>Ga0209467_1001852_pt1 | contig 16717 bp, 16 predicted proteins | sample Higcelwee11metaG_FD_187175 | JGI IMG/M metagenome (GOLD analysis project Ga0209467, IMG submission 187175) | Freshwater pond sediment microbial communities from the University of Edinburgh, under environmental carbon perturbations - High... | ecosystem: Environmental > Aquatic > Freshwater >...
ATTTTACAGATCCGAGTTATCACACTCTTGCCTTTTACCGCCTTTACGCGACGATCATTGATAAAGAATTTTGGGAAACGGCTGCAACGAAAAGTCTTCAGTTTTTAAAAAGTACGATAGACCCCAAAACAGGACTTGCCCCGGATTACGCCGAATTTAACGGACATCCCAGGACCACACCTTGGCTTCCAGAAAGCGATTCTTTCAGTGGAGATGCCTGGCGAGTGGCATTGAATATTGGTCTTGACTATGCTTATTTTGAAACGGATCCTTGGGAACAACAAATCTCTGAAAAAAGGCTTCAGTTTTTTGATCGGCGGCGCCCTTATAAATCCGAGTATCAGATTGATGGTAGCGATTATCCTCGCCCCGCACGTGAGGCGACACCTGGTATTATCGCCATGAATGCCTGCGCAGCCCTTGCAATTCCCCAAAACCACCCCCTCATCCGCCCTTTTGTGGATGACCTCTGGCAAGTGAAAATCCCGACTGAAAAATGGCGCTACTACGATGGCATGCTCTATCTGCTTGCTCTCCTCGCCTGCTCTGGACAATTTTTCCCGAAAAAATCTACTTCCACATTATTATAACCCATTATCTCAAAAATTTATGCACGATCAATTCAACAAGCAAAACGTATCACTTGTCACCTCCCATGATCCAGCAAGTACCATTGCATCACCACAATTCAAGTTTCGAAGGAGCCCTAAAAAATGAAATTTCGCATGAAATTCTTATTTCTCATTCCTCTATGGGGGCTCTTATTGGTTGCCTGTGAAGATATTCGCAAAGAAGAATACCCTAATGGAAATGTTCGCATTTCAACAACCTATGTGGAAGATCACAAACAGGGCCTTGAAAAAGAGTTTTACGAAAGCGGAAGCATCAAAGCCGAACGCACTTACCTGGCAGGCAATCTTACAGATACGGCCAAAACCTATTTTGAAAACGGACAAATTCAATCAGTCATTCCTTATGAAGCGGGGGCCATTCAAGGGATCGTGACTCGCTACCATGAAAACGGACAAGTCGCCTCCATTGCTCTTTACGCGCAAGGGAAAATAATGGCGTTCCCCAAAGAATATGAACCCAATGGAAAGCCTTTGGCAAAAGGTCATTATGAAGACTCTCGTGATGGAAAATCTTACGAATGGGTGCGCATCCATTCTCAGGTTTGGCTCGCTGAAAATATGAACTTTGCAGTGACCCCAGGTTCCCTTTGTGCCCAGTGCAATGTGTGGGGACGCCTTTATGATTTTGATGCGATTCAAAAGGCATGCCCTCTTGATTTTCATGTTCCCACAAAGGAAGATTGGAACATTCTCCTGAAAGAAGCGGGAGAGGAACCTGCCAAAAAACTGAAAGCCCCTTTTGGTTGGGATCCTATCGGAGCCACGGGAAATTACGGCAATGGCACGAATGATTTCGGATTTGCAGTAAGAGCGAGCGGAGGTCATTTCAGAGAAGCCTCGGTTCCCATCAAAGAACGTCTTTTCAAAGATGCCGGGCAAAAAGCTTTTTTGTGGACTGCCGAAGGCCAAGTGCTTGTGTTCTATAATGAAAAGTCAAAAGGCTTCTTTGAAAAATTCAATCCCAAACACGGTGCAAGCCTTCGCTGCATTCTGAACCAAAACTAAGTTTCTTAACGGGTTCCTAAAGAACCCCATTGCGGAGCGTTTCGGCTGCAACGGGGCAATAGTTCGCCTCGCGCCCTCAAGGGCACGGTCGCAAACCAATTTTTAGAAGTGCCCTCAAACGGTGAGCTCACTAAATAATATATTTGGCTCATGGCTTTAAACACTTATATTCTTCAGATTCATTGCCCTGACCAAAAAGGGCTGATTGCCGGTACCACGCAAGTGCTCGCGAAAGCAGGCGCCAATATCATCGATATGACACAACATACGGCAAAAGACATTGAGACATTCTTTTTACGCGCCGTTTTTGAAATGGACTCTGCAAGTATCGGCGAAGCGAAAAGGCATATTGAAACCATCGCTCCCCATTTACAGCTCACTTGGAAATTGTATGATTGTTCTGAAACGCCACGACTGGCCCTGTTTGTGAGCAAAACAGACCACTGTTTGTACGATCTTCTTTTGAAACGCCGCGACGGGGATCTACCTTGCGACTTTAGTTGCATTGTGAGTAACCACACCGAATTGGGTCCTGTAGGGGGAACATTCGGAGTTCCTTTCTATTACGTCCCGAGCAATCAAGATAAATCTGTCCAAGAGAATCGCTTCCGTGAAATCATCGAAGAAACGAAAACGGACACCATTATTCTTGCCCGTTACATGCAAATTCTCTCGCCCGCATTTACGGAAGAATTCAAGTACCACATCATTAATATTCATCACGGATTCTTACCCGCCTTCAAGGGAGCAAAGCCCTACCACCAAGCATGGCACAAGGGAGTCAAGATTATTGGTGCCACCGCTCATTTCGCGACAGAAGATTTAGACCAGGGACCCATTATTTATCAAGATATTCAGCGGATTCCAGAAACCGCGAGCATCGAGAATCTGGTGCAACTCGGTAAAGACATTGAAAAACGGACCCTTTCTAACGCAGTCAAACTTTGGTTAGAGCGCCGCGTCTTTGTTTACGCGGGAAGAACCTTTATTCTCTAAGAGGTCATATGGAAGACGCCAACAACACTCCTCAGCAGCCCTCACTAGAACCCCATCATGAAGTGGTGTCTGAAGTAGTCGCCACGACTCAACCTGTTGTTGTTGTGGAAACGGAGAGAGGTTTTGCTCACTATGCAGGCATCGCATTCCTCACAGTCCTTGCTGTATTTACCTTCTTTGTGCCAGGCATCTCCGTTGTCTATCTTGTGAGTCAACTCGTGGATATTAACGCCCCTGCGGCTTGGATATTTTCCGCCATTTTTAGCCTTATCCTGTGGATTGGTTTCAAACTTAAAATTCACGGCATTGTGAAAGCGACAGCGATTTACCTTGCCTTTTGTTCTGTAATCTTGTGTATACTTTTTATCATTTATTTTATGACAGATACCGGAAATATTTTCGGGAATATTTCGGATATGCTCTTCGGAAAATCTGTATAGCCTCTAGTGAGAATTTATGACCAATACTGATTCCTTCGTTCAATTTTTGGTGGAGACTGGCGCCCTCAAATTCGGAAGTTTTGTGACCAAGAGCGGTCGTCACACGCCTTATTTTATTAATACTGGTGAATTTCGCACGGGCAAAGCTCTGGCACGCCTCGCTGATTTTTATGCCGTAGCCTACATACAGCATTTTGCAGGCATTGCCACCAATCTTTTCGGACCCGCCTACAAAGGCATCCCTCTTTGTGCCGCGACAGCCATGAACCTTGCCGAAAAGCACAACCTCGATTTAAGCTTTACCTACAATCGTAAAGAAGCGAAAGATCATGGCGAAGGCGGTACCTTAGTGGGCGACACCTACAAAGTACCCACCAAAATCGTCATCATCGAAGATGTGATTACTGCGGGCACCTCTGTCAACGAAACCATGCAGACCCTTCAAAAAATTGAAAACGCCCACGTACAAGGGCTTCTTATCTCGGTAGACCGTCGGGAACGTCTCGAAAATGGCAAATCCGCATTACAGACTGTACAAGAGGAATATGGTATTGAAGCGCACGCAATCATCAATATCAACGACATTATCTCTTTCTTAGAAAATGAAGACAACCGGAAGCGCATCAACGCTCCCGAAGGGATTCTTGATCAAGTTTATGCTTACCGCAAAGAATGGGGTGTTTCATGTTCTTAACAAGACAAGCGATTATCCAAGCTGTGAACGATGGCGATGTCGTCATTAAGCCTTTTCATCCAGAAAATCTTTCTCCGAATAGTATTGATGTCACTTTAAATGAGAATTTGCTCCTTTACACGTTGGAAGGTGGCTGTCTTGACATGAAACGTGATAATCCCACTACTAAAATTGTCATTCCGCCCGAAGGACTGGTTTTGCAACCGGGAACTCTTTATATTGGAATGACGAACGAATCCGCTATCAGTCATCGGTATATCCCGATGTTTGAAGGGAGAAGTTCTATTGGTCGTTTGGGTATTAATACTCACATTACCGCTGGATTCGGTGACGTGGGTTGGGGGTTTGAAAAGAGTGAAAGTGGAGAAGTTATCTGCCATTACCCCACGTGGACGCTCGAAATAGCGGTGGTGCACCCGGTAAGAGTGTATGCGGGTGTTCGCATCGGACAGGTTTATTTTGTAGAACCCAAGGGAGAAGTGGAATGGTACAAAGGCAAATACAGCAAGCAGCGGACCCCGCAAGCAAGCTGCGCCTACAAGGACTTTGCAAAGTAGGCCTCGCCCTCTTTGCGTTGTTCATTGTTGCCTGCGCTACCACCTATCAGTGGAGTGCGTCTCATCCTCATTACTCAAAAGCCCCTCAGACATCTGATTCTATGGCGCTCATCGGCATTGATGAAGCCTTTGTGCTAACCCGAGACAAGTGGTTTGCGAGTCATCTCGATATTTCCAGAGACAGCATTTATCACATCGCAGGGCAAATAATGGAGTCCTCAGTCACAAAGTCACTCCAAGTATTTTACAAAAATTTGTCCCTTTTTCCTGACTCCCTTTATTTGACATTTCCGGAAGAAACACAAAAATTAGATGAACGTGTTTTTCTCCGAGGTCGGTTTCCTGCTCAGGGGATTCCTGTAAAAAAGAATGACGGAACGATCCCCACCTATCTGTTGCTCATTCATGAATTTACCGTGGGATTGGATCTCCATCGTGAATCCTTTTTCGACTATGCCTTGATCCACCAGGAAGTCTCTGACAAAAAAACGTCTGAAAATCTCACCATTATTATTTCTTATACCTTGTGGGATAACATTAAACAACGACCTCTATTTTCTTCCATCATCGAACAAAATAAGCCGATTAAGGAAGAGATAACTCTGGATGATCTCGTCAAAATTTCACAAGCGACAGCACAAGCACTCCTTGTGGATATTCAAAGCGGGGTTGGCAAATGAAAACTCATTTTCTAAAGGGTTCCCTAAAATGCCTGCTCCTTTTTTTGGTGGCATTTATCCCCGCTTCTGCTGGTGACGTTTTTTTCAAAAGTCCTTACATAATTTGGAAGGATGCAGAAGTCCTTATATGGACTCCTGATTCTATCCCTGCGATAAAAGCCACCGAATTTTCCCTTTCCCTTAAAAGAAACAACAGCGGTATCGGTGACCCGACAGCACGTCTTGCAGGCGATTGGCAAAGAGATTCTGTCGCATTTCTTTATTCCGCATGGCTTAAAGAAAATATTGATGCAAACGTACACGCGGAAAATTTGCGTGCACGCGCTCCGGGCATGGTCAAACGCCTCACAGAAAGTGGCGATATCATGATTCTTTTCATCACGAGAAAAGGCGATCAACTTTATTCTGTTCTTTTTGAAGGCGAGTCTGCGGAACCCAAAGCCGCGGGGAAAATTCCTTACACCGCTGATTCTATCGCCATGGGAGATGCCCTTGCAGAGATGTTTTTTAGTGGACATGCAGAACGTCGTCTTACTGCTGAAGAAAGGAAAAAGGCAGACTCTCGCCCCAACGAGTATTATGAAGAAACCCCAAAATTTCACGGATGGGCAGGCGTTGGCGCAGGGTTCACACAGGCAAAAGTTCCTTTCACTCCCAATAGTTGGTACAACAGAAAACTTCGAAGCCGAGTCAAAAGCTACCGCAACACACAAGACTCCCTGAGTATTTGGAATTTTTTAGATGATGAGTCTCCTCTATTTTCCGTTTATGCGGGCGGCACTTGGTATGGATTTATCGGGGCAGAACTATTCCTCCGCTACTCCCAGCACGATGCAAAACTGGACGAAAGCGATACTGTCTACAAAGAACTTGATCATTGGACCTATAATCGTTACGAAATTGGTCTTAATATTCATCTGTCCACCACATACCACACGGCATCCTTCCTGGATATCGTACCCTATGCATTCTTAGGATTTAATTACAGCTTTTTTTCTGAAGACATTGGACTCAAAGACGGTGTGAAAGAAGGCTCTAATGCCTACAATACGCGCATCAAATTTGAAGATTTCTATAAAGGGGCCCTCATTGGGGTCGGTTCCCATTTCATTTTTTATGACCACTATGGAGTGGATTTACGTGCAGGAATTGCCAGTCGCGGCAGATCTCTCGACCGAGAGCCCTCGCCAGATGGGGTCGCAGAACCCACAGTTATCGGGGGTTCTACCATAGATTGTTTCATTAGCCTGGGTCTGGAATACCACTGGTCCCTCAAATAGATTCCTTTGAAGGCTGGTATTTTCTACCTTTGTGCCCATGAATGAAGAACAACAAGAACAGACGACAACTCCAAATGTCAATCCCTTTCTGAATCCGATTCAAATTATCGAACCAGAAAATAAGCTTCCCGACTTTACTTTCGAGCAACTCTCCCCGGAAATTAAAGGTCTCCTCGAAGGACAAGGTTGGACGGACTTAATGCCCGTACAGCGCAAAGCCATCCCTTATATGCTTGCTGCGCGCGATATGCTGGTGCAATCTAAAACAGGTTCCGGCAAAACAGGGGCCTTTGTAATTCCTCTTCTCCAAGTCATCGTTCGTGAACATAAATTTCCACAAGCTTTGATTCTCGTCCCCACCCGCGAACTTGCCCAACAAGTGCATGGCGAGATCGAAAAAATGACAAAAAGCGTCGGTATTAAATCCGTGGCGATTTTCGGTGGCGTAAGCTACGAGCCTCAACTTCGGGCGCTCCGTGAAGGCGTACACGTTATCGTTGCGACTCCAGGTCGTCTTTTAGATCATGCCCAACGTGGCAATGTCGATTTCCTTTCTGTCCGTGACTTGATTATGGATGAAGCCGATGAAATGCTCTCCATGGGATTCTACCCGGATATGCAGCGCGTCCGCCGCTACCTGAACAAGGATATTTCATGCACCATGTTTAGTGCGACAATCCCCCAAACAGTGAAAAGTCTCGCGAGAGAATTCCAGCGCAAAGATGCAGGATTCCTTTCTTTAAGTTACGACAAGGTCATTGCGAACAACTTAGAACACCGCTACTACATGACCGACGTTATGGATAAAGACACCATGACCATCAAGGTTCTCGAATGGGAAAACCCTGATAGTTGTATGATTTTCTGCAACATGAAACGCGATGTCAGTTACTTGGAACAAGTGCTTACCAACTACGGTTTCCATGTAGGAGCTCTCTCGGGGGATATCACTCAAAAACTCCGCGAAAAAACATTGAATGATTTCCGTGCTAAAAAAGTCAACATCCTTATCTGTACGGATGTGGCGGCTCGCGGTATTGATGTCACCCATGTCACCCACGTTATCATTTTTGATCACCCGGATGACCATGAAGTTTATGTGCACCGCAGTGGTAGAACGGCACGTGCAGGCCGCAGTGGTGTTGCTATTTCCCTCATCACCCCTGTCGAAGAAATTGAACTCCAAAAAACAGCGGCAGACTTCGGCATCCAATTCGTAAAGATGCCTGCCATTTTAGAAGAAGACCTTGCAAACCGCATTCGCCAACGCACGGCTAACGCACTTGACCGTGAAAAACGAGTCATCGGTCAAATGGCAAAAGATAGACACCGTCGTTATCTTCCTTTAGTGGAAGAAATGTCTGCTATCCCGGAAAATAAAGAATTATTAGCCTACCTTCTCGACCGCTATTATTGGCATGCCATGGACAAGGATGTTCACGAAGGAAAGCTAGAAGAAAAAGAAGGTTAAAAAATGTCACGTATTAAGGTTAAATCGGCCAAAGAAATCGAACTCATCCGGGATGCCGGAGCGCTTGCCGCCGAAACACTTATCCGTGCAGGAGAACTCTGCAAACCCGGAGTTAGCACCGCCGCAATTGATCAATTTGTTTACGATTACACCATCGCTCATGGTGGCATCTCTGCTTGTCTTGGGTACCACGGCTACCCCAAAACCTGCTGCATCAGCATCAATGACGTAATTTGTCATGGCATCCCCAGCGAAAAACAACTCCTGAAAGAGGGCGATATCGTCAACATCGATATTACCACCATCCTCAGCGGTTACCATGGGGACACTTCCGCGATGTTCCTTGTAGGGAACGTCAAACGGGATGCCCGAGAACTCGTGGACACCGCTCGTCTCTGCATGGATGAAGGCATTCGCGCAGCAGGTCTCCTCAGGGCTCGTTATTCGGACATCGGGAATGCAATTCAAGCGATCGCCGATGAACACGACTACAGCGTCGTCGAAGATTACTGCGGTCATGGCATTGGCAGAGGCTTCCACGAAGAGCCTACGGTTTTGCATTTTGCGACCAATCGCCCAGGCCCCTTCATAGAAGTGGGACATGTTTTTACCATTGAACCCATGATCAATATGGGAAAGCCTGACACGCGAACGCTTGCTGATGATTGGACGGCTGTCACACGCGATGGGTCTCTTTCTGCTCAATGGGAACACACGGTGGCTCTCACGAAAAAAGGCATCGAAATACTGACTCTCCCAAGGTAAATCATGTTTGACTCTGCCCGTGACTCTGTTATTAAGACTGCACTTCAGCATCACCCTCTAGTGCAACGTTTGGGCACGGTGCACCAACTGGAAATGGACACCCAAAATCACACCTGTACGCTTCGCATTGGCCTTTGGGGTGAACCTACTCCGCTCCTTTTTTCCATGCACTATGGGATTGAATCCAATGCAGGGAAAACAGAATTTGTTATTTTCAAAATAACATGCGAAAGGGCGTGGATTTCAGAAGTCATCGCCATCGCATTGGAAAAGCAGGGCGCGTTGCGCATTGAACTTCCTGGTATTGCGGCAAAACTCGCCTCTCTTTTTCTTTAGGGCACGGCGAAGTCTAGCCACAAGTAAATTTTTCAGGCGAGGGTTCCATGGAAAATATCGAACTTAAAGAAGAAACTTATTGTAGCGATCCCGGAGTCAAAGGTTTGATTAAGGAAAAAAGTGGAGAACTTTTATTCGATCTCGTTTCCAATATTCCAAACTCAGCAGTCATTCGTTGTTCCAATCCCGAAGAAAAAATAAAGCTATTGACTCGTAAAGCCGCCCTCCAAGCGGGTGCGATCAGTGCAACGCTCTCCTGTCCCGGGGGATTCCTAGGGGTAGCGACCATTCTTCCCGATATTGCCTCTATATGGCGTATTCAAGCGCAACTGGTAGCCGACATCGCGGCTTCCTATGGCAAAATCGCCCTCCTCAGTCGAGAAACCATGATTTGGTGTCTGTTTAGACACTCGGTATCTCAATTGGTTCGCGACTTGGTAGTGCGCACCGGAACCCGTGTTATTGTCCAAACCACCACAATTGCCGCGATGAGGATGCTTCTTAGAAAAATAGGCGTAGAAGCCTCTTCTCGACTACTGAAAAGATCTTTTTTCAGGGTTATTCCCTTGATTGGGGCGATCGGAAGCGGTGCTTATGCGGCCTATGACACCTATGAAGTAGGAAAGACTGCGGAAGCTTACTTCCGTGGGCTTACTCAACCTTGAGCCCTTCCTCATTTTTTACTATCTTGCGGCCCAGCTTGAAGAAATCCAATCCATGGAAATATTATGAAGGACATAGAAAAACACAGAAATATAGGTATCTCCGCTCACATTGACTCGGGGAAAACTACTCTCACAGAACGCATTTTGTTCTATACCAATCGTATCCACGCCATTCACGAAGTTCGCGGTAAAGATGGTGTTGGAGCCACCATGGACAGCATGGAACTCGAACGTGAACGCGGCATCACCATTCAGTCTGCAGCCACATACGCGACCTGGAAAGACACTACAATAAATATTATTGATACCCCGGGGCACGTGGACTTTACGATCGAAGTCGAACGCTCACTCCGTGTGCTTGACGGTGCCATTCTCGTACTTTGCGGCGTCGCTGGCGTTCAATCCCAGTCTATTACCGTTGACCGTCAGATGCGCCGTTACAACGTACCGCGCATCGCGTTCGTCAACAAATGCGACCGTTCTGGTGCAAATCCGTTACGCGTTGCTCAAATGCTTAAGGAAAAGCTCAACCACAAGCCTTGCGTCATGCAGATCCCAATAGGCCTCGAAGACAAGCTTCTAGGCGTAGTGGATCTCATTAAGATGCGCGCCTTCTATTTCGAAGGTGAAAACGGTCAAGTCATTCGCGAAGCGGAAATCCCAGAAGAGCTCAAAGCTCAGGCTGAAGAATACCGCATAAAGCTCGTGGACTGCTGCGCAGACTACAGCGATGAAATTATGGAAAAAGCGATGGAAGGGGAATATGACAATATCCCTGAAGCACTGCTCCAGAAAACCATCCGCGAAGCAACGATCACCTTGGATATCACACCGGTATTCATGGGCTCTGCTCACAAAAACATTGGCATTCAAAAACTCCTGGATGGTGTCACTGATTATCTCCCGAACCCTCTCGAAGTGCAAAATACTGCACTCGATATCGCTGACGAAGAAAAACCAGTCATCCTCAAATCAGAAGACAATGCTCCCCTTGTTTGCTATGCATTCAAACTGGTGAATGATCGCTATGGTCAGCTCACTTACGTCCGCATCTATCAAGGCAAGCTTTCTAAAGGAAGCACCATTGTCAATATGACTACTGATAAAAGGGTCAGTGTTGGCCGTTTGGTTCGTATGCATTCTGACGATATGGAAGATATCACAGAAGCTGGCGCTGGTGACATTGTGGCTCTGTTTGGTATTGATTGCGCTTCGGGAACGACCTTCACCGACGGCACTGTCCTCTATAACATGACCTCTATGCATGTACCTAATCCGGTGATCGAACTCGTGATTGAAGCGAAGAACCGTGATGATCTTTCCAACCTTTCCAAAGCGCTTAACCGCTTCACCAAAGAAGACCCAACTTTCAAAGTGGAAGTCAACAAAGAAAGCGGACAAACGATCATCAAGGGTATGGGCGAATTGCATTTGGAAGTGTACATCGAACGTATGCGCCGTGAATACAAGGTAGACGTGCAAACCGGTGCCCCTCAAGTGGCATACCGCGAAACAATTACCCGCAGCGCTCCATTTGAGTACACTCATAAGAAGCAGACAGGTGGTTCTGGTCAGTTCGCTAAAGTCTCTGGTGAAATGCGCCCGATGGCTGTCGAAGGGGATGCTGAAAAAGTCTACAACTTTGTGAACTCCGTTGTGGGTGGCCGTATTCCTAAGGAATTCATCCCCTCTTGCGATAAGGGTTTCCAGAGCTGTATGGAAGCAGGTTCCCTTATTGGATTCCCAGTGGTCGGCATTGAAATGGAACTCAAGGATGGTGCCTACCATGACGTGGACTCTTCCGATATGGCGTTCCAAATTTGCGCCCGTATGGCGTTCCGTGGAGCGTTCGAAAAAGCAGGCGCTCAGATCCTCGAACCGATTATGAAAGTGGAAGTCCAAACGCCTACCGAATTCCAAGGGAGTGTCGTTGGTAACTTGTCTCAGCGTCGTGGTAACATCGTTGGCACAAGCGAAGAAATTGGCTTCACCACGATCGTTTCTGAAGTTCCGCTCGCTGAAATGTTTGGTTACGCGACAGACCTCCGTTCTATGTCCCAAGGCAAGGCTGAGTTCACCATGGAATTTGCAAAGTACAATCCAGTGCCGCGCAATATCCAAGAAGAACTCATCAAGAAGTTTGGGGATAAGGCAAAAGCGCAACGTAGCTAACCCGCATTGAATACAAATTAAAAGGCAGTCCCTGATGGATTGCCTTTTTTTATTGACTCAAACTAAATATGTTGTTTCAAAAGGAAGAGCGAGATCCCGAAGGATCCCGCTCTCTTGTTGGGTATGGAGGAACTTTTAATTAGCGTTCTTGCGGTGGAGGACCCATTGGGCGCTGACCATTTCCACCCATGCGAGGTCCTTGTCCGTCTTGGTGCGGGCCATTGCCATCCATGCGTGGCCCTTGTCCATCTTCACGTGGGCCGCGTTCCATTTCGCCTGGATCTTCATCACCATCAAATTTATTCATCCCTCTGGGGGCGTTTTTCATCTGTTTCATCATTTTTGAATGCATCTCTCGAAGTTTTTTATTTTGTTCGGGAGTGAGTGTAGAGACAAAAAAACGGACATTGGCAATCTTGTTGTCCAAACGTTGCTCGTTCAGAGTCAAGAGCTCCGTGCGAATTGCTTTCAAATCGACCTCAGAGATCGTCTCTGCATTTAATGCATCATGCAGACGAAATTCAGCATCTCTGATTTTTGTGGTAAGTGCTTTCCGTAATGAATCGGAGGCTTTCATGTGTTGTTCCATGGCGGCAATCTGATCTTTGGAAAGCCCCAGCAGAGAATCCATCTTGTGCTTGGATGGACCTTGCATCATGGAACCACGATTATTTTGGGAATATTTATTAAAACCCATGCCATTCCCATTTGGGAATGAATCACGATCACATTGGAATCTCTCCATTCCTTGTTCGTAGGGAGGTCTGTTGTCGCCCTTAAACACGACGGCACTTACAAAAAATCCCACAGACGCGGCGAGAATAAGTCCGCTGATGGTGAAAATTTTATTCATAGACATACTATTCTCCTATTGAAAATAATTATCAATGGTGGTAGAAAATGTACTGACAGCTTGTCCGGAACCGAGTTCCGAATACCAGGAGAAGTACTCGGAATCAGCAATACTGCTGCTCGGTTGAGTGACATCTGCATTTGTTTGCATTCCAAGGAACAACGCCCCTGCAACAAAAAACACACTGGCGGCTACGGAGAGCGATGAAAGAAAACGAAAAGGAATAATTTTTCGTTCTTTTTGTTTCGCCTCAATGCGTGCCACAACCTTCGCCCATGAATCCTCTCGAGGAACGAGGCGGTCGGCTTTGGAAAAATCAAATAAATCAAGCATAACTTACCTCCTCTTGAAGGGCTTCACGAACTTGAGCTCTCGCTCGGGAAAGCCTCGCTTTGAGGGTCCCTTCCGGAGCATCAAAAATGTCAACCAATGACTTCAGATCCAGACCATCGGCATCTTTGAGCCATAATAAACTGCGTAATTCTGGGGTAAGCTTTGCCAAACCCCGTTCCAGTGCTTCCACTTCATAAATCGGAAGTTCCTCTGTTTTGTGACCGATAGAGTAACTTTCGATATCTTCGTGGTTTTCGCTCAGAATCTCTGCACGGCGCTTGCTGCTTCTTATTTTCATTAAGCAAGCGTTCGTGGTCATGCGATAAAGCCAGGTAGAAATACTGGACTCTCCCCGAAAACGCATAATCGCTTCAGGAACGGACGCAAACACATCCATCAGGATGTCTTCGGCGGCATCCCGGTCCAGAAGAATGCGAAAGGCTAAATTCAGCAATTTTGTGCTGTCTTCCTTCCACACGGCTTCGAGGACGCCAAGATCTCCTGCACGGAGCTTTTTGATTACTGCATTTTCGTTCATCTGTACTTTGGATGCGTAGAGAAAAGCATCGGTTGCAAGGAAACTACAAAATTTTTATTTTATGCAAAGATATGGAAATACGCATAAATGAGCGATCCCCCATTTCCTTTAACTAGCTTTAGATTATCATTATTTCGAGGTTTTTCATGCAGCTCCCTTTTTCTCAATCTTATATAGATATTCAAGCGGCCTGTGACAACCGCATTCTTCTTTTGGATGGGGCGTTTGGGACGATGGTGCAACGCTTGCACCTTGCAGAATCGGATTTTCGTGGAGAATTCTTTAAAAACCACCCTGTGGATCTCAAGGGCAACAACGATGTGCTGTGTCTCACGGCTCCTGATAAGGTGGCCTCCATTCACACCGCTTATCTGGATGCTGGCGCGGATATTATTGAGACCAATACTTTTAGCTCCACTTCGATTGGACAGGCCGAATATCATCTCGCGGATTATGCCTATGAATTGAGTAAGGCTGGGGCGAGTGTGGCGAAGGGTGCCGTGAATGCCTGTTATGCAAAGGAACAACAGGCGGGTGTGGAGTCGCGTCGGCGTTTCGTGATGGGATCCATAGGGCCAACGTCTAAAACGGCGAGTATGTCCCCGGATGTGGCAGACCCAGCGTTCCGTGCGGTAACTTTTCAGGATTTGGTAAAAGCCTATCACGAACAGGTTCGTGGCCTTTTGGATGGCGGCGCCGATATTTTGCTTGTGGAAACGGTGTTTGATACTTTGAATTGCAAAGCGGCGATTTTTGCGATCCAAGAAGAATGTGAGGCCCGTGGCGAATTGTTCCCGATTTGTGTGTCGGGGACCATCACCGATGCGAGTGGGCGTTTGCTTTCCGGGCAGACGGCAAAGGCTTTCCTGTATAGTTTGTCCAGTTTTCCGATTTTCAGTATCGGCTTTAACTGTGCGTTAGGAGCAAAAGAGATGCTTCCGCACTTGCAGGATATCCGTACGGCGCCTATGCGCGTGAGTGTACACCCGAATGCCGGGCTTCCGAATCAATTTGGGGGTTACGATGAAACGCCGGAGAAAATGGCGGAGTGGATTGCCACTTTTGCGGACGAGGGCCTGGTGAATATAGTGGGTGGGTGCTGCGGTACCAATCCGGATACCATCCGCGCGATGAGTTTAGCGATTGAAGGAAAACGTCCGCGTGCAATTCCTTCGCGATCGCCTCATTGTTGGCTTTCAGGTTTGGAACCTCTGGAGGTCACACCCGACAGCCGCTTTGTGAATATTGGGGAACGCATGAACATCGCGGGTTCTCTGAAGTTTGCTCGCCTGATTCGCGAAGAAAAATTCTCGGAAGCGGTGAGCATCGGTGTGCAACAGGCGGAAAGTGGCGCACAGGTGATTGACGTAAACCTGGACGATGGCATGATCGACTCCAGAGCCACCATGGTACACTTTTTGAATCTTCTGATGTCGGAACCGTCTGTGGCGCGCTGCCCGATGATGATTGATAGTTCTCGCTGGGAAGTTTTAGAAGCGGGCATGGAATGCGTGCAAGGCAAAGGCATTGTGAATTCCATTAGCCTCAAGGAAGGGGAACCCGCATTTCTTAAAAAGGCCGAGGCGATTCGCCGTCGCGGCTTTGCTGCGGTCTGTATGGCTTTTGACGAAAACGGACAGGCGAATACTTACGAACACCGCATTGAAGTGTGTACGCGCATGTATCGCCTGCTGGTGGATGAGTTGGAGTTCCCGCCAGAGGACATTCTTTTTGACCCGAATATCCTTACTATTGGAACGGGCATGGCAGAACATGCAAACTACGCCAAGGATTACATTGAAACTTGTCGTTACATTCGAGCGCATTTGCCCCATGCGCATGTGGTAGGCGGGGTGAGTAATTTGAGTTTTGCCTTTAAGGGAAACAACGCCATCCGTGAAAGTATGCATTCCTGCTTTTTGTACCATGCGGGAAAAGCGGGCATGGATTTCGGTTTGGTGAATGCGGGAGTGCTTCCAGTTTATGAGGATATTCCTCTGGAAGAACGGGAGCTGATCGAGGATTTGATTTTCAATCGGAGTGAAGACGCTACCGATAAGCTTCTCGCCTATGCGGAAAAAATCAAGGATCGCAAAACCGAAGGCAAGGACCAGGCGAATTTACTTGCATGGCGCGGGGGAAGCGTACAGGATCGTATTCGCCACGCGATGATCAAGGGCATTGATGAATTTGTGGAAGCGGATGTGGAAGAACTGCGGCAGCAGATCGAAAATCCGGTGGAGGTGATTGAAGGCCCGCTCATGGATGGTATGAACGCCGTGGGCAAACTTTTTGGGGAAGGGAAAATGTTTTTGCCGCAGGTGGTGAAAAGTGCCCGCGTCATGAAGCGCGCGGTGGCGGTACTTCTCCCTTACATTGAGGCGCAACAAAAACAGGGCGAGTCTTCCAAGGCGGGCAAAATTGTCATGGCGACGGTCAAAGGAGATGTTCACGATATCGGTAAAAATATTGTGAGTGTGGTGCTTGCTTGTAACAATTACGAAGTAATTGACCTGGGCGTTATGGTCCCCTGCGAAAAGATCGTGGAAGCTGTGAAAACGCACAAACCCGATCTGGTGGGACTTTCGGGCCTGATTACGCCGAGTCTCGATGAGATGATCCTTGTGGCTAAGGCGTTCCGCCGCGAAGGCGTGAATACGCCGCTCATGATTGGTGGTGCGGCGGCTTCGAGTATCCACACGGCGGTGAAGATTGCCCCGGAATCGGAGGCGCCTGTGATTTATGCTTCGGATGCGGGCCAGAGCGTTTCTATGGTGGAACAATGGGTGAACCCTAAAAAGCGTGACGGGTTCCTTAGAGAACTGAAAGCGCATCAGGAATTTTTGCGAAAGGATCACCAAAGAGCGGCTGCCACTACGGAAACGGTGAGTCTTACCGAAGCGCAATCCCGTGGAGAAGCACTGTTTTAAGGTCGCCTATGAAAATTAATTTGTGAAAAAAATGGAACGAGACCAAGCAATTGCACGAATGAAAATAGGTGATTATTGATTACAGTCGATAAGTCCGGGAATGAATTTTTAGAGGTGTTTTTTTAATGAATGAAACTCCAAAATGGCTCCATTCGTCAGCGCCCCGCTACCCTGGGGTGACTACCTTGAAAGCGGTTCCCTTGGCGGAACTCGTTCCGCTCATCGATTGGTCCTTTTTTTTCCGCGCATGGGAAATGAAAGGTCGGTACCCGGAAATACTTCAGGGGACGGATGCCAAGGCAGAAGAGGCGCGCAAGCTTTATGCTGATGGACAGACGATGCTTCAAAAGATCATTGCCGAAAACCTTTT
>Ga0209467_1001853_pt1 | contig 16713 bp, 15 predicted proteins | sample Higcelwee11metaG_FD_187175 | JGI IMG/M metagenome (GOLD analysis project Ga0209467, IMG submission 187175) | Freshwater pond sediment microbial communities from the University of Edinburgh, under environmental carbon perturbations - High... | ecosystem: Environmental > Aquatic > Freshwater >...
AGGAATGACTGAGCTGTTGAGGCCTGCACTCTATCACGCCTATCACCGCATTGAGAATCTCACTTCTGTCGGTCAGGAGAAAAAATATACTGTAGTGGGACCGATCTGCGAGACAACCGACACGTTCGGTAAATTAATCTCACTTCCAGAGACGCACCGGGGCGACCTGGTTGCACTACGTTCCGCCGGGGCATACGGTGAGGTAATGGCGTCAAGGTACAATATGCGGTCTTTGCCGCCTTCTATATTCTCTGATGATTTGTGATTATCTAAAAGGCAATAGGCAATAGGCAGTCGGCAATAGGCAGTAGGCAATAGGCAATAGGCAGTCAGCAGTCGGCAGTAGGCAGTCCAAAAAGGCAATAGGCAGTGGGCAGTAGGCAGCAGGCAGTAGTGATATATAGGTTAAAGTCAGTCTATTGACCGCAAGACTGCAAGACCGCAGGACTGCAAGACCTTCAGACTCTCAGACTTTCAGACTCTCAGACCTTCAGACTCTCAGACCTTCAGACTTTCAGACTTTCAGACATAAAAAAAGCTGCCCGCGCAGCTTTTTTTTGTCTCTGTTATTTTCTCTTCAGCAGTTTCTTTACCGGGTCGGAGAGGAATAGCATGATGAGCCCGAACAGAAGTGTGAATATGCCCGATATCAGGTTAACATTCACCCCCAGCGAACGTGCGTACATGACATCATCGCCCAGCGTGGCCAGGCCGTAAACGGTTATGATCAGCCCGAAAATCGAGAACATCAGTCCAATCGGAAATCTTATATCTAACATGATCGTCGTATTTTAAGGTTACCAGAACAAAATCGAGAGTACAATCATAATGATTCCCACGATAAGAGCGAGGAACCAGGGCCTGTTGTACCATACAACACCGCTGTCATCGAGTTTCTTCGTCATTGAGTAGACGAGGCCGTCGAGTTCAGCATCAGTCTTTTTGCTCTTTGAAAGCAGTGAGATTATGACTGTAAGCAGTGTAGCCACAGTAAAGGCTATTATGGCAGTCCAGAAGTTCTGTGCCATCTCAACCGGGTATGTATGTATTACTCCCAGCCAGCCGCCCTTGACAAGAGTGGTGGCTCCTTCGGGCTGGGTGAGGCCGTGATGAACAAGGGCCAGGAGGAATCCGGCGAGCAGACCTGTGAATGCCGCGTTGCCTGTTGAACGTTTCCAGAACATTCCAAGGAATATCACAGCAAAGAGCGGGGCATTTATCATTGAGAAGATCGTCTGCAGGAAGTCCATGATGTTGCCGAACTTGCTTGCTATATATGCTGCTGCGATACTGACAACCACTCCAACTACGGTAGCCATCTTACCAACCTTGAGGTAATGCTTGTCATCTGCCTCCTTGTTCCCTGTTGCCGGCCGGATGTAGCTTTGATATATGTCATATGTCCAGACTGTGTTGAATGCTGATACGTTTCCGGCCATCCCTGACATGAAGGAGGCGAGCAGGGCCGTCACCCCGAGGCCAAGTACACCTGCGGGCAGGTACTGTTTGAGCAGCATTATGATAGTATAGTCATAAATAGGCTGCCCGGCGTCGTTCAGCGGGAGTGCGAATCCCTTCAGGGGATCATTCAGCAGTACAAGTGCGGCGATGCCCGGAACTATAATCAGGAACGGGATGAACATCTTTGGTATCGCGCCGATCAGTGGCACCTTGCGTGCGGCCGTCATTGACTCGGCTGCCATGGCACGCTGAACAATCAGGAAGTTGGTGCACCAATAGCCGAAAGAAAGCACGAAGCCCAGTCCCGCAAAGATGCCGTACCACGCTACTCCAAGTGGGTTTCCTGCTCCTGTGCCTGTATATTTCCAGGTTGTGGTCCAGGTGTCAGCGGCAAAGCCTTTGCTCTCAACTATTGGGGCAAGGCTGGCCTGCATGCCATCCCATCCCCCTACATCCTTCATGACGAGGAAAGCCATGGGTAACAGACCGATTACAATTATGAAGAACTGAAGTACTTCGTTGTAAATTGCCGAAGAGAGCCCTCCGAGATAAGTGTACCCCAGTACTATCGCTGCAGAAGCAAAGAGCGAAACGTTGAAGTTCCAGCCCAGCACATTTTCAAGGAGAAGAGCAAGTGCATACATTGAGATACCTGATGCCAGTACAGTCATTACTGCAAACAGGATAGCATTCAGTCCTCGTGTCTTCTCATCGAAACGAAGTTTCAGGTACTCAGGTACAGAACGGGCTTTTGACCCGTAGTAAAACCGCATCATGAAAAGTGCAAGGAAGACCATTGCCGGTATGGCGCCAATCCAGTAAAAATGGGTGGTGAGCATGCCGTATTTGAGACCGGAGCCGGTCATACCCATCACCTCGAGAGCTCCGAGATTGGTGGATATGAATGCCAGACCTGCCACCCAGGCCGGGATGGACCTCCCCGCCTCAAGAAAGGCTGAGGCATTCTTCATATACTTTTTAAGGGCCCACCCGATACCCAGTACAAAAACGAAATAGACTATCATTATCAGATAGTCTATTCCGCTAAGCGCGAATTTTGTATCCATTTGATTTTCTCGATTAGGTTAGTGAACTCACAAACTTAACGAAATTTATCAAACGTAACGGCTTGCGTATTTTTTTTGTATTTACTCCATATTACTTCCTGGCTGTGGCTTTAGCACTTCTCTCTTTCATTGGAAGAATCACGCTCCTGTCTCGCACTGAGGCGCTTTTGGTACCAACGTAATCGACCCATGCAATGAACTGGTTCAGCTCGTTTTTAAGAAGCGGGTCAGTATAGATGTATATCACATCAGCCGGTACTGCCCTGAACGCGTAGTTGTTGTGGGTCGGATGCCATACGTCAATGTAATATACGCGGGGTTGCAGGTTGGTAAATATCACTTTCCCAGAGGAGTTGGTGAAGCCCTCTACAATGGCGTTTGTCTCATTGTCCCAGTCGGTCAGGGTGGGGTACAGTATCACGCTGGCTCCTGCCACGGGATACTCGTCATTCCATTCCAGGACCTCCACCTCAAGCATCGTCGGGGAGAGCACCTCTATATCGAGGTAGGACTTGTCCACTCTTCCGTTTCCGGAGTAGGCGCTGAGGACCACCGTGAATACACCCGAAGCGTCATAGGAGTGAATGGGTTCGTAAGCGTTGGAGAATGTGCCGTCGCCAAAATCCCATTCAAAATCGGTTGCGTTGTTTGACCCGTTGAAGAAGAGTATATCTTCCCCGACCTCAGCCCTGATCTTGTCTGAAAAGAAGTAAGCTTCTGGCTGAGTTTCACATGAGCTAAGCATTATTACTGCCGCTGCTGCTGTTAAGATTAAAATTCTTTTCATGATTCCCGTTTTTTGTGCTGATATATTAAATCCAAAATCTGTGCCAATTGATATTTTACAAAATCCCGGTTCAGACTGAGCAGCGGGCAGCCGGTTCAATGAACGCCAAAAAGTACTATCTTTGCACACTGTTAAAAAAAAATATTTTATGATCAGCATAACCTTTCCCGATGGCTCAGTTAGGGAGTACAACAATGGAGTAACGAGTCATGACATCGCCCGTTCAATCAGTTCCGGCCTGGCTGCCGATATTTATGCGGCCACCGTTAACGGTGAACTGCGTGACCTGTCGCGGCCGATAAATGACAATGCAACCGTCAGGTTCCACAAGTGGGATGACGCAGAAGCGAAGCATGCTTTCTGGCATTCGTCAGCTCATCTTATGGCCGAAGCACTGGAAGCGCTGTGGCCCGGAACGAAATTCGGTATCGGTCCTGCCATTGAAAACGGGTTTTACTACGATGTCGATCCTGGTGAAGGCAAGGTGATCACTGATGCTGACCTGCCGCTTATCGAGGACAAGATGAAGGAACTGGCAGCAAAAAACAGCCCTATTGTGCGTTCCGAAGTAAGTAAGAAGGAGGCCACTGATCTTTTCCAGGCAAAAGGCGACGAATACAAAACAGAGCTTATTTCCGAGCTTGAAGACGGGACGATCACTCTCTACCGCCAGGGGAACTTCACCGATCTCTGCCGCGGCCCTCACCTGCCTGACACATCATCAATAAGGGCAATCAAGGTCCTAAGCCTGGCCGGTGCATACTGGCGCGGTGATGAGAAGAGGAAAATGATGACGCGCATCTACGGCATTACATTCCCGAAGCAGAAGCTGCTTGATGAATACATGGTAATGATTGAGGAGGCCCGCAAGCGCGACCACCGCCGCATAGGGAAAGACCTGGATCTTTTTGCTTTCTCCCCGAAGGTGGGCATGGGGCTGCCGCTATGGCTGCCCCGAGGCGCTGACATGAAGCAGAGGCTGATTGATTTCATGACCAAAGTACTGAAACAGAGAGGTTATGCCATGGTTTCAACACCGCATATAGGAAACGTTGAACTCTACAAGACATCGGGACACTTTGAAAAGTACGGAGCCGACTCATTCAGACCAATCACCACTCCTCAGGAGGGTGAGGTCTTCATGCTGAAGCCAATGAACTGCCCGCATCACTGCGAAATATTCAATGCCACGCCCCACTCCTACCGCGATCTGCCCGTGAGAATGGCCGAGTTCGGAACCGTATACAGGTACGAGCAGAGCGGTGAGCTTCACGGACTGACACGTGTGCGCAGCTTCACACAGGATGATGCACACCACTTTTGTGCTCCGGAACAGCTGAAGGAGGAATTCAAGAGCATTATTGACCTGGTTCAGTATATCTTCAAAATTGCCGGCTTCAACGAATTCACGGCACAGATATCACTGAGAGACCCGGAGAACCGTGAGAAATACATCGGATCCGATGAGAACTGGGAGAAGGCAGAAAAAGCTATAATTGAGGCTGCCGGGGAAAAGAATCTTACAACCACAGTAGCAATAGGCGAGGCAGCATTCTACGGTCCCAAGCTCGACTTCATGGTGAGGGATGCCATAGGCCGTAAGTGGCAGTTGGGGACCATACAGGTAGACTACAACCTTCCTGAGCGGTTCGGGCTGGAGTACACTGGCAGCGACAACCAGAAACATCAGCCTGTGATGATTCACAGAGCCATCTTCGGATCTATGGAACGCTTCGTGGCCGTCCTTATTGAAAACACAGCCGGCCGATTCCCCGTCTGGCTGACGCCTGATCAGGCCGTAATACTGCCCATCAGCGAAAAATTCAATGATTATGCAAAAACTGTTTTAAATCTCCTTAATAATTACGATATTCGCACCCTGATTGACGAGAGGAACGAGAAGATAGGTAAGAAGATAAGGGATAATGAGTTAAGGAGAATCCCATACCTTCTTGTCATAGGAGAAAAAGAGGTTGAGGCAGGAACAGTCTCCGTCAGGAAGCAAGGTGCAGGTGACATGGGTGTCATGAAACCTGAAGATTTTATCAGCCTTGTGAAGGAGGAGATCAAGAGGGAGATTGGCAATTAAAAGATTGATTTACAAGATAGTATTAATTTAACTGGAGGACAAGAAAATAGCAGGACCGATCTTTTCCAGGCCCAGGCCGGGAAGAAAACCCGAACCGGAACACCGGATCAACAACAGGATCACAGCCAGAACAGTTAGGGTTGTGGGTGAAAACATCGAGGCGCAGGTTATGAACCTCAGTGATGCACTCAGGCTCGCTGATGAAATGGAACTTGACCTTGTTGAAATATCCCCCAACGCTGACCCGCCGGTCTGTAAGATTGTTGATTACCAGAAGTTTCTGTATCAACAGAAGAAAAAACAGAAGGAGATCAAAGCCAATGCTGCCAAGATTGTGGTCAAAGAGATTCGTTTCGGTCCCAACACAGACGATCATGACTACAACTTCAAGCTGAAGCATGCTATCAACTTCCTTGAAGAAGGCGCAAAGGTCAGGGCATATGTCTTTTTTAAGGGAAGGTCGATTCTCTTCAAGGATCAGGGAGAGAAGCTTCTTGCAAGGTTTGTCAGTGATCTGGATGAATACGGGAAGGTGGACCAGACCCCAAGGCTTGAAGGAAAGAGGATGATAATCATCCTTTCTCCGAAGAAAAAACACTAGAAACATTTTTTACACATATATATACAACATGCCAAAAGTGAAAGTAAATCCGGGCGCAAAGAAGAGGTTTTCTTTGACCGGTACAGGTAAGATCAAGCGTAAGCATGCTTTCAAAAGCCACATCCTTACCAAGAAGTCAACCAAGCGCAAGAGGAATCTTACGTATGACGGACTGGTGGACAAGGCAGATCAGAAGAACGTTAAGCTTCTGCTCGGACTGAAGTAGCGTTTACCGCCTGTCAGAGTGATAATCAACTGAATTATTAACCGGGATGTGAAGCATAAAAGACCTGCAGAGGCGCTTACATCCGAAAAAGAGAAAAGAAAATGCCAAGATCAACAAACGCACCAGCATCAAAGGCAAGAAGGAAGAAGATCTTCAAGCAGACCAAGGGGTACTTCGGCAGCAACTCAAACGTTTACTCGGTTGCCAAGAATGTACTTGAGAAGGGTCTTGCCTATGCCTACCGTGACCGTAAGGACAAGAAGGGACAATTCCGCGCACTGTGGATTCAGAGGATCAACGCAGGAGTACGCCTTTACGGAATGAGCTACTCGCAGTTTATCGGCGGACTTGAGAAGAAGGGAATATCCCTTAACCGAAAGACCCTTGCCGACCTGGCGATGAACCACCCCGAAGCCTTCAAGGCAATAGTGGATAAAGTCAAGGAATAAAAAAAGCGGGCCGCGGCCCGCTTTTTTTTTGTCGTTTTGTGAATCGTGAATTGCGAAATTAATCAGTAATCGCAAATCTGTAATCCCAGATTATCTTTTGGCTCCTTTAAAGAACCTGTTGAACCTTATCTTCTTCAGTCCCTGGGCTTCCTTGTCTATTGACAGCCAGACCAGAACGGGGCGGCCAATAATGTGATCCTCGGGAACAAATCCCCAGTAACGCGAGTCAGAAGAGCCATGCCGGTTATCTCCCATCATCCAGTAGTAATCCATCTTGAACATATAGCTGTCAGCCTGCGATCCGTTAATATAGATCAGTGAATCCCGTATCTCCAGCTTATTCTCCTCATAAATGTCAATTATTGAAGTGTAGAAGCTTATATTGGTCATGTCAAGCTTCACGGTAGTTCCCTTTTTCGGGATCCAGAGTGGGCCGAAATAGTCTTCATTCCACCTGTATTGGGGGTCATGCGGGAATACGGCAGGGACAAATTCACCTGCCCTGCGGTAGTCAGCTTCGATTCCGGTCACATTTGCAAATCCGGATATCTGTTCCGCGTTCTCTGCAGTCAGAGGGAGTTTATAGACTGTTCCTGAGAGCATCAGCGACTGGTCGGATTTCGAAACATCCATCCTTTCGAAGGCTTTCGGGTTGATACGGGTGCCATTTGTGCGGACGTAGTAAGATGTCTGCTGCCCCTTGTGGGTTTTTGTCTCACTGTTATTAACAAATAGCTTTCCTCCGGCAATCCTTATCGTGTCACCAGGTATTCCCACGCACCGTTTTACGTAATTGTCGCGGCGGTCAACAGGCCTGTAGATTACAGTAAACTCGTTCCATACCATTTGCCTGGCCAGTGAATAGTATTCGTCTTTGCTTCTAAGCGCCTTTCCGGTCCTCAGGTCCTCCGCTGTCAGCATCTCGATTCGCTCCCTGAGTATCTCATAATAACTGACCGCCTGCTGTTCAAGGCAGACAGTATCACCTTCCGGAAAGTTAAACACAACGATGTCATCGTTTTTAACGTGGCCGAATCCCTTGAGTCTCTTGTAATCCCAATGAACAAGATCAGACCATGATTTGCCTTTGCCTCCTGTCAGGGGCATAGTATGCTGTGTAAATGGAAATGCTATCGGAGTGTTTGGGATACGTGGTCCGTAAGCCACCTTGCTGACAGCCAGATGATCGCCTACCAGCAGGGTTTTCTCCATGGAAGGGGTGGGAATACGGTAGTTCTGAAAGAGGAAGATATTGATCAGGCTTACTGCAATCACAGCGAAGATGAGGGCATCAAGCCATTCTATCACAGTGCTGTTCTTGCCATTCCGCTTCTTCCAGAATGACCAGTTAACCTTTTTGGTAACATATATGTCAAACACCACCGGGAGTCCGAGCAACAGCCAGTAGTTGCCCACCCAGATCACCCAGAGAAGGTACAGCACGCCTGCCACGCCGAATTTAAAATACTTGTTCTGAAGAAGCTCTTTCATCATTTTTGAATTTCGGTATGCAAATTTACTATAATATATTTAAAACGTCAGTCATCATAAGGCTGCCTGACAAAGGAGTGATGAATTCTTCAGCAAAAACCATACCGTCAGTGAAGCAGTCATGCCTCCTGAAATTGCGTTCTTCCACAATTGACTGACAGCACTTAGTTTGCCTCAAGCTGTATCGGGGCAACCTTCTTCAGGTCCTTGACATAGTATCTTGCACCTATAAGAAATAATAACGCACCCAGAACAAGCGAGAAAGGCAGGATACTTACGGCTGTTTTAATGTTCGTCAGATCAGATATGCGCCCCAGGGCTATCGGGGCCGTGAATGAACCGAGCAGATTCTGCACAAGCACTGCGATTGCGTACGAGGTTGCCCGCAACCCGGGATGGATCACGTCCTGAGTCACAGCGGCCGCACCGCTAATGAACTGCATTATGAATATTCCGAATATGAACAGCGTGACAAGCTGAACCGTGCCGTGAAAGACATAAAGAGCAAGGAACAGCAGCACTGCCGAGATGAATGTTGATATGGCAGGATAGATCATTCTTGCCGTTGGCATTGTTTTTCTCCAGCGGTCAATTATATAACCACCCAGCGGTGCCCCAACCAGTGCGAGCATCATAACCGCCCCGGCAAGGCTGCCTGCCTTTTTCGGATCCATGCCACTCGTTACCTGGAAGAACTTAGGAAGCCATACCAGGAGGGCAGTAGTCACGAATACAATTGCAGTCATCGCAAAATAGGTGAATATAACTGACGGTTTTTTCAGGAACTCTTTTGCAATATCCTTCCGCTCCATCTTTATCTTCTGATTCGCTGAATCGACTGTTGAGAGAGCAACTGTCTTGTAATCCTTTACGAAGAGGAACAGAATGGCTATAAGAAGTCCAGGGGCGGCAACCAGCCCGAATGCATGCTTCCAGCCCCAGGTACTGGCGATGATCCCGCCAAGGGTTACGCCGATGGCCGACCCTATTGGAATGGAAGCATTCCACAATCCCATCATCTTGGAACGTTTTTCCATAGGATACATCCCTGAGATAAGTGCGCTGCCGCCGGGAGCATATCCGGCTTCGCCGAATCCAATGAGTATGCGGGCCAGGAAAAGCTGCACGTAATTTCCGGTAAATGCGCAAAGAAGAGTTGCAAGGCTCCAGACAATAGCCATGATGCCCACCGTTTTGGTCCTGCTCCACCTGTCAATTACAAGTGAAACCGGGAAGGTCATCAGACCTATTGTAAGGTAGATTATTGAAACCAGCCAGCCTGACTGGAAGTCGTTGATACCCAGGTCAGCCTGAATGTAGGAGAACATCGAACTGACCACCATCCTGTCGGCATAATCAAAAAGATAGAGCAGAAAGAGAAGGATAAACACATAATTTGAATATCGCCGGGTAAACAGGTACCCTGGAGGGATTACGTTGTTCTTCATGAGTTCGGAGATTGGAGTTTATTCACAGGTTTATGAGCAACTAAAATAATGCCTATTTTCTTATCTTGCACCTGTTTTGCAAAAATCGTTGTCATGAAACAGGGAATTATAACAGTTATGGTACTAATGTTGATTGTTGCCCAGGGTTGCAGGAAAGCAGAAAAGGCTGATATCGTCATCTCCGGAGGTAAGGTTTATACGGCTGACCCCCTCGGTCTTCAGGCTGAAGCAGTTGCAATCAGGGGGAACCGCATAATTGCCGTTGGCACAGAAAAAGAGATCGGTAGATATATAGATCCTGAATACACGAAAGTCATTGACGCCGCCGGCAGGACCGTGCTCCCCGGATTCAATGACGCACATGCACACTTCGGCCCGCTGGACCCGGATTACATAGAATTAAGGTATGTCACCGATCCGGCAGTGATCACGGCCAGGGTGAAGGAACAGGTTTCCCGTTCTCAGAAAGGTCAGCTTATCTACGGAGGCCACTGGGAGCATGAGATGTTCACAACACATGAATGGCCGTCGAAGGAACTCATTGACCCCGTCTCCCCGGAGAATCCTGTCGTTCTTCGCCGTACTGACGGTCACAGTGCCCTCGTGAACAGCTACGTTCTGAAGGAGTCAGGCATAACAAAGAATACTCCAGATACGTTTGGCGGCGAAATTATGCGTGACCCTGTGACGGGTGAACCAACAGGTATTCTCAAGGAGAGTGCCATGTCACTCATTAAAACAGGAGAGATAAAGGTTGAACAGACAGCTGAAGAGGAGCGTGAGAGAGAGTGGCGCGGTTACCTCATGGCCCTGGAAATGGCTGCAGGATACGGCATTACAAGCATCCAGATTCCCGGCAGTGCTGACTTTGACATGTATGACTCAATCATGGCGCATGGTATGCTCACATGCCGCATCGACATTGGCGGCGAACTGACTGCTGACCCGGTCCGGCTTGACAGGTATGAGCAGATGAGGCAGAAATATCCTTCAACAGGTGACTGGATCAGGTTTGGTTACCTGAAGGATTTCATGGACGGTACCCTTGGTTCTGCCACTGCAATGATGTTTGAACCCTTCAATGACGAGCCTGACAAGAGCGGTCTGCCTCAGATGAGTTACGAGGAGCTTGAGGCCAGGGTACTGGCAGGAGACAGTCGTGGGTTTCAGATAGGGATACATGCAATAGGGCCAAAGGCTAACAACTGGATCCTCAATGCCTATGAAAAGGCCCGGGAGGTCAACGGCGTGCGCGACAGCCGCCACCGGTCGGAACATGCTCAGATTCTGATTGAAGAAGACATCCCCAGGTTTGGCACTCTTGGTGTCATTGCTTCAATGCAGCCGGTTCATTGCATTACTGACAAACGTTTTGCCGAGAAGAGGATAGGAACGGATCGCAGCCGGTGGGCCTATGCCTGGAAAAGCCTGGCTGACAACGGCGCAAGGCTGGCCTTTGGTACGGATTACTCAGTGGAACCACTTAACCCGATGGAGGGCCTTTATGCCTCAGTAACACGCAAGGACCGTAAGGGAGAAGAGGGTGAAGGCTGGTTCCCGATGGAGAAGATCACTATGGAAAAAGCGATCGAATACTACACACTGGGAGCGGCATACGCACAATTCATGGAAGATAGGAAAGGAATGATCAGGGAGGGCTATTTGGCAGACATAACCATCCTCTCAGAAAACATCTTCGATATCCCTGAGGAGATGATTATGTCAGTTAAAGCAGATTATACTGTCGCAGACGGTAAAATCGTCTTTGAAAGAGAAAAATAGTTATGCTTTTGTCTGGTCGTCCACAGTTGCACCGGGAGCATTCTTCTTCACCGAAGCAATACCGTTTTCGCGGCTTGACTCTGATTCGTACATTTCGCTCTTGCCAATCACCTGGCCGTTACCTGCTTTCAGGTTGAAATGAAACTTACCGTTCTTTGCAACCTTTGACTCAAACCTCTTCACATCAGCGGCATTTTTCATCACTGATTTGACGCCGTTCATGCATGAAGGCTTTGAGGCGTAACCCTCGCTGGTCAGAATAACCTGGCCATTACCTGCAAGAAGATTGAACTGAAACTCACCGTTTTTCCTTTTCGAGATAACAAATTTTCCCATGATCTAAATTTTTGTTTGTTGGTTAATTTCGACTTGTCGATTTCAAATATACAAAAAAACAATATTAGATTTACCAAACTGGATTTTTATGAGAATCGACATAATCACAGTACTGCCTGAGCTTCTGCGCAGTCCGTTTGACGAGTCCATAATCAGGCGGGCTCGTGAAAAGGGCATTGCGGAGATCAACATCGTCAGCCTGCGGGACTATTCTACAGATAAACACAGGAATGTTGACGACTATCCTTTCGGCGGCGGTGCCGGGATGGTGATGATGATTGAGCCGGTTTACAACTGCATCAACCATCTCACTTCGCAGAGAAAGTATGATGAGATCATCTATACATCACCTGACGGTCAGCGCTTTACGCAGGCAATGGCTAATGAGCTCTCGATGAAGGAGAACATTATAATCCTTGCCGGACATTACAAGGGAATAGACCAGCGCATTAGGGATCATCTCATCACACGTGAGATCTCCATTGGCGATTATGTCCTGACCGGTGGCGAACTCCCGGCCGCAGTCATCACTGACGCAATCGTAAGGTTGTTGCCCGGTGCCATTTCCGATTCGGAATCAGCCCTCTCCGACTCTTTCCAGGATGGTCTCCTGGCTCCTCCTCAATACACAAGGCCGGCAGAGTTCAAAGGGTGGAAGGTGCCTGGGCTGCTCATCGGCGGAAACACACCGGAGATAGAAAAATGGCGCTTCGAACAGTCACTGCGCATTACGCGGGAGAAGAGGCCTGACCTGCTCGGCGAAGAAGAAAGCTGATTTCTCTCTTTCTTTTTGTCGAAAAAGGTTCGTAATATTGCCCCCCTCTGAAGGAAAAACAAACTACAAAATACTGAGCTATGAAACCTCACGATTACATTGAAAGAGAAGAGAAGTACGGAGCGCATAACTACCATCCTCTGCCTGTTGTGCTTGACAGGGGGGAAGGACCGTTCGTATGGGATGTTGAAGGCAAACGTTATTATGACTTCCTCTCTGCATACTCAGCAGTCAATCAGGGTCACTGCCATCCGAAGATCATCGGTGCGCTGACAGAACAGGCTTCGAAACTGACTCTTACATCGAGGGCATTCTATAATTCAGTTCTCGGTGAATATGAAGAGTTCGTGACGAAGTTCTTCGGGTACGACAAGGTACTGCCGATGAACACCGGTGCTGAGGGCGACGAGACTGCGCTCAAACTCTGCCGCAAATGGGCTTACCTGGTCAAGGGAATCAAGCAGGATCAGGCTAAGATTATCGTCTGTGACGGTAATTTTCACGGCCGTACAATCACTATTGTATCCATGTCAACAGACCCGGATGCACGAAAGGATTACGGTCCCTTCACTCCCGGTTTCATAACCATCCCCTACAATGATCTCCCGGCATTGGAGAAGGCGCTGGCTGATCCGGATGTGGCAGGCTTCCTCGTAGAACCGATTCAGGGCGAGGCAGGTGTCTATGTCCCTGAAGAAGGATTTATTAAAAAGGCATATGACCTCTGCAGGAAGCACAATGTACTTTTCATCGCAGACGAGGTACAGACAGGTATTGCCCGCACAGGTAAGCTCCTGGCATGTGACCATGAGGGAGTCAGGCCTGATATTCTCATCCTTGGGAAAGCTTTGTCGGGAGGTGTGCTGCCCGTTTCCGCCGTGCTGGCAGATGACGAAATAATGATGACTATCAAGCCCGGTGAACATGGCTCCACTTTTGGCGGCAACCCTCTGGCATGCAAGGTGGCTATAGCGGCTCTTGAGGTTATCAGGGACGAGAAACTGGCTGAGAAGGCTGAGAGACTCGGGAAGATATTCCGTGACGAAATGAGAGCCGTTAAGTCAGATATGATTGAACTGGTCCGCGGCAAGGGACTTCTCAATGCTATCGTGATCAGGCCGAAGAACGGCAAAGAAGCGTGGGATGTATGCATTGCAATGAAGGAACTGGGTGTACTGGCCAAGCCGACCCACGGGCATATTATCCGTTTCGCCCCTCCCCTCGTGATCACAGAAGAGCAGCTTCGCGATGCTATATCACTGATAAAGAAAGCTATACAGCAGTTCGAATAATTTTTCTTTGCCATGAGGAAGTGTTGCGAATATCACTCCTTCATGCTTTTAAAAGATTGCTATTTTTACGGCACTTAAATTGAATAATGAGACTACTGTTCATAATATGTGCCGTCATTTTCATGACCGCCTGCGCAGGCACCGGCAGGAATGCGGCAATTACCCCGGGTGAACTGACTCAGATCACCGGCAGCCTTGCATCGGATAAGTTTTATGGCAGAGGTACAGGTACAGGAGGCGACTCTCTTGCGGCGCTCTTCATCAGGAAGGAACTGGAGAAAGCCGGTGCCGTCCCCTTTGCCGGAACTGGCCTGCAGCCTTTCAGAGTCAATGTGGCTGTTGAGGCGGGAAAAAACAACCGTCTTTCAGTCAGCGGAAGGGAATATAAAGCCGGGGCCGACTTCATGCCGCTGGCACTGTCATCCAACTCAGCCCTTAATGCATCCGTGGTCTTCTGCGGGTATGGTCTGTTGCCTTCAGGTGATACTCTTCACCGCAATGACTTTGCCGGTCTCGATCTGACCGGGAAATGGGCCCTGGTGCTCAGGGGTTTTCCCGAGTCTGATCCTGCATCATCAGGATACGGATCCATCAGCACTGACCGCATTAAGGTTCTGAATGCGAAGGATAAAGGCGCTGCAGGTGTACTGCTGGTTTCCGGAGAGAAATGGGATGTGGCCGACAACCTTGACAAACCGTCTCACAGCGAGGCACGGGCAGGATTACCGGTTATTCAGGTCAGAAGAAATGTTGCCGACTCTATACTGAAAAACTCAGCACTCACATTGAAAGAGCTTGAGCAGAGAGCGGCAGATTCAGAATCCCCGGCCGGACTGATGACTGAAACAATTGTTAATGCCGTGGCTGATTTGGAGAAGAAAGAAGCTGTCACTTCGAACGTAATCATGCAGCTTGAGGGCAACGCAAATGCCGGAGAGTACGTAATAATTGGAGCTCATTATGATCACCTCGGCATGGGCGGACCCGGCTCTTCCAGCAGGGTACCTGACACGGTGGCAGTTCATTACGGAGCTGATGACAACGCCTCAGGGGTCGCCCTCATGATCGAGCTTGCTGAAAAGCTTGCCGCATCGAAAACGGGACACGCAAGGAGTATTGTCTTCGTAGCCTTCAGTGGTGAAGAGATGGGACTCCTGGGATCAAAGCATTTCGTTGAAAACATGGGAATCGAGCCGGCCGCAATCGACCTGATGATTAACCTTGACATGGTTGGACGGATGAAAGAGGGGAACGGTCTCCAGGTAGGCGGAGTCGGCACAGCCGCTGGCCTGCGGGAGTCAGTTGTCGCTAACAGTGATACCTCGGCAATAAGGCTCACCTTCACATCTGAAGGGTACGGTCCGTCTGACCACTCCTCATTTTATGGAAAGAATATTCCGGTTCTCTACTTTACCACGGGTGCCCACCTCGATTACCACACGCCCCGGGATACACCTGATAAACTTAATTATGAAGGGATGGTAAGAATCGGCGAGCTGCTGACAGGCATTGTCTCAACAGCTGCCAGCCGGCCGACCAGGCTTGCCTTTACTGAGGCAGGCCCGAGGGAGCCGTCAGGTCCCATGGGGCGAAGAAGAGGTGTAACCCTTGGAATAATGCCCGACTTTGCCGGCAATGTCACAAACGGGTTGCGGGCCGACTTCGTCACACCAGGCAAACCTGCCGCACTGGGCGGGATGGTGAAGGGTGATATAATCGTTGCAATAGACAGCAAGTCTGTAAGCAACATAGAGGACTATATGTTCAGACTCAGCCAGCTGAAGCCAGGACAGACTGTTCCAGTGGAGGTACTTCGCAACGGCAACAGGGAGGTCTTGTTAATTCAGTTATAACACTAATCAGTACAAGCAGCATGAAGAATTTTCTTTTCTGGACAATGGCCGTGATAATAACAGTCGCCGCCGCGATGTACCAGAGGATGACAGGCCCCACCTATCCGCTCAAAACCACGGCCACCTTAAACGGATCAGAGTACTCTTTCGCTTTAAAGCGGAGTCAGACAAATACCCATCCATGCATGATCAGGCTGGAAGTGCCGCGGGAAATATCAGGTACGATCAATTACCGCCGGTTCCGGTCAAATGAGGAGTGGACTGCCGTGGAGATGCAGCATGACGGTACGAAGCTTGTGGGCGAACTTCCCTCCCAGCCTGCAGCAGGAAAACTTGAGTATTATGTTGTACTGACTGATCCGTCCGGTTCAGAGACGGCGTTAATGAAGGAGAAAACGGTTGTCATCAGGTTCAAGGGCAACGTGCCGGCATTTATAATGATCCCGCACATCCTGATAATGTTTTTTGCGATGCTGCTTTCGAACCTGGCAGGGATAACTGCCGCAGCAAATACAGGATCGTGGAAAAAGTACGGTCGTTGGGCTCTCTGGCTTCTGCTGGCAGGAGGTATGGTGCTCGGGCCCCTTGTGCAGAAGTACGCTTTCGGTGAGTTCTGGACGGGCATTCCATTTGGATGGGATCTCACTGACAATAAGACACTTATTGCAGTCTTTGCATGGATACTCGCAGTGGTCATGAACCGCGGCAAAGAGCGTCGCGGCTACATAATAGCAGCGGCTATAATCCTGCTGCTTGTTTACTCCATACCGCACAGCCTTTTCGGCTCTGAGCTTGACTATGCCACGGGTGCAGTGACTCAGGGATAAAAAAATTTTTCTCTCCTGCTGCTTTTTTCTACCTTGGATGCAGCATTCACCCACCTCTGCCGTCATTGCATTGAAGAGTTCAAATACGTGGGTGCAGCGTCAAACATACTTAAACCGGATCTTTGTATAAAGATGGAAAATGTTGAAGCAGCATTCAAAAACATTCACCAGGACCTGATCGACGGATGCAGGGAAGGTGACCAAAGGGCACAGTTTCAGGTTTACAAGC
>Ga0209467_1001855_pt1 | contig 16678 bp, 14 predicted proteins | sample Higcelwee11metaG_FD_187175 | JGI IMG/M metagenome (GOLD analysis project Ga0209467, IMG submission 187175) | Freshwater pond sediment microbial communities from the University of Edinburgh, under environmental carbon perturbations - High... | ecosystem: Environmental > Aquatic > Freshwater >...
GCCGCCAGGGAAGCCACGGCGCGGCCGGGACCGCGAAAGAGACGGTTCATGATCGGGTGTTTCTCCGTTGCGGCATGTAGGGGTTCGCGCCGCCTTGGCCTGACGGCGCGAACGCGAGGCGGATATTACTTGCAGAACTTTACGGAGTCCATAATCTTGCGCAGGGTGGCCTCAGAGGCCGCGAAGTCCTTGTTCTCGCTGTAGGCCATGATATTCATGTAGAAATTCTGACCGTCATAGCATTGCCAGATGATGCGCTGAAAATCGTTTTTCTGGGGCGCCTCCACGATCTCCCAGCCGATGACCCCGCATTTTTTCTTGGCGTCCCCGTCATCGCGACGCTTGGCGCTTAAAAGCTTCTTGATGGTCACCCGCTCCTGGTCCTGCTTGAGTCCGGCCGTGACGGCCGAGGCCCGGGGGAAGCTCGGGACCATCTGTTCGGCGTGGAACGAAAAGCCCATGGTGTTTTTCATGTACCGAAAGCCCACGCTCTCGGAATCGGGGCTGCCCTCCACGATCTCCCACCCGGCCGGGATGGTGAACTGCAGATTGCGGGCGGCGTTGGTGTAGGTGGTGTCCTGGGTCAGCACCTTGCCGCCGGAGGCGGCCGGAGAGGCGGCGTCTGGCGCGGCAGCCGGTTTCTTGCCCGCCGTCACGGCATCAAGGCCTTGCTGGATGAAGCCCAACTGGGCAAAGGCCGTCGCGCAAGACATGAGCACAACGGCGAACATCACCAGCAGGGAACACCCCGTACGTCTCGCTCTCATACGCACCACCTCCATGTTGGCGTTTAACTAAAAAAAAACGGCACGTCTCCTTGTTCCAGTTTGTCCCGCCGGGCGGGAAAGACACAGGGGCGAAGCCCCCCTACGACACCAGCACTCCGGCATATCCCACCACATGCCGCATGTCCCCGGAGGTCTCCCCCGAGGTGGCGTAGGCCGTGACCTCGGCCGTGCGCGCCCCCAGTTCCCGGGCCAAAAAAAGCCCCAGGGTCATGGGCAACACCCCGCACATGGTGATTCCCCGGTCCCTGACTACGGAAAAAAGCCCCATGGGCCGAAGCGCCGCGATCTCCGCCAGGGCCAGGGCGTCCTGGCTTTTGGCCGTGTCATGGCTCACGTAGTGGCTCATGTCCGAGCTGACCACGAGGGACACCGGCCCGGGCCAGGCCTTTACCACCCCGGCCATGCTCACGGCCACGTCGGCCAGGACCGTGGGATTGAATTCGGCCACCACCATGGGCACGATGCGCGTGGCCGGATTTTTGCCCATCAAAAACGGGACGACCACCTCCAGGGAATGTTCCCCCAGATGCGCCGCGTTGTCCGCCGTCAGCCGCGAGTCGGCGGCAATGAGGGCCTGGGCCAGATCCTCATCCACATCCAGTCCGCCGCCGGGAACCTCCCATCTTCCGTCGGGCCATACCGCCAGCCGCTTGCCCCGGCCGGTATGGTTGGGGCCCAAAAGGATCACCGTGTCCGCCAGCCGGGCCAGTCCCAGCGTCTCCCCGGCCACGGCCCCGGAATAGACATATCCCGCGTGGGGAACCATGGCCAGGATGGTCGGCGCCTCGCGCACCGAACCGGCCAGAGCCAGAAAGGCCGCCACATCCTTGGCCAAAGTCGGCCCGGCAGGATAAAACTGCCCGGCCACCAGGGGTTGTCTGTTCATAGGTCTTTGCGCCTCCCGATTTGCCGATCAGTTCGCAGCACCTTTTTCCACCATGATGAGGATACGGCCTCTTTCCGAGCGGTGCAACCATACGCGTCCCTGTTCCCGCACCTCTCCGGGCGCGGCATGGGCGTATCGTGGCCCGCGCCTCATCGGATGGCCCGGCGGCCTCCTGTCCCACCCTGTCCGGCCAGTCCAACCGTTCCGGCCTGTCCGGCATCTTCCAGGAGGCTGCCGATGACCCCGCGCAGGGCGTCGGCCTGCTCGGTCAGGGAGTGGATGTCCGTCACGGTTTCCTCCATGGTCGAGGTAATGTCCAGGGCGATGCCGTTTATTTCCTCGATGGCCCGGTTGATCTCTTCGGAGGCTGCGGACTGCTCCTCGGCGGCCGTGGCGATGCTGTTGATCTGTCCGGCCGAGGATTGGGCGCTGTCCACGATCTCCCGCAGCCTCCGGCCGGATTTCCCGGACAGTTCCGTGGCCTCGGTGATGGCCTCGGCCGCACGCTCCATGCCCGCCACATTCTCCCTGGCCACGTTCTGGATGGCCTTGATGCTGTCGCCCACCTCCTTGGTGGCCCCCATGGTCTTCTCGGCCAGTTTGCGGACCTCGTCGGCCACCACCGCGAACCCCCGTCCGGCATCCCCGGCCCGGGCGGCCTCAATGGCCGCGTTTAAGGCCAAAAGATTGGTCTGGTCGGCGATGTCCAGGATGACGGTCATGATCCGCCCGATGTCCTCGGCCATGCGCCCAAGCTCGGTCATGTTCGCGGAGAGGGTCTGGGCCTTTTCCCGGATGGCCCGCATGGAGGTCACCGAACCGTCCACAACATCCTGGCCTTCCTGGGCCTTTATCCTGGACGATTCGGCCTCGGTGGCCGCCTGACCAGCGTTTTTGGCCACCTCGAGGACCGTGGCGTTCATCTCCTCCATGGCCGTGGCCGTCTCCTGGATGCGATCCCGCTGATGCACGGTGCGCGACCGGATGGCCTCGGCGCGACCGGAAAGGGCCTTGGTGGAGCCGGTCATGGCGGCCGCCACGGATTCCAGTCGCTTCGCCGCGTCGGCCATGCCCTCGGACTTGGCCGCCTCGGCCCGGCGGGAGGCCTCCTCGGCCAAAAGCTTGGCCTGGTCGGCCTGGCTGGCCTTTTCCTCGGCCAGGGCGGTCTTGGCCGTGATGTCCCGGATATTGTCGCGCAGGGCGTCGGCCATGGTGTTCAGGGCGCTCTCCAGCCGGGCGGCCTCGTCCTTGCCCGCAACATGCAGATGAACGTCGAGATTTCCCGAGGCGATGCTCTGGGCGGCCGTGGCCGCCTCGCGGATGGGCCGCACGATGCTGCGGGCGATGGCGATGCACGACACGGCCAGGATCGCGAAAACGACCCCCACGGCGCCCAGGATGACGCGCAGGATGGAGGAGGTGGAGGCGTCCAGGACACCGGCGATGCGCGCCTTCTCCTTGTCGACATTGTCGATGTAGATGCCCGTGCCGATCCACATGTCCGTACCCGGAATCATCTCGGAATAGCTGAGCTTGGGTTGGTCGCCCTGGCCGGGCTTGGGAAACACGTATTCCACGAACCCGCCGCCGCTTCGGGCCCGGGCCGCCAGTTCGCGAACGTAATACACCCCGCCCGAGTCCTTGTTTTCACCCAGATCCTTGCCCTGAACCTCTTTTTTCGGCGGCAGGGCCACATTGACCGTTCCCTGGTAGACAAAATAATATCCCGATTTGTCGTCTTCAAAGCGGATGGGGTCCACCATGCCCCGGATCAGTTCCACCCGCCCCGTCGGGTCCGCCACGGCGCCCACAGCCTGTCCCAGGGCCAGGGCCAGGGCATGCGTCCCCACCTGGAGCTTCTGCTTTTGACCTTCGAACATGGCCTTTTGCGTCTCGCGCACGGCTTCCTCTTTCATGCGCGATATTCCCGAGGAAAAGGCCCAGACCACGGCGGCGACAAACAACGCCACAAGCGCCAAGAGGCAGAAGAGCCGGCTGGAAATGGAAAAACTCCGCAGCATGGGGGCCTCCTTCGTCAGAACGCACTTTTTTTCATACCCTCATGTACAAGATCATGCAGCGCCCGTCCATGTGCGGAGGCGTATTTCGCCTTGAGGCGGGAAAGAATCGATCGGCTCGCCGATCTGAAGCGGCGGCGGCGGAAAAAATACAGGGAGGAGTGTGGCGGCGGGCGTCCGTGTGCCCGGGGGAAACCGTATGTCTTTTTGAGGCGCCGGTTTTGCGTGTTCCGGGCGTCCGCTCGCCCGGGGGAAACCGACCTGCGGCGTTTCCCCCGGGCTTGACGCGAAGGCGGCGGCGATTATCGCGACGGCGAACCGGCGGGACACTGGCCGACACGGCGGCGTCCCTCGGCGTCGGCGGCCTTGAGGACAGCCTGGACCAGGGACGGGGATATCTCCACCGGCTCGTTGTGGATGCTTTCCCCCGGCGCACAGCTTTTTTCCGCAACGCGCAGCAGTTCCTGGTCCGACACGCCCGCAAGACCCAGATCGGCAAAGGTGGTGGGCAGGCCAAGGCTGGCGCACAGGGCGTAGACCTCGTCTACAAGGGCCAGGGGCGCGTCCGTGAGAAACAGCGAGGCCAGCACGCCGAAGGCCACCTTTTCGCCATGGTGCAGGCCCCGGACGGCGGGCAGGGCCGTCAGGCCGTTATGGATGGAATGGGCCGCGCCCAGGCCCCCGCTCTCGAAGCCCAGGCCGCTTAGGAGCGTATTGGCCTCCACCACCCGCTCCAGGGCGGGGGTCGCCACCCCGGCCTCGCAGGCCGTGCGCGCGGACAGTCCGAAGTCCCGCACGGTTTCATAGCACAGCCGGGCCAGGGCCAGGGCCGTCATGGAGCCCGCATCGCCCGCGATGTTGCGGCCCCGGCCTTTGCGGCAGGAGTCGGCCTCGAACCAGGTGGCCAGGGCGTCGCCCATGCCCGACACCAGGAACCGGGCCGGGGCGCGGGCCATGACCTCGGTGTCCACCAGGACCACATCCGGGTTGCGCGGCAGCACGTCCGCCCGCAAAAACACGCCGTCCGGGGAATAGACCACGCACACGGAGCTGCACGGCGCGTCTGTGGAGGCGATGGTGGGGACCACGACCACGGGCAACCCGACCCGGGAGGCTACGGCCTTGGCCGCGTCCAGGGTCTTGCCGCCGCCCATGCCGGTCACGGTCTGGGCCCCGAATTCCCGCACCAGGCCCGACAGGCGTTCGATCTCCTGGTCCGTGCATTCCCTGCCGAAGCGTTCCGTGCGCACGGCCCCGGCCTGTTCCACCCCGGGCAGCACGGGGGGTAGCAGATGCTCCAGGGGATGCGGGGAACAGATGAGAAAATGCCGATTCCCCAGGCGGGCCAGTTCCCCGCCCAGGCGGGACAGGGCGTAACTCCCCTGCACGTAGCGTCCGGGAAAAAGCGTGGTGCTGATCATGCGGCTCCTCTTTGTTTTCGGCGACGGTTTTGCGGTCCATGAACGCCCGGGCGTCAGGGCGGACGCCGTCGGAAAAATGCGGCGAGCCGTCCAGGCACGACGGGCACGCACGCTCCAATCATCAATTCACGGCATATACCCCCGCCCCGCGTCCGGTGACAAGGGCGTCCGGTCCCGCATCCACCGGTGAGGCTTCAGCCAACCGGCCATTCCCCCTTGTCATTTTCCATCCGGGAACATAGGTTGGCAAAAGGGGCCGGTCGCAGCCGTGCCGCCTTCCGGAACCACAAGACCAAGGGCAGATGATGAAATCCCAGGCGCTCGAATTCCACAAGGCCCTCTTCGAGGAGCTCGACACCAGCCGGTTGCAGCAGAAATTTCTCTCGGCCCTGCTCGAAATGCAAAATGTCGAACGCGGCTCCCTGTGGATCGCCGGGGACGACGGGTACCGGTGCATCGCGGCCGTGGGATCGCAAAGCGCCGACATCACGGGCTACGTCATCCCCAAAAGCGCCCAGAGCATTGTGGCCTGGGTCATCGACAACGGCCGCATGACCATCGCCGAGGCCTACAAGGACAAGCGCCATTTCCGTGAGGTCGAGGCCGGACTCGACGTCAAAAGCACGCTGATCCTGTGCTATCCGCTGATCCTGCGCGACGGCCGGGTCTACGGCGCGGTGGAGATCATCGACACCGCCCACGGCGGCAGTCGGCTCAACCTGCACAAGGACTACCTGGAGCTCATGGAGGATCTGGTGGCCATCGGGGCCATCGCCCTGGGCAACGCCCTGGCCTTCGCCGACAAGCGGGATGAGAACGAAAAACTGCGCCGCATGATCGCCGACCTCAACGTCGACGCCCTCATCGGCCAAAGCGACGCCTTTTTGGCGGCGCAAAAGTCCCTGCGCGACTACGCCAGGACCGATTTCCCGGTGCTCATCACCGGCGAGTCCGGCACGGGCAAGGAACTGGCCGCCCGGGAGATCCACCGCCGAAGCGACCGCAAGGGCGGCCCCTTCCTGGTGCAAAACGTCAGCGCCATCCCCGAAACCCTGCTCGAAAGCGAACTGTTCGGCTATCGCAAGGGGGCCTTTACCGGCGCGGACAAGGACAAGACCGGACTTTTCGAGGCCGCCTCGGGCGGCACGGTGTTTCTCGACGAGATTGGAGACATGGCCCTGTCGCTTCAGGCCCGCATCCTGCGGGTCATCCAGCAAAACGAGATCAAGCCCCTGGGCGGAACCGGGTCCAAGCGGGTGGACGTGCGCATCATCTCGGCCACCAACAAGGATCTGCGCCTGGCCATCGCCGCCGGGACGTTTCGCGAGGATTTGTTCTACCGGCTCAACGTCCTGCCCCTGGCCCTGCCCCCCTTGCGCGAACGCCGCGACGACATCCCCCTTTTGCTGAACTATTTCCTGCGCCGCGACGCACAGCGCATGGGCATCGCCCCGAAAAAATGCACCCAAAAGGCCCTGCGCCGCCTCACGGACCATCCCTGGAAAGGCAACATCCGGGAGATGGAGAATCTGGTGCGCTACCTCCTGGCCACCCTGCCCTGCGACACCATCGACGACGCCGATCTGCCCGCCGCCATCCTGTCGACGCCAGCCCCCCCCGCCGACCGCCCCCAGACGCCGGTCGACCCCGGCCGTCCTGCGGCAGCCGCCCCGGCGCAGGACATGTGCGAGCAGACCTGGGAAGAGGTGGAACGCGGCTATGTGCTGGCCCTTTTGGAAAAATGCCGCTGGAACATCACCCAGGCGGCCGCAAAGGCCGGGGTCAACCGCTCCACCTTCGATTCGCGCATCAAAAAGCTCGGCATTCGCAAAAGATGACGCGGGCCACGCTGCCGTCAGCGGCCGCCGGGCGCCCCTGCGCAGACGGTCCCGGGGGCGGTTCGTCCACGTCCGCGTCGCCCGCTGACGGCCGCTGACTCCCGCGCGCGCGAAAGCCCCGCAGTGGCACTCCCAGAGCAGGGGAGCGCTATCCGCTGACTCCCGCGCGCGCGAAAGCCCCCCGGGCCTCCCCCCGATTCAGGGAAGGCGGCCGCAGGGTCGAAAGGCGACGACCAGCCGGGTCGCGGGGAATCAGTTGGCGGAGAAGACCAGCCCGAGGATCACCAGGATGGTCGCGGTGGCCATGAAGATGCGGTTTTCCCGGACAAACGCGCTGCGCTTGTCCATGAGGAACTCCACCATCCCCAGACGTTCGCCCGGACGGTTGTGCATGTGCGGCAGCCTGTCCAGGTAGTGCTCCAGATAGGCTTTTTCGTCGAGCATGAGCAGAAAGATCCGGGGCCGGAAATAATACTGATAATAGGCAAAAAACACGGCCACATACAGGGCCAGCCAAAAAATAGCCGTTCCAAGCGCAATCATTGACGCTCCTCCATGGGGAAATGCGGCCGTAGGCCGCAGACAAAAATCCTTTCACACTTCGACCGCAAAGACAACCCCAGAGCAACGCGATGCCGCCGCCCCACCCCGCCGGGGCCGCCGCCCCCGCCCTTTGCGCAATGCGCCGACGTCCAGGAGCCTCCCCACCCCGCCGGGGCCGCCGTCTTGCCTGCCCGCCCGCTCCCGTGTACCCCTTGTCCATGACCTCCACCATCCCCCCCATGTCGATATCGGATCGCCTCGCCCTGTGGACGGCCACCCTGGGGCCTGTGGGCAGGTTCCCGGTCACGCCGGGCACGGCCGGGTCCGCCGTGGCCGCCCTGGCCGCCCCGTGGGTCTTTTTACCCCTTGGCCCGACAGGCCGACTCCTGGTCCTGGCCCTGGTCTTCATCCTGGGCGCCCTGGCCGCCTCCCGGGCCGAGATCCTCCTTGGCCGCAAAGACCCGGGGCCCGTGGTCATCGACGAGGTGCTCGGGCAATGGATGGCCCTTTTGCCCCTGTCTGCGGCGGACCCCTGGGCCATGCTTGCGGCCTTTGTGCTGTTCCGCATCCTGGACATGACCAAGCCGCCGCCCATCCGCCAGTCGGAACGCTGGCTGCCCGGCGGCTACGGCGTCATGATCGACGACGCCCTGGCCGGAGCCGCCGCAGCCCTTGTGTTGTGGGCCATCTGGTAGAAATAAAGGGGCTGTGGCGAAATCGTCAGGCGGATGTCCATAACCCGTCGAAATCGCGGGGACTCATTTTTCTTTACAGCGGCCTATGGCCGGACTAGAAAGGAATCAATGCCGGGGAAGGCCCCCTGCAGAGTGGCGCAACCGGCAACGGAGGGTAGCAGACGTTAATTCCATCCCGCATAACGGGCGACTGAGCGCCCCCTGATTCGCCCAGACGCGCGAACGTTCCCCAAGCCCAGACGGGCGCCCCACGGGGAGAACTCCGGTCACCGGAAAAAGCGCGGAAAAGGGCGAATCTTTTTGCCCCGCGCCTCCCGACTGCCCATCGGGCCATCCGGCCCCACGCCAAGCCCTTCTCACATATCCGACCCAGGCCTGCTCCGGCTGCACCCGACACCGCCCCCCCCGCACGACACCGCCCGCGACGACGCCCGGCCTTTCTTCAGGCAAACGAACATGCCGACCGCAATGCCCCGGGGCAAATACATGCGCCCAAAAGGCCTTGCGCCGCCTCAGGGACCATGCCCGGGACGCCCTCCGGGAGATGGAACATCCGGTGCGCTCCCTCCTGGCCGCCCTGCCCGGCGACAGCCTCGACGAGGCCGAGCTGCCCGGCTGAGGGAGGCGCCAAAGGCCGGGGCGGCCGGACATCGCTGTCTGGCCGCCCCGCCGCCGACTTCACCCCGTCATCCCCGTCGCGGACCTGTCCATCAGGCCCGCCGCCCGGGCGTCAGAAGCTGTTCATGCACTGGTTGAGGCCATTATTGCAGCTGGCGATGCACATGGCCCTCTGGGAAGGATTCGGGAATTGATTGCACACGGCCACGCAGTTGCTCCACTGGGCGTTGCAGTTCTGGCGTCCCCGGCTCTGCCGCCGTTCATCCGCCTGATAATCATGCCCTCCACCGTAATATCCCCCACCTCCGTACCTGGGAGGCGGTGGCGGCGGCGGACCATAATAATAGGGATCGCCGTAATACGGGTCCGCCACTTCCACGCAGGACACCGCAGTCACTGCGCTGAACAGGGCGACCAGCAACAGGCATCCCCGGAGAAGACCTTTTTTCCCAAACATAGCTGTCTCCATGAATTGGTTCGTTGACGGGAACAACCGGTCGGCGCTTCAACGCTTGCCGGACGATACGTCAATTTCAGAATCGCACACGCCCAGGCGGCGTGCCTTTCGCCGTGCGCTCCCGGCTGCCCAGCCGCACGGCGCGTGGACCCAGCCTCATGATTATGCCGCAACAGCCTCGGAGGCAACCGTTTTCGCCAAACGCACGGCAGGGCTGCCGCCGACCAAAACGCCGCCGCTCTTGGGCGGGTTTCGCGGGCAGGGATATCCGGTTCTCCATGGCAAAACTACCAGATGCCACGCGCCGTGTAAATCAACGAACTCTTTTTGCAGAAGGCGCAACAAAGCCCTCCCCCGTCCGGACGCACTCGCGCCGGACGAAAGATCTGCGAAGAGAAGCGATGCGTTTCCGGGGGAACCTCCCCCGGAACGCCGCCTATTCTTTGGAGGCGTGGCTGGAACGGAAGAGAATCCGGAGCGGGGCCATGGTCAGTCCGAAAAGCCGCCGCAACTGGTTTTCCACGTATTTGGCGTAGGACGGCCGGACCCGCTCGGTGTCGTTGACGAAAAAGACAAAGGTGGGCGGCTCGGACGCCGTCTGGGTCAGATAGTAGAACTTGGCGCGACGTCCCTTGATCACCGGGGCCTGATGCTTGTCCAAGACCTGGCGCATCATCCGGTTGAGCTCGCCCGTGCCCACCCGGATGGCGCATTCGACCTTCATGGCCCGGGCCGTGTCCAAAATCCGGTCCAGGCCCTTTTTGCGCAGGGCCGAGACGTAGAGCACAGGCACATGGGGACAAATGCGCAGTTCGTCCTTCATGTCTTTTTTGAGCTCCAGCATCTTCTCCCGGGGGATCAGGTCGATCTTGTTGATGACCACCAAAAACGGGGTTTTTTCCTTATCCAGAAAGGCGATGAGTTTTTTGTCCTGCATGCCCACGCCGCCCACGGCGTCGATGACCAGCACCGCCACATCCGCCCGCTTGGCGCTTTGCAGGGACCGGGTGGCCGTATGGCGCTCCAGTTCGTCGTCAATGCGGGCCTTCTTGCGCACCCCGGCCGTATCCACAAAAATATACGGCGTTCCCCCGCGCGTAAACGCCACGTCCACGGCGTCGCGGGTGGTGCCCGGCGTCTCGCTGACAATGAGCCGCGTCTCGCCCACCAGGGCGTTGACCACGGAGGACTTCCCGGCATTGGGGCGGCCGATCATGGCCAGCCGCAAGGGACGCGGCGCTGCCTCGGCGGCGGCCGCCTCCTCATCCGTCAGCGGGGCTGCGTCGTCCTCGGCCTCGGGCAAAAGGTCCGCAATGATTTCCCGCAGCTCCGGGATGCCCCGGCCATGGGCCGCCGAAACCGGCACCAGAGGAAACCCCAGGGAATAAAAATCCCCGGCGAATTCCCCGGCCCGCTCCTCGCCGTCGGCCTTGTTGACCGCCAAAAGCACCGGCTTGGCGCTTTGGCGCAAAAGCTCCGCCACGTCGTGATCCAGGCCCGTGAGGCCTTCCCGGGCGTCGGTGACGAACAGCACCAGATGGGCCTGGCTGATGGCCATGCGGGCCTGGTCCATGACCATGCGGCCCAGACTGTCGGGATCGTCAAGGACCATGCCGCCGGTGTCCACCAGGGTCACCTCGCGGTCCTCAATGATCGCCCGGGTCTCGAGACGGTCCCGGGTGACCCCGGGACGGTTGTGGGTGATGGCCTTGGTTCGCCGCGCCAGGCGGTTGAACAAGGTGGATTTGCCCACATTTGGACGTCCGATAAGGGCGATGACCGGCGGCATGGTATCTCGTTTTTTCATGTTGCCGGGCCGAAAAACCGGCCCGTAGGTTGGCGCGTCGTCTCCGCAGGGACGATCCTTTCAGGGGGCGGGGGCAACCCCCCTCCCGCTTCGGTATCCGTTGTGGCCTAGTATGCCCCGGAACGCAACAGCCCGGCGATCTCGGCCGCGACTTTCTCACCGGACAGGAGCATGCCGCCGAAGATCGGACCCATGCGGTAGGAGCCGAAGCTGGCGTTGGCGGCCATTCCGGCCACGTACACCCCGGGGAACACCTCGCGGGTGTTTTTCACGGTATTGGTTTCGGCCACCTCGGCCCACATGGACTGCTCGCCCTCGATGCCGCCGGACGGCGTCAAAAGGCGCACGTCGTTTTTGCGCACCAGGGTCTTTAACACCTCCACGTCATGTCCCGTGGCCTCAATGATGAACTTGGTGTGCAAAACCAGCGGGTCCACGTGCAGCCCGGCGATCTCCACCGGCGAGGAGTTGATGACCAATCCGCAGACGCGTTTGACGCCATCCACCTCGCGCAGGACCACGTCCTCCACGCTCATGCAGTTGAACACCTTGGTCCCGGCCAGGCAGGCCCGGGAGGCCAGGGTGGTGGTGCAGGCCACGGCGTCGGCGGTATAATACTCGTCGCGGAAGTGCTTCACCGGCACGCCGATCTCTTCCAGCAGGTGTTTGCTCTCTTCCTGAACCACGATATAATTGAAGGTCATGCCCCCGCCCCACATGCCGCCGCCGATGGACAGCTTGCGTTCGAAAAGGGCGACCTTGAAGCCGTCTTTGGCCAGCCGGTAGGCGGCGGTCAGGCCCGACGGCCCCCCGCCCACGATGGCCACGTCCAAATCCAGACATTCCTTGAACTTCTCGAAATACTCAGTGAGAATGGCCTCGGTGATGATGCGTTCATTCAGCGCCATAGATCCTCTCTTTTGGCAGTGTGTTGCACTCGGGGCAATTGCGTCCTTGCGCGGAAAAGACCGCTTACTGTCGCGTTTTCTCGAAAAAGCCCTTTAGACGGACCCGATTTTTTCCTTGATGGCCTGCACATAGGGGGCGCGCAGGAGCCCCTTTTCCGTGGCGATGCCGCTTATGAGTCCGGCCGGAGTCACGTCGAAGGCGTAGTTATAGACCGGTACGCCCTCGGGGGTGATCTGGTGGTCCCCGATGTGCGTCACCTCCCGTGGCGTTCTGTCTTCAATGGGAATCTCGTCTCCGCTTTGTATGCGCAGATCAAAGGTGCTGGCCGGGGCGGCCACGTAAAACGGCACGCCATGGGCCTTGGCGGCAAGGGCCACGGTATAGGTGCCGATCTTGTTGGCCGCGTCGCCGTTGGCCGCAATGCGATCCGCGCCCACCACCACCTTCTGGACCATGCCCCGCTTCATCAGATGCCCCACGGCGTTGTCGCAGGCCACGGTGACGTCGATGCCGTCCTTATGCAGCTCATAGGCCGTCAGGCGGGCGCCCTGCAAAAACGGCCGGGTCTCGTTGGCGATGACCTTGATGCGCTTGCCCTGCTCGATGGCCGCCCGGATCACCCCGAGCGCCGTGCCGTAGCCCGCCGTGGCCAGGGCCCCGGCGTTGCAGTGGGTCATGACCGTGTCGCCGTCGTCGATGGCCTCGGCCCCGAAGCGGCCCATGGCCTTGTTGATCTCGATGTCCTCGGCGTGCACGGCCTTGGCCTTGGCCAGCCAGCGGGCCGACAGTTCCTCGGCTCCGATGTCGCCCGCCGCCGCAGCGTCGGCGCGCATAAGCTCCACGGCCCAGCGCAGGTTTACGGCCGTGGGACGGGCGTTTTCCAGGTCGCGCAGGAGTTCGGCCAGCCGCACCCGCCAGCCCGGCCCGGCCTGCTCCATGGCCTGGCGCAGGGCCAGCCAGCAGCCGTAGGCCGCCGTGACGCCGATGGCCGGGGCGCCGCGCACCACCATGGTCTGCAGGGCGTAGATTACGTCCTGGGTGGTCTTGCAGAGAAAATATTCCTCGCGGTTCGGCAGAATGCGCTGATCCAGGAGGACAAGCGCCTGTTTGATTTCCGAAAACTGAATGTGGTCGGTCATGGGGTCTCCACAGCGGTTTGGTTCGGGCTCGGGAAACAGGGTTTATGGCCAAAAACCGCCCCCGCATCCCCTATCCAGGGGGCCCGGGGGAAATGATTTCCCCCGGCGGGAGAGGGGTCCGGGGAGAGGGCGGCGCCCTCTCCCCGGCAGCCTACGCCAGTTTTTTGCCCAACAGTTCGTTGACCAGGGCGGGGTTGGCCTGTCCCTTGGTGGCCTTCATGATCTGGCCCACGAAAAACCCCATCAGCTTGGTTTTTCCGGCCTTGTAGGCGGCCACCTCGTCCGGATTGTCGGCCAGGATTTTCTCCACGGCGGATTCCAGAGCCAAAGAGTCGGAAATCTGCGACAGCCCTTGTTGGTCCACATAGGTTTCGGGGTCAAGGCCCTGGGCGAAGATTTCGGGGAAAATCTGCTTGCCGATCTTGCCGCTGATCTTGCCGGATTCCACCAGGGTGACGAGCCTGGCCAGATACGCCGCAGGCAGGGGGCAGGCGGCGGCGGTGACGGCGGCCTGGTTGAGTTCGCGCAAAAGCTCGGACATGATCCAGTTGGCGGCCTTTTTGGGCTCGTTGCACAGCCGCGCGGTTTCCTCGAAATAGTCGGCCACGTCGCGCTCGGCGGTGAGCACGTCGGCATCCTTGGGGGTCAGGCCGTACTGGGAGACGAACCGGTCGCGCCGGGCCACGGGCAGCTCGGGCAGCTCGCCCGCCCAGGCGGCGAGCTGGGCCTCGGTCACCACCAGGGGCACCAGATCGGGGTCCGGGAAATACCGGTAGTCATGGGCCTCCTCCTTGCCGCGCATGGAGGCGGTGACGCCCTTGTCGACGTTGTAGAGCCGGGTTTCCTGGATAACGGCCTGGCCGTCGTCCAGGATATCGGCCTGGCGCTCGATCTCGTATTCGACGGCCTTTTGGACGTGGCGGAAGGAGTTCATGTTTTTGAGCTCGGCCCGGGTGCCGAGCGCTGCCTGCCCGAAGGGCCGAAGGCTCACGTTGGCGTCGCAGCGGAAACTGCCCTCCTCCATGTTGCCGTCACAGATGTCCAGGTAGACCAGGATGGACCGCAGGGCCTTCAAATACGCCACGGCCTCCTCGGCGCTGCGCATGTCCGGCTCGCTGACGATTTCAATCAGCGGCACGCCGGTGCGGTTCAAATCCACATAGCTGGCGTTTTCCGTGGCGGAATGGATGTTTTTCCCGGCGTCCTCTTCCATATGGATGCGGGTGATGCCCACGACCTTTTCCGCCCCGTCCACGGTGACGGCCAGACGTCCGTGCTCGCAAATCGGCGTCTCGAACTGGGAGATCTGGTAGCCCTTGGGCAGGTCGGGATAGAAGTAGTTCTTGCGGGCGAAGACCGAGGTGGCGTTGACGCGGCAGCCCACGGCCAGCCCCATTTTGGCGGCGTATTCCACGACCTTTTCGTTGAGTACGGGCAACACGCCGGGCATGCCGGAACACACGGCGCAGACGTTTTCGTTGGGGTCCGCGCCAAAGGCCGTTGAGCAGGAGCAAAAAATTTTGCTTTTGGTGCGCAGTTGGGCATGCACCTCAAGACCGATGACCGCCTCGTATCGGGACATGGCGACTTCTCCGGGCCATGGCGGGCGCGGCATGGCCGCGTTCGCCGGTTTTTTTGACAGCATTTTTCCGAACCAGGGAAACTACCCGGTAGGCCATCCGGGGTCAATGGCGGCCTGCGCACCGGCCGGACGACGGACTTTCGCCCCCCCCGTTTCTGGGCTATACGGGAATGCACTGGAAACAGTCCCGCCTGCCGCAGACGGGACCAAGGAGGTCAGACATGGGCGACAAGGATCAATTCGGCGTCAGTCTGGAAGACCAGTTGGCCAAGTGGAAGGCCAAGATCGACAACAGCAAGGCCGAGGCGGAGAAAAAGGGTCCGGCGTTTTTCGACCGGTACGCCGCCGACCTGGAAAAGATGCTCGGCAAATACGAAAAGGCCCGCTACAAGCTTACCCTCCTGCGCAAGGGCGGGTCCGACGCCCTGCACGACCTCAAGGAAGGCTTCGAAGGCGCCTTTACGGAACTCAAAACCGCCGTGACCAAGGCCCTGGATAAATTTTAGGGGCGAGCCTTCGGCGACAAGGGGGGAAACCTTTTGAAAAAGGTTTCCCCCCTTGACCCCCCTTCGAAAACTTCATCGCGCTTCGCGTCCGCGTGCGGAGAGCCAGTTTTTTCCGGCCCTGTGTTTGCGGCGCAAAGCGCCGCAAACACAGGGCCGGGAGCATGCCACGCTTCGCGTCCGCGTGCGGGAGCAAGCATGTTCTCCGAACCACCTGGCTTTCCGGGCGTTTGCCCCGGCGCGTCGCGCCGGGGCAAACGCCCGGAGTCAGGGGGTCCGGGGGAAATGATTTCCCCCGGGCGGGGTTCGGGGCGGCAGCCCCGACGATGCGTTAGCCGCCCAGGTAGGCCTTTTTGACCATGGGGTCGTGGCGCAGTTCCTCGGAGGAGCCCTGGGCCACGATCTCGCCGGTATCCAGGACGTAGCCCCGGTGGGCGAAATCCAGGGCCACCTTGGCGTTTTGTTCGACGAGCAGGATGGTCATACCCTCTTCGTTGAGCTTTTTAAGCGTCCGAAACATCTCGTACATAAGTAGCGGCGCCAGGCCCATGGACGGCTCGTCGAGCAGGATGAAGTCGCAGCCGGTCATGAGCGCCCGGCCCACGGCCAACATCTGCTGTTCGCCGCCGGACAGGGATTCGCTGCGCTGTTTACGCCGCTCGGACAGGCGCGGAAACAGGGTGAGCACCCGGTCCAGATCCTTGGCCCTGGCCTCGGGGCTGTCCGTGCGGGCGTAGGTGGCCAGGTTCAGGTTTTCCATGACCGTGAGGTTGCCGAAGATGCGGCGACCCTCCGGGGCCAGGTCCATGTGCAGCTTGCGCACCACGTCGTGGGTCTCGACGGAAAGCAGGCTGGCGCCTTCATAGCTGATCTCGCCCTGGGTGACCTTGGGGGCCTCGGGGGGCGGCAGGCGCATGACGGTCAGAAGCGTGGTGGTCTTGCCCGCGCCGTTGGCCCCGATGAGCGTGACGATCTCGCCCCGGTTGACGTGGAAGGTGATGCCGTGCAGGGCCTCGATGTTGCCGTATTTGACGTGCAGATTTTCAACGGAAAGAAGCATGCTGTGGTCCCGTGGCGCGCCGTCTGGCTGTGCGGCGCGTTTTCCAGCTTGAGTGATGGAGGCAAAGTTCCCGGCCCGGCAGCCGCCTGTCCGGGGTCGGCGATCCCGGCCGCGTGCGGCGTCCGCCTCAGGCGCACGACGTGACGTCGCGGCCATCCTCATGACACGCGACGCTAGATGGCGTCGTCTCCCAGATAGGCCTTGATGACCACGGGATTCTCCCGAATCTCCTTGGGTGTGCCCTCGGCGATGGTGGCCCCGAAGTCGATGACCTTGATCCAGGTGCACAGGCTCATGACCACGTCCATCTGATGCTCGATCATCCAGATGGACAGTTTGAATTCCTTGTGAATCCAGGCGATAAGCTTGATCAAGCCCTCCACGTCGGAGGAGTTGAGTCCGGCGGCGGGCTCG
>Ga0209467_1001856_pt1 | contig 16663 bp, 15 predicted proteins | sample Higcelwee11metaG_FD_187175 | JGI IMG/M metagenome (GOLD analysis project Ga0209467, IMG submission 187175) | Freshwater pond sediment microbial communities from the University of Edinburgh, under environmental carbon perturbations - High... | ecosystem: Environmental > Aquatic > Freshwater >...
GGGCATCTGCTCGATCTGCTCAACGACATCCTGGATCTGTCCAAGATCGAGGCCGACAAGCTTGTCCCGCAAAACGCCGAGTTCGGCTTGCGCGACCTGCTGGACTCGGTGGTCAAGACCTTTTCCCTAAACGCCAGGGAGAAAGGCATCTCCCTTGACCTGCGCCTTGCGCCCGACGTGCCCGACCATCTGTTCGGCGACGGGCGGCGGCTGCGCCAGATACTCATCAATCTGGTGGGCAACGCCGTGAAATTCACCGAGCGCGGCCGGGTCACGCTTTACGTGGCCCGGCCGCAGACCCCGGAGGACGGCAGTGCGGCCATGGTTCCCCTGGCGTTTGCCGTGGAGGATACCGGCATCGGCATCGCCCCGGCCAAACTGCCGCATATCTTCGACGACTTCACCCAGGCCCACGACGCGAACGCCGAAAAATACGGCGGCACGGGCCTTGGCCTGGCCATCAGCCGCCATCTGGCCCGTATGCTCGGCGGGGACATCACGGCCGTCTCCCGGGAAGGCCGGGGAAGCGTCTTCACCGCCACGACCCTGTTCCGCCAGGCCGCCTCCGACAGCACGCCGCCTGACGCCGCCCCGGGCCGCATCGGCACAACCGCAGACCGCCCAAGCGGGCGTCGGCCGACAAAAATCCTGCTGGTGGAGGACAATCCAGTCAACGTCAAGGTCGCCCAACTCCATCTGGACAAGATGGGCCACGACACCACCGTGGCCTCCGACGGTTTTGCGGCCCTGAAGACCCTGGCCCGGGAATCCTTTGACCTGGTGCTCATGGATCTGGAACTGCCCGGCATGGACGGCATCGAGGTCTCCCGGCGCATCCGGGCCGGTGAGGCGGGAACGAACCGCGCCGACACGCCCATCGTGGCCATGACCGCCCATGTTTTAGACGAGGCGAGGGAGAAATGCCGCGCGGCGGGCATGGACAGCTACATGGCCAAACCGGTCAACTTCTTCGAGCTTGAGGCCTTGATCGAACGCCTCCTCGCCCACGCCCCCCCTGCCGCCGCAGACAACCAGCCCCTTTTCGACAAAAAACAGGCCAAACACCGCATGGGCATCGACGACCAGACCCTGGAACCCATTTTCCAAGCCGCCCTGGAGGAATTCGGCGAGCTCCTGGAGAAGCTGCAACACGCCGCCGACACAGGGGACGCCCAGACCCTTCGCATCAACGCCCACACGCTCAAAAGCGTCGGCGCCACGCTGGGATTTTCCCGGGGCGTGGCGCTCCTGAAGGATATTTCCACGGCCGCCAGGGACGGCGACCTGGAGGCCGTCCGGAAACGGACGCGGGAGTTGGCCCACCTCTACGGGCAGGGGATTTTGGAGATCAAAGCGGCCTGACGCGCCCGGCGCGGCTTCAGGCCACGGGACGCGTCCAAAACGTCAGGCATGGTGGCGCCTCGCCCTTCGTATGTGTTCCGGGTCGCAGCACTCATGTGGCGTTCACAAAAAAAGATGCATGTTTTTTTGTGAATAAAAACCATAAATTCCATGTGTTGCTGTTTGCCAAACCATAAAGGGAATTCCCGAACGCACCACTAGGCCAGGGCCAGAAGATGTTCGATGACCCGCCGGGGGTCGAGATAGGGCTGGCTCTTTTCGCTCATAAGCGGGGCCTCGATGACCTCCACCCCCAGGCGCCGCACCCGGGCCGCCTCGGACAGAGCCTCGCGATCTCCCGAATCCAGCAGAACGAACTGCAAAAGCCGCTTTGGCTCCACAGCCGCCCCGCCGCAGCTTTTCCCCAGATAGCGCAAAAGGGCCGCCACCTTGTCGGCAAGGCCCATGCCCAGTTCCTCAGGGTCGTGGCCCCGGTTGGGGATGTACACCTTGGGACACTCGGCCGCAGCCACCGCATCGCCCACGCCCTTGACCAGCAAATTGGCCACCACGCTGGAATAGAAGCTGCCCATGGGATAGCAGATCAGGTCGGCTCCGCGAATGTGGTCGGCCACCTTGGCCTTGAGCTTGGGCTCCACGGGAATGAATCCCGCCGGATCGTCGGCCAGATGGATGTCGGCCACGGGCGAGGCGATGTGGGCCGTCTCCTTGCCCGTGAGCCGGTGCTGTCCCACCAGCCGCGTGCCGTCAGCCAGTTCGGCCACCAGATGCATGTCGGCGTTGATGATGGGCCGCACCACGCCCCGGGCCTCCACTAGGCGGCTGAAGAGATAGATGACCGGATCGATCTGGCGCTTGTAGTTGAAATAGCCCCCGGTCAGGATCAGGTTGCCCATGCTGGCCCCGCGCAGATCGAAGTCCTTGGGGCTTCTGTCCATGAAAAACCCCAGGTTGGAGCGGATGATCTTGCGCATGGGGTCGGGAACGCGGCGCACCAGGGGGTCTGCCCCCCGGGCCATGGCCTCCAGGCGTTCGCGCAGTTTTTCCGGGGACTCGGTCTTGGGCAGGCGGTAGGCGAAGAGCTCGAAAATCTCGGGATTGCCCTTCACGCTGCGGTCGGCCAGGGCCATGATCCGGTTGCGGATGTCGCCCACGGCGGGCATCCGGAAGGCCTTGCGCAGGACCGCCGAACTGCCCCCGGAATCGAAGGGGGTGATGAGGTGGATGGAGTTGTGGGTGTAGTCCACGAGCTTCTGGCTCAGGCGCCGCAAGGCCGAGCCGCCGCTGAAAAAAAGGATGCGCGGCCCAAGCTCGGGGGACCGGCGGCACATGGCCGTCCTGACCGGATCGGGCAGGGTCACGGTGCGGGTCAACACGATCTTGCGCAGGGCCTTGTCGGGCATGGTCCATCCTTGTGGAAGGGTGTCTTCTTCGAAAAAAAACCGCGCCGTTTCTGTCCAGGCCGCCGTATCAGGCGCTCAGCGTCTCCACGGTCTGGCGGGCGATCTCCAGTTCCTCGTTGGTGGGCACGGCGAAGATGCGCACGGCCGCCCCGGCCGCCCCGATCTCCAGGGCCTGGCCCATGGCCTGCCGGTTGCGGGCCACGTCGAGCACGATGCCGCGTTCGGACATGCCCTCAAGCGCCGCCTCCCGGGTGGCCGGGTCGTGCTCGCCGATGCCGGCCGTGAAGACCACGGCGTCCACCCGGCCCAGGGCCGCGATGTAGGCCCCGATGTATTTGCGGATGCTGTAGGCGAACATGGCGAAGGCCAGTTCCGCACGGGCGTCGCCATCCTTGCGGCGGCGATGGATGTCGCGCATGTCGCTTGAGCCGCAGATGCCCAACAGACCGCTTTTGCGGTTGAACAGATCGTCCACGGCGGCCTCGTCCATGCCTGCCTGACGCTGCAAAAAAAGCCCGATCTCGGGATCGAGGTCGCCCGAACGGGTGCCCATGATGGTCCCGGCCAGGGGGGTCATGCCCATGGAGGTGTCCACGCTTTGGCCCTTTTTCACGGCGCACACGCTGTCGCCGTTGCCCAGGTGCACGGTGACCAGGTCGCATTCGGCCAGGGGCTTGCCGAGCATGGCCGCGGCCTGCCCGGCGATGTAGCGGTGGGAGATGCCGTGGAAGCCGTAACGCCGGATGCCGTATTTTTCGCACAGTTCATACGGCAGGGCGTAGAGATAGGCGTATTCGGGCATGGTCTGGTGAAAGGCGGTGTCGAACACGGCCACCTGGGGCGCGGCGGGAAACCGGGCCATGGCCGCCGCGATGCCCGTCAGGTTGGCCGGGTTGTGCAGGGGGGCCAGGGGCGTCACCTCGCGGATGCCCGCCAGCACCTCGTCGGTCACCACCACGGGCTGACTGAAGCGACTGCCGCCATGCACCACCCGGTGCCCCACGGCGGCGATGTCCGACGGACCGGCCACAGGGCCTCCCGGGCCGGTCAAAAGCGACAGGGCCAGATCCACGGCCGCGCCGTGGTCGGCAATGGCCTCCTCCACCGTGCGGCCCGCCTCCCGGGACGTTCCGGGAAAGGCCGTATGCGTCAGGCGGCTTTGCGGCGATCCGATGCGCTCGGCCAACCCCTGGGCCAGTTCCGTCTCCGTGGCCATGTCGAAGAGGCGGTATTTGAGGGAGGAGCTGCCGCAGTTGAGCACCAAGACGTTCACGAGGCCTCCTTGGCCGTTTCGGTCGCGGCGGTCGCGGCGGTCACGGCGTCCCCGGCCTGAATGGCGGAGACGGCCGCCGTATACACGATGTCGCGCACGGTGCAGCCCCGGCTCAGATCGTTGACGGGCTTTTTGAGGCCCTGGAGCACCGGCCCCATGGCCGCCGCGCCCGTGGCCCGCTGTACGGCCTTGTAGGTGACGTTGCCCGTGTCCAGGTCGGGAAAGATGAATACCGTGGCCCGCCCGGCCACCAGGCTGCCGGGCATCTTCTCCGCCGCCGTGACCGGGTCCACGGCCGCATCGTACTGGATGGGGCCCTCCACGGGGATGTCCGGCAGGCGCGCCCGGGCCAGGGCCACGGCCTGGCGCACCTTCTCCACGTCCGGCCCCTTGCCCGAGGCCCCGGTGGAATAGGACAGCATGGCCACCCGGGGGGTGATGCCGAACCGTGCGGCGGTGTCGGCCGAGGCCGCCGCGATCTCGGCCAGTTCTTCGGCCGTGGGATCGGGGTTGACGGCGCAGTCGCCGTAGACCAGCACCCGATCCGTCAGGCACATGAAAAAGACGCTGGAGACCATGGTGAATCCGGGTTTGGTGCGGATGAACTGCAAGGCTGGACGGATGGTGTCGGAGGTTGTGGTGGTGGCCCCGGAAACCATGCCGTCGGCGACCCCCTTATAAACCAGCATGGTCCCGAAATAGGTCTTGTCCGACAAAAGCTCCCGGGCCGCCTCCAGGGTCAGGCCCTTGTCCTTGCGCAGATCGAAAAGGGTCGCGGCGAAGGCCTCCCGCTCCGGATGCGTGGCCGGATTCACAAGCGTGGCCCCCGAGAGATCCAGCCCAAGCACCGCAGCCCGGCGCGCCATGTCCTCCACGTCCCCCAGGATGATCACTTTGGCGATGCCCCGGCTCATGACCTGATCGGCGGCCAGAAGCACCCGGTCCTCGCCGCCCTCGGGGAAAACGATGGTCTTGCCGAGGGACTTGGCCCGGGCGATGACCGACTGCTCAAAGACCAGCCCGGGCACGGCCTCGTCCGGGCCGGACGCCAGCCGCTGGGCCAGCCCCCCGGCGTCGGCATGGGCCTCGAAATGCCCCAGGGCGGCCTGCACCCGGCCCTGCTGCCCGGGGTCCAGGCGCGACGCCAGACCCTCAAGACGGTGCAGGGTGGGAGAGGTGGGCATGCCGGTGCGGATCACGGGAAGGGAGATGTCCGCCCAACCCGAAAGGAGCCGGACGATGCTCGGGGCCACGTCCAGGCCGCCGGTCAGGGCCAGCCCGGCCGGATGCGGAAAGGCCCCGGAGACCCGGGCGGCCAGAACGGCCAGGATGATGTCCGCCCGGTCGCCGGGGGTGACGACCAGACAGCCGGGCCGCACGTAATTGAGGAAATTTCCCACGCTCATGGCCGCCACCACGGTCTCCCCCACCTGCACGTCCAGGCGGTCGGCCCCCCACAGGACGTCCGCCCCCAGGCGGCGCGCCACCTCGGCCATGCTCGGCCGGGACAGGCGTTCGTCCTCGGGGATGGCCCAGACGGGCGGCGGCGGGTCCGGCAGTCCGGGCAGCCCGGCCAGGCAGTCCGCCAGGAGCCCGGCCGCCTCGGCGGAAAGTTCCGCCTCGACGCGGTTGACGGCCACGGCGGCCAGGGCCAACCCCTGCCGCAGGACCGTGGACGCGGCCATCCGCGCGGCGTCGGCCGCCTGGGCGGCCGTTTTCCCACGCCCGGAAACCACCGCGACCACCATGGCCCCCAGGGCCTTGGCCAACTCCAGATCAAGCTCGAAGGTCAGCCCCTCGCCCCCGGGCGAGGCGGAGCCGGACTCGCAGACCACCACCTCATGCCCGGCGGCAAGAGCGACGTGGGCGGCGGCCACGGCCTCGAAAAGTTCGTCGCGGCCGCCCGCGGCGACCAGGCGCGCGGCCCGCTCCGCGCTTATGGCGAAGGCGCTGTCCGGGGTCTGGTCCAGGCCGAATTGTTCGAGGATGAGACGGATGTCGGGGTCGGCCCCCTCGGGGGCAGGTTCGGCCACGGGCCGCAGGAAGGCCACCTTGGCCGTGCGGGAGGTCAGGGCCGAAACCAGTCCCAGGCAGATCAGAGTCTTGCCGCATTGCGGCTCGGCGGACAGCACATACAGGGTCTTGGTCATGGCGTCTCCGCGAGTGTGACGGACGGCGGCCTCCCGGGAAAACCGGGACGGCCGCCGCGCATCCCTTCCGCCCCGGCGCGAGGCGCCGCCGGGGCCGTCGGCACAACAGACGAACCCTATTCGCCCAGGCTCTCGTACACCTTGCCCACCAGGGCCTCGGACGGGGTCAGGGTCTTTTTCCCGGGTTCCCACCTAGCCGGGCAGGCCTCGGCGGGATGTTCGCGCAGGTAGACGTTGGCCTTGAGCTTGCGCAAAAGCTCGTCGGCGTTGCGGCCCACGTTGTAATAGTTGATTTCCGAGGAAACCAGGATGCCCTCGGGACTGATGATGAAGGTTCCGCGCAGGGCCAGACCCGTGTCCGGATCATAGACCCCGAAATAGCGCGACAGTTCGCCGGTGGTGTCGGCTCCCATCTTGAACCGCACGTTTTCCAGGAGCTTCTCGCTCCCCCGCCAGGCCAGATGGGCGTATTCCGTGTCCGTGGACACGGAGATCAGCTCGCAGCCGAGCTTAACGAACTCTTCCTGCTTCGCGGCCAGATCGGCCAGCTCCGTGGGGCAGACGAAGGTGAAGTCCGCCGGATAGAAAAAAAGGACGGTCCATTTTTCGGCCTCGACCAGGCCCTCCAGGGAAACCTCCCCAAACGCGCCTTCCGTGGGATCGTAGACCTTGAGCAGAAAATCGTCGACCTCGGCCCCCAAAAACGCCTGTTCCATCTCTACGCAGCACTCGTCGTCGCAATGTTCGTGCATGTGTTCTCCTTGCCCATGGGGCATTGCATGAAAATGATTTTTAATATCTATTTCCCTTGGCGCAGGAAGGCAAGGCAGGCCTCGGCCGCCGCCTCGAAATCCACGCCGCCCGATATCTCCAGTACCGGGCAATCGCCCAGAAGCGCAAGGTAATCGTCAGCCGTGGCCTCGGCCCCGGCCTGGCCAGGACCGTCAGACTCGAAAAAAAGGCCCACGTCCTTCATGAAGGCGGGCAACAGGTCGCGGCGTTGCCGCAGATCCACCCGGGCCGTGCGCATGGGCTCGGCCGTGCGTTTCCAGGTCAGGATCACCAGACCGGCCATGGCGCTGTGCAGGCGAAACCGCCCCGGGCCGTAGCAGTCGTCGATCATGGCGTCGTACTTGTGCTCCAGATCCCACAACTCGGCCGCAGGCAGGGCCGAAAACCGGCGGCGATCCGCCTCGGACATGACCGACCCCAGATGGTCGTCGAAAAGGACCGTGCCCGGATTGACCCGGGGCATCTTGGGGATGCCGGACATGGTCAGGCCGCCTGTGTCCCGGCGGACCATGATCCGGTCGTTGCTCACGAAATCCGTGCCCCGGGCCATGATGCGCAGCGCCAGGGTGGACTTGCCCGCGCCGGAAAACCCGGACATGACCAGCCCCCGGCCCGCCTCGGCCACCCCGGCGGCATGAAACAGCAGGGCGCCCTGGCGGATCACCCGCTCAATGAAGCGGTTATTGATGAAATTGACCACCTGGTTGTCGTTGTCGGCGCACGGCCCAAAGGCGTAGTTGCGGCCGCCGCCGAAGCAAAAGACCAATCCCGTCAGAAGCTTGCGCACCACCCGGCCGTCCGGATAGTCCACGTACTGCTCCTTGATCTTGGTTTTGCCGGGTTCGCGTTCCTTGGTGGCGTAGGGCAGATCGAATACCGGGGGCGGGCATTCGATGGCCGTGACCTCAATGTCGGGCGCCGAATCGTCGCCGGAAAAATCCGCATAGTACCGGGCCAGCTTGTCGTGAAGGGCCTGGGAGTTGGTGCGCACGAGGATGGCGGCCTGGCCGAAGCGCAGGGACAGGGACAACGTGGCGGGATTGGCCGCAAGCAGGGGGACGGCCTGGTCCGTAAATGAGCCGCTTATGGTCATGCGATCCTCTCCAGAACGTAGTCGGCGTACAGCCCGGCAGCGTCCAGGCCGCAGGCGTCCAGCAATCCGCGAAAGCCGCCAAAGGCCGACACCTCGTAGATCGCGGCCCCGTCCGGGGTCTCCACCACGTCCACACAGGTAAAGGCCATGCCCGGAAACAGGGCCTGGGCCTTTTCGGCCAGGGCCACGATCTCCGCGCCCGGCTCGTAGGGCACGTATTTCCCTCCGGTGCGGGTGGTGGTGTCCCAGGAGTTGCCGTCGCCCTGGCGGGCGTAGGTGGCCAGATATTTCCCGCCCAGGAAGGAGACCCCCAGGTCCAGATGGCCCCCGGCGTGGGAGACCATGCGCTGGATGTACATGACCCGGTTGCCCGCCGCCTGGAAGTCCTCGATCTCCTCCCGGGCCGCGCTTCCGGCCTCGATGACCGTCATGCCCCGGGCCTTGGAGGAATACAGCGGCTTGAACACGGCCCGGCCGTAGTTCTCCACGGCGGCCAGGGCCTCGTCCACGTCCTCGGTGATGGTGGTCGGAGGCATGGGGATGTCGCCCAGGCGCAGGGCCGTGGTGCAGCCCAAGCGGTCGATTAAGCGGTACATGCTGTCCGGATCGGAAAAAACCGGCGTCCCCATGGCCGAAACGAACCGCAGGATATCCATGCGGTCCAGGGCGTCGGGGGAATAGGTCGGGGCGATCTTTTTGACGATGACCGCGTCAAGGGCCGTCATCTCCACCTCGGCGTGCCAGACCTTTCGGGTCGCCAGATCCAGGCGGGCCCGGGCCATGTCGATGAGCACGGGCGAGACCCCGCGCCGCGCCAGGGCGTCCACCAGTTGCAGCGTGGACCATCCCTTGGGAATGCCCACGACCCCCACTCGTTTCATGCTGCCTCCTAAGCGATACTCACGCGTCTGCGCGGATAAAAACGTTGCGAACAAGCGTCAGGCTCTCCGGAATGCCGACGGCGCAGACGTAGCACGAAAACGTGACGATGCGATGACGCCAAACAGGATGGTTGCCTTTCCCGGCCCAGGGGTCTATGGGAGAAAAAAAACAAGCCCCGCCAAGGCGCCCGGGAACCACCGCATGAGCCCGAAAACGATAGTATTGACCAGCCTTCTCGTGCTCGGTCTGGCCGGATCGGTCCACACCGACGACCTCTCCGGGAATCTCCCCGGCGATTTTCCCGACAAAACAGCCATGACCGATCCCTTCGGGGACTGCTGCGTGGCCGACGTGTCCATGAAGACCTTCAACACCTGGACCGTCACCTGCGGCCCGTGCGCCAAAAATCCCGGAACCTACGTCATCAGCCAGCCCGACCCGGCCAAACCTGTTTTTCACAGCGCCACGGGCGCGCCCGCCGACAGCCGCTACGACGCGGCCGCCGCGACATGCCTGTGCCCCTCCCTGGACGCCAGACGGGCCTGGGAAAAGTCCATGCGCACCTTCGGCGGCAAGTAACCGCCTCCCGCCCCCGGGACGCCACCCGGGGACCATCGCCCAAGACTCCGGCCAGCCCCCGGGCCAACCCCGAGGAGACGCCCCACAACCCGCCTCCCCGTCTGCACGCCCCGCACCCCGCTTCCCATGACTCCGCCTCCACGGCTCCCGCACCCCGCCCTATCCCGGATAGCCTTCGTCCGGCAAAAGACCCGGCTTTCCCGCCGCCGCCTTGGCCAACACGTCGCACCGCTCGTTCTCGGCAACGCCGGTATGGCCGCGCACCCAGTGGAAACTCACCTGGCACACGGCCAGAAGCGGGATCAGCCGCTCCCACAAATCCTTGTTTTTCACGGGCTTTTTGTCCGCCGTCTGCCAGCCGTTTCGCCGCCACCCAGCCAGCCAACGCTTCTCGATGGCGTTTCGCACATACTGGGAATCGGTGAAAAGGTCCGCCCGGCAGGGCCGGGTCAGACTCGCCAGGGCCTCGATGACCGCCAAAAGCTCCATGCGGTTGTTGGTGGTCAGGCGACGGCCGCCGGACAGCTCCTTGCGGGCCTCGCCGAACATGAGCACCGCGCCGTAGCCGCCGGGGCCGGGATTGCCGAAGCAGCAGCCGTCCGTATAGATGCGCACGCCGGAGTCGTCTCCAGGCGTTTCGATTTCCGTCATCAGTTTTCTCCCGTCCGGGGTTCGGACAGTTGCCGTTCCAAAAAAACCACCGCCGCGCACAGCCCCTTTGGCCACTGCCCGGCGGAAAGCGCCGCCGCCAACATGTCGTTTTCCACAATTTTTACGAAATCCGGCCCCAGGGCCCGGGCCGCCAGGGGCGGCAGGACCACCCGGGCCGTCTTGTCGGCCGGGGACAGGCCGAAAAAAACGGTCTTTTCATCCAGTTCCGGAACCGTGAGCCCCCCCGCCGCCACCCGCACCCGCAGTTCGAGCCCGAACCGCGTCCGCAGATCCTCGGCGGCCTGGCGCAGAAAAAGGCGGTCCTCCTCGGAAAGGCCGCCCGTGGCGTCGGATATGGCCTGCTGCGACTCAAGGCGCTTTGCCAGATGGGAGAACCGCGCCTCAAAGGCCCACAGCACCCCGGCGATCACCGTCAAGAGCGCCATGCCCCGCAGAAATCGCTCCAGGGAGGAACCGGCCCGGGCCGACGTCCGGAAAAGCCTCATTCCGGGCCGCGCCCCGCCGGGGGGTCCGATGCGCCGTCCGGGACCAGGCGTCCGTCGCGCACATGGGCCACGCGGCCGCACCGCGCCGCCAGGGCCGCGTCGTGGGTGATGAGCACCAGGGTCACGCCATGGTCCCGGCCCAGGGCGAAAAGCAGATCCATGACCATGGCCCCGGTCTCCTCGTCCAGGTTGCCGGTGGGCTCGTCGGCCAGGAGGATCTTGGGGCGCGGCGCGAAGGCCCGGGCCAGGGCCACCCGCTGCTGTTCGCCGCCGGAGAGCTGGGAGGGATAGTGGGAGGCCCGGCCCGACAGCCCCACGGCCTCCAGGGCGGCCATGGCCCGGGGCGCGGCGTCGTCCGCCCGGGCCAGCTCCAGGGGCAGGGCCACGTTTTCCAGGGCGGTCATGGTGGGCACGAGATGGAAGGCCTGAAACACGATGCCCACGTTTTCCCGGCGAAACCGGGCCAGGGCGTCCTCGTCCATGTCCGTGAGGTCGCGCCCGGCCACCGCCACCCGCCCCGAGGACGGCTTTTCCAGCCCGGCCATGAGCATCAAAAGGGTCGTCTTGCCCGCCCCGGACGGCCCCATGATGGCCACGGTCTCCCCGGGGGAGGCAGAAAAGGTGATCCCGCGCAGGATATTGACCAGCCCCGCCTGGCTCGGTAACGTGAGCCGCACATCCACAAGGGCGATCATATCGCCGATGGCCGACCCTGTTTTTTTCCCCGCAACGCCGGAAGACGCTTCATGCTCCATGCCCCAGCATACCAACTCCGCCGGAAAACTCAAACGCGCCCCGGGCCGCGCCGCCGTACGGCCCTGGCCGTGAAAACGGCCCTCGTCCTGTGTATGATCCTCGTCTCAGGAGCCGCCATGCCCGCCCATGCCGCAACGGAAATCCGTCTGGTGGCCCTCGGCGACAGCCTGACCGCCGGGTACGGGCTGGCCGCGCACGAGGCCTTTCCCGTGGTCCTGCAAGGGCTTTTGCAGGACAAAGGCTATCCGGTGACCATCGTAAACGCCGGCATCTCGGGCGACACCACGGCCGGAGGGGTCTCCCGGGCGGCCCCGGCCCTGTCCGGAGCGCCGGACGGCATGATCCTGGAGCTTGGGGCCAACGACGGCCTGCGCGGCTTCGAACCCGCCTTCATCAAGGCCAATCTGGAGATCATCCTGGACACGGCCGCCGCCCAAAATGTGCCGGTGCTTTTGTGCGGCATGCGGGCGCTACTGGGCATGGGCCCGGAATACGGCGCGGAATTCGCGGCGGTCTACGCCGACCTGGCCCGGGACCGCAACCTGGCCTTTTATCCCTTTTTCCTGGAGGGCGTGGCCGCCGATCCGGCCAAAAACCTGCCCGACGGCCTGCATCCCACGGCTGCCGGGGTCCGGGAGATCGCCCAGCGCATGCTGCCCGTGGCCGAGGCCTTCGTGCAGGGGATCATGCTCCGCAAGGGCCTGCCCCTGCCCGCGCCCGCGCCGAAAACCCCGTAAAAAAAGGTCGCGACATGTCAAACGGCCCTGTCTCCCTGCTTATGGACGCGGGCAACACCAACATCAAGATCGGCGTGGCCGACGCGGATGGGCTTTTTGCATCTTATGTCCTGCCCACGGACAAGACCGCCACCCCGGACAGCCTGGGCCTCTCCCTGTCTTCCTTGGCCAACCACGCCGGGATCGCGCCCACGGCCGTGGCCTCGGTGACGGTCTCAAGCGTGGTGCCGCCCATGGACCCCATCCTGACCCAGGCCTGCGAGCGCTATTTCAACGCCTCCCCCCGCTTCGTTCCCCGGGACGTGCCCGTGCCCCTGGAAAACCGCTACGCCCGGCCCCATGAGGTGGGCGCCGACCGGCTGGTCACGGCCTTTGCCGGGCGCATGGCCGCCGAGACCCCGGTGGTGATCGTCGTGGATTTCGGCACGGCCACCACCTTCGACTGCGTCAAGGGCAACGCCTTTTTGGGCGGGCTCATCTGCCCGGGGCTTTTTTCCAGCCTGCGGGCACTGTCCCTGGACACGGCCAAGCTGCCGCACATCGCCCTGGACGCGGGCCACGGCGGCCTGTCCATCGGGCAAAGCACGGCGGAGTGCCTGAGCCAGGGTTTCTTGCACGGATTCGCAGCCATGGTCGAGGGCGTGGGGGCGCTTTTGATCAAACATCTGGGCGAACCGGCCACTATCCTGGCTACAGGAGGGTTCGCCGCCAAACTGGCCCCCCTTTGCCCCTGCTTCTCGCGTGTCCGCCCGGACCTGCTCCTGGACGGCCTCTTTCTCCTCTCCCGCCAGGACTGCGCCCCGGCCTCCGACGGCTGAACCCCGCCCTGGCGCCCCTGCCCCCCGGCCCGCCTTCCGGACGCGCCCTTGACTCATTCGTTCGAATGAATAAGAATGGCGTATCGACCACAAGGACGGTATCCCCATGACCAGCCCCCCCCGCCGCGACGCCGCGCCCGGCGCCAGGCCAAAACTCATCGCGGCCGGGGTCCGGCTGTTCGGCCTGCACGGCTACGAAGCCACCAGCACCCGGTCCCTGGCGGCGGAGGCCGGGGTGAACCTGGCGGCCATCCCCTATCATTTCGGCGGCAAGGAAGGGCTGTATCACGCCGTTATCAGCCACATCGTGGACGCCAAAAACGCCGTGCTCGGGCCGTATTTCGAACGCATACGCGCCCTGTGCGCCGATCCCGCCGCCAACCGCGACATGCTTCTCTCCGCCCTGCGGGCCATGATCCGGACCCTGGCCGCCGACACCCTTTGCGCCAGCGAAGGCCGGGACTCCAGCCAGATCATGATCCAGGAGCAGATCTCGCCCACCCCGGCCTTCGAGCTTCTCTACGAGGGCTTTTTCCGCCCGGCCCTGGACGCCTGGACCGGGCTTGCGGCCCGGCTGACCGGCCGGGACGCCGCACACCCGGACACCCGGCTGCGGGCCCTGGCCCTTTTGGGCCAGATCGTGATTTTTCGCGTCGGGGCCTTCACCTCCCTGCGTCATCTGGATTTTGCGCAGTTCACCCGGCAGGACGTGGATCGCATCGCCGAAATCTGCATCGAACAGATCGAGGCCTGCCTTTTGCCGCCCGCCGGAATCAGCCCCGGGGCGGCGTCATGACCATACGGCGCATCCTGGCCCTCGTCCTGATCGCGGCGGCCGCGGCCGGGGCGTGGTGGTGCTTCGGAAGCAACGCCCGTCGTCATCCGCAGGAACTGAAGCTCTTCGGCAATGTGGACATCCGGGAGGCGGAATTGTCCTTCCGGGTGCCGGGAAAAATCGCCGAGGTGCGCGTGGACGAGGGCGATGCCGTGGCCGCCGGGGACATCGCCGCCGTTCTCGACGCGCGACCCTACCGCGACGCCCTGGCCCAGGCCCGGGCCAAGCGCGACGCGGCGGCGGCGGACATGGCCAAGCACCATGCCGGGTATCGCCGCGAGGACGTGGCCAAGGCCCGGGCCTACGTGGCCCAGCTCGAGGCCCAGGTGGAAAACGCCGTTCGCGTGGCCCGCCGCCGCCAGACGCTCCTGCACAGCGGGGCCATCGCCGCCCAGGACAACGACGACGCGGTCGCCGCCCGGGATGCGCTCACGGCCCAGTTGCAAAGCGCCCAAAAGGAACTGGAACTGCAAACCACGGGCTTCCGCTCCGAGGACATCCTGGCCGCCGAGGCCTCGCTTCGGGCCGCCGAGGCCGCCGTGGACGCGGCCCTGACGGATCTGGCGGACACGGAAATCGTGGTCCCGGCCGATGGCACGGTACTCTCCCGGGTGCGCGAACCCGGGTCCGTGGCCGGGGCCGGGGCCACGGTTTTGACCATCGCCCTGAAAAAGCCGGTGTGGGTGCGGGCCTACGTCCCGGAACCGCTCCTTGGGCGGGTCTATCCGGGAATGCCCATGCGCGTTTTCACCGACAGCCGACCCGACGCGCCGTATGCCGCCCGGGTGGGCTACGTCTCGCCCGTGGCCGAATTCACCCCCAAAAACGTGGAGACCCAGACCCTGCGCACGGATCTGGTCTACCGGGTGCGCATCCTCGTGGACGCCCCCGACGAAGGCCTGCGCCAGGGCATGCCGGTCACGGCGACGGCCGCCCCCGACGCCCCCGCCCCCAATACCCCAGGGAACACGCCAGAAACCGCAAACCGGCCGACCGCCCCCGATCCGGCGTCCGCGCCAGGCGCAAAGAGCGCCCCATGAAAGCCCTGGCCCTGGCCGAGAACCTGGGCATGGACTTCGGCCAGTCCGAACGTCCGGCCCTGACGAAGGTACGTTGCGCCATCCTGCCCGGCCGGATCACCGGGCTCGTGGGCCCCGACGGCGCGGGCAAAACCACCCTGGTGCGCCTTTTGGCCGGACTTTTGGCCCCCACGGGCGGCACGGTCACGGTCTTTGGCCGCGACCCGGTTCGGGAACCGGGCCAGGTCCACGCCCGCCTGGGCTACATGCCCCAGAAGTTCGGGCTTTATGAAGACCTGACCGTGGCCGAGAACATGCGGCTTTTCGCCGAGGTGCGCGGCCTGCCGGACGCCGAACGGCAGGCCGCCTTTGCGCGGCTTCTGCGCTTCACGGGCCTTACGCCCTTCACCGCGCGCCTGGCCGGACGCCTGTCCGGGGGCATGAAGCAGAAGCTGGGCCTGGCCTGCGCCATGATCCGCCGCCCGGAGCTTCTGCTTTTGGACGAGCCCAGCGTGGGCGTGGACCCCATCTCCCGCCGGGAGCTGTGGCGCATGGTGCGGGAGCTGGCCGATACGGGCATCGGCGTGGTCTGGAGCACGTCGTACCTGGACGAGGCCGAGGCCTGCGATACGGTGCTGCTGTTGTCCCGGGGGAGAGAGCTTTTTTCCGGCTCCCCCGGGGAGTTGACGGGCCGGGTGGCCGACCGGGTGTTCCTGCTGCGGAACATCGAAGGCAACCGCCGCTCGGTGCTGCGCCGGGCCCTGGCCGCCCCAGGGATCATGGACGGGGTGATCCAGGGCCGTTTCGTGCGGCTGCTTGCGGCCAAGCGCGCCTCCCTGCCCGACCCGGCCACGCTCAAGGCCGGTCCCCTGGCCCATTTTGCGCCCACGGCCCCGCGCTTCGAGGATGCCTTCATGGACATCCTGGGCGGCGGCCCCGGCGGCGACTCGGCCCTGTCCCGGGGCATGGCGCGCACCACAAGCACCGGGGAAAATGCGGTGGAGGCCAAAAACCTGACCAAGGTCTTCGGGGCCTTCACCGCCGCAAAAGACATCACCTTCGCCATCCGGCCAGGTGAAATCTTCGGGCTTTTAGGCCCCAACGGCGCAGGCAAATCCACCACCTTCAAGATGATGTGCGGCCTTTTGGCCCCCACCTCGGGGCAGGCCCTGGTGGAGGGATTGAGCTTCGCCCGGGCGCGCGGCCAGGCCCGGGCCCGCATCGGCTACATGGCCCAGAAGTTCTCCCTGTACGGAACCTTGAGCGTGCGCCAGAACCTGGATTTTTTCTCCGGGGCCTACGGCCTGGCCGGGGAGCGCCGCAGCCGGGCCATCCAGGGCATGATCGACACCTTCGACCTGACGCCCTACCTGGCCGCCTCGGCCGGGGAACTGCCGCTTGGGTTCAAGCAACGCCTGGCCCTGGCCTGCGCCGTGATGCACGAACCGGCCGTGCTGTTCCTGGACGAGCCCACCTCGGGAGTTGACCCGGTCACCCGGCGGGAATTCTGGACCCACATCAACGGCATGGTGGAAAAAGGCGTCACGGTCATGGTCACCACCCATTTCCTGGACGAGGCCGAATACTGCGACCGCATCGCCCTGGTCTTCCGGGGCCGGATCATCGCCATGGGCTCCCCCGACGACTTGAAAGACGGCGTGCGCAGCCCGGAGTCGCCCGACCCGAGCCTGGAGGACGCCTTCGTGACCCTGGTGGAAAACGACGAGCGGTCAAGCGCCGCCACGTCCGCCCCGGACGCCGGGGGCAAGGCGGCATGACGGGCCTGGCGGCGCGCCGGATGGCGGCG
>Ga0209467_1001860_pt1 | contig 16631 bp, 12 predicted proteins | sample Higcelwee11metaG_FD_187175 | JGI IMG/M metagenome (GOLD analysis project Ga0209467, IMG submission 187175) | Freshwater pond sediment microbial communities from the University of Edinburgh, under environmental carbon perturbations - High... | ecosystem: Environmental > Aquatic > Freshwater >...
TCTTTACCATAACCGTCGCCCCAATCCACATCGACCCACCGCTCGGGCGCATCGCGGAAAGATTCCAACGTCTCGCAACTCGTCGTATGGATCGTCACGCCGCGTCCCGTTGAGACGATGCCCACAATCGGATCGCCGGGCAGTGGATGGCAACACCGCGCGAAATGAACCGCCATGCCGGGAATAAGCCCCTTGAGCGCCAAAGGTGCCCCAGCAGCTTCCGGCTTGGGCTTTTTCAACGTCGTGACGCCTGTTTCGGTCACGACCAACGTTTTATCAACTGGTTTGGCGCGATGATCGGGAAACGCCGCAAAAAACACATCACGCGGCGATTGCAGCGAAGCGCCGATATTGGCCAGCAAATCTTCGAACGTCGAAGCTTGAAAATTCTTGGCAATGGCTTCGAACGGTTTTTCGCCGAAATCCACACCCTCTTGCTTGCACAGTTTTTCCATCATCGCGCGGCCCAGCGCGACATATTCTGTGCGTTGCTGCGTGCGCACAAAACGACGAATGTGCGAGCGCGCTTTGCCCGAGACGACAAACCGATCCCACGCTGGCGAAGGCGTGCCGCCCTTTTGCGTGATGATCTCAACCTGATCGCCATTATGCAATTCTGTGCGAAGTGGCACCATGCGGCCATTGACTTTGGAGCCCACGCACGCATCGCCCACACGACTGTGCACGGCATAGGCAAAATCAACCGGTGTCGCACCGCGCGGCAAAGCGATCAAATCGCCTTTGGGCGAGAAGCAAAACACTTGCTCTTGGAACAGCTCAAGCTTGGTGTGCTCTAAAAATTCTTCCGGCTTTTGCGCGTGCTCGACGATATCGACCAATTCGCGCAACCACCGGTATTGCGCCCGCTCGTTCGAATGATCGTCCTGCTTATACGCCCAATGCGCCGCCACACCGAGTTCGGCGATTTCGTGCATTTGAACCGTGCGGATTTGAACTTCGATGCGTTGCCGTTGCGGGCCGATGATCGTGGTATGGATGCTTTGGTATTTATTGGGTTTCGGCGTTGAAATGTAATCTTTGAAACGGCCGGGAATACTGGGGTAATGGTGATGAATAATGCCGAGGGCCTGATAACATTGTTCGACGGAATCGACGAGAATGCGGAAGGCCATGATATCGGAGAGTTGCTCAAATCCGATATCCTTGCGGTTCATTTTGCGCCAGATGGAGTACGGTTTTTTCTCACGCCCCTCCACAACGCCGCCAACGCCGCCTGCGCGCAAAACTTTTTCAAGTTCATCGCGCACTTTGGTAGCCAGATCCTCGCCTTCATGCCGCAGATAAGCCAAACGTGCGACAATGCTTTCGCGCGCGTCCGGATTAATTTCGGCAAAGGCCAAATCTTGTAATTCATCTTGCATACGCTGAATACCGATGCGCTCAGCCAACGGCGCATAAATATCGAGCGTCTCACGCGCGATACGCAGTCGTTTTTCAGGTTTTTGGATGAAATGAAGGGTACGCATATTATGCAAACGATCCGCCAACTTGACGAGCAGCACCCGGATATCTTCTGACATCGCGAGCACAAGCTTGCGGAAATTCTCGGCCTGCTTGGCGGCTTGGTCGGTTTGCAGTTCGATGCGCGAAAGTTTGGTGACGCCATCCACCAACCGTGCGACATCTGGGCCAAATTGTTTTTCGATGTCTTGAAGCGTGACCGACGTGTCTTCAACGGTATCATGCAGCAGCGCGGTCGCAATCGCCGTGCTGTCCATTTTCATTTCGGTCAAAATACCGGCGACTTCGAGCGGATGGGAAAAATAAGGATCGCCTGAGGCGCGCACCTGCGCGCCATGAGCCTGCATGGAAAAGACATAAGCGCGATTGAGTAGATCTTCGTCTGCGGTTGGATCATACGCCCGAACGCGTTCGACCAGTTCATACTGGCGCATCAGGCGCGGCGGTTTACGCGGCACGATTTCCGCCTTCACCTCAACCGGCGCTTCTGTTGTTTGGGCTGGTGCGTTGTCCGATTGCGAGAGATCCGAAGGGCTCATGACCAAGCCCCCCTCACCCGGAAGAAAAGATCAAAATGAAGATCTAACAAGATCCCTCGCTTTCGGGGCCAAAGAACGTCTTTTAGTCTTTGGCTTCCACGTCTTCGAAGGAACCGGTGGCCGGTCCAAAATCATCCACCAAGCCGTTATCGTCTTCCTCTTCTTCATCGAGGTCGGCATCCATCACATCGTCGGAATCCATGTCGTCCATAGACGCACCGATCCAGTTTTGCTGTTCGCTGGCCATCAGCTCGGTCACTTCCTCTTCAGGACGATCCGGCTCGATGCGCTTTTGCATGCCCTTGACGAGCGATTCATGCAAGCTACCCAGATCAAGCTTTTCTTCAGCGATCTCTCGCAAAGCGACGACGGGATTTTTATCGCGGTCACGCTCAAGCTTCAGCTCAGCGCCCGAAGCGAGCGCGCGCGCGCGATGCGCCGCGAGCATCACAAGCTCAAAACGGTTAGGAACCAGAACAACACAATCTTCAACTGTAACGCGCGCCATAGGAACGATCCCCTCAGTGAGCCAATGCAAATGTCGCGCGACAAACCACCCGCTGACCCAAAACCTGCTCCGGCTGGGCCTTAAGAGGAACGCGCGCTAACGTAAGCCGCTATTTTATCCATGATTGTATGGCTATGTAAAGGGTTACGCTTACGAAAACGAAAAACAATCGTGCGACGTGCCGTCTTAACCTCAACCTCGCCAAGGGGTAACCACATAGCCTAGCATGATTTTTTTCCACATTCTTTCATCTAAATGACGAAAAGTGATCTTGCGAGACGATTATTTTTAGCGTAACACTCGGTTTCCGCGAAGCGGTGTCCTGAGATTCGGATTGGTGTTGCCTTTTTTTGGTAACCCAGCTTAGGATAAAGCACTGAGTATTTGGCATGAGCGCCTTTTTTTGTTACGGTTAACAAAGCGCGTCATATCCTTGAGAGGACTAAGATGATTTTTTACAAAGAAGAACGTATGGCCATGTTTATTGACGGAGCCAATCTTTATGCGGCTTCGCGCGGTCTTGGGTTCGACATCGATTATAAGCGCCTGATTGAGCTTTTTGCTGGTCGTGGCCGCTTGGTTCGCGCTTTTTACTACACCGCTTTGGTTGAAAATGAAGAATATTCCCCGATTCGCCCGCTGGTCGATTGGCTCGATTACAATGGCTATGCCATGGTCACCAAACCAACCAAGGAATTCACGGATGCCTTTGGCCGCCGCAAGATCAAGGGCAATATGGACATCGAACTCGCCATCGACGTGATGGAAATGTGCGACCATGTCGATCACATCATGATCTTCTCAGGCGATGGCGATTTCCGTCGTCTGGTCGAAGCCGTGCAACGCAAAGGCGTTCGCGTGAGCGTTGTGAGCACGATGCGCTCCTCGCCCCCGATGGTCGCCGACGAATTGCGTCGTCAGGCCGATAACTTCATCGAGCTGCAGGATCTTGCGCCGCACATTGCGCGCGCCCGCGATCCGAATGCACCTGCTCTGCAAACGCAGCCACCAATGGCGCAGCCGAGCGTGCGTGAAATTGCCGAAAGCATGGAAGAAACGAAAGACGCCATTCAACAAGAAGTGGCGTAAGATTCTTCTGGTTCAGATAAAAAAGGGCGGCCTCGAATGAGGTCGCCCTTTTTATTTGCGCAATCAAGATTTGTTGAATGAGCGTTAGTCCCCATACCCCTGGATCTCCGCCTTCGCGGAGATGACATGTTTTTTTGTGCTTTTGCAGATAGATTCATCGTCATTGCGAGCGACCGGAAGGTCGCGCGGCAATCCAGAGTCCCAAGAACCAACGTTCATTCAACCGACTCTGGATCGCCACGGCGCTTTGCGCCTCGCGATGACGCGTTTTTTCTCAACCGCCTTTCTGTTGGCCGCTAACACATGAGAGCCTCGGCACGCCCATTTCCAACAAAACGTCATTCCGGGGAAGGCCGGAATCTAGGCGGGATGACACGGTGTTTCTGTTTTTTGTTAGTCCCTCATACGCCGGTCGCTAGCCTTGTTTAAAAAAAGAGCCGCGCGCTCCCCTCCCCTTGCGGGAGGGGCTGGGGGCGGGGTTGTCTCCGCACTCCTGATTTTTGTTTTTGTGTCCCGAGCCCCTCGCCTAACCTCCCGCGCAAGGGGGGAGGAACAGGTTTGCCTGCGTGGCGATTTTAGTCCCTCGAATGAACGCCTCTTCTTATGACTCTGGGTCCCGGATAAACCCTTCGGGTTTTCCGGGATGACAAAGAAGGAGGCTCAACGAATGCAACGGAAGCCTTACTTCCCCTGCTGCAAGATGAGCTGCGCTAGACCTTCATAATCGCCGCCGAAATGGTGACCGCCGCTCTTTTTGACGATCTTGACCTTCGTGGCGTCAAGCTTGGTGCAGGCGCTATCGTCCTCTTCATCGCCGTATAGGCACAGAAGACTTAGGTCTTCGATCTTTTTAATCTCAGGCACCGTCTTATAATGGCCGTCATTATCAGCCACCCAATCGGCGACACGGAATTCGAAATCAACGTCGCTTTCAAGACCCAAAAGCGAAACAGACTGCACCAGCACCTTCAGCTCAGCGGGCAAACGACTGACCATAAAGGGCAACGTGTCCGCGCCGCGTGAATAGCCGATAAGCATAATCTTTTGCGCGCCCCATTCATGCGCATAGTGCGTTATGATCCGCGCCAAATCCTTGCCCGCGCTATCTGGCGTTTTCTTTTCCCAGAAATACTGAAGCGAATTGAGCCCCACCACCGGCACGCCATCGGCCTTCAGCGCTTCGCCGATTTCTTTGTCGATGTTGGCCCAGCCGCCATCGCCGGAAATAATAATAGCGAGGCTGTCGCTCTTTGCGGCGGCAGGCAGCTCAACAAGCGGCAAGTCGCTCACATCGGAATCGGCGGCTGGCGTTTGCTCAGTAGATTGATCTTGCTTAATGATCTGCTGAAAGGCCGCGCGGAACTCAGGCACCCAATTGCGCTCAACCGAAAACCCGTGACCGACCTTAGGCAGTTCGAAAATCTCGCCCTGCCCAACTTGCGCTACGAACTTCCTTGTGTCTGGCGTCGAGCACACTTCATCCTGATTGCCTTGAAGCACAATCCACGGCGCGGGCAGCTTGCTCACAATTTGATACACAAAGCCCAGTTCTTTATTCACCTTATAGGTCAGCCCACCAGTGCCTTTGCAAAACGGGTGAACCGTTCGCAAATCGGGGCAGAATCCCATACTGATACCGCCCGCAAACGTGTTCGCCGGGGATTGTCCCAAAATTGTGTAAACCATCGTCGCACCAGACGAAAATCCAACGATGATCGGCTTGCGATAAACTGGAAACTTGTATTTCTTTTGCAGATATTGGCTCAACGCCTCGAAATGCGCGGCGCTATAGCTGCATTTGGACGTGCTGGCATCTAGCTTTTTCACATAAGAAGTAATGTCGATGCCCACAAGCATCGTGTCCGGCTGTTGCAACGAACGGACCATTTTTTGCACGCCATCGTCCCAGCCGCCATCGCCTGAGATAAACAAAACGACATGTTTAGGTTGTTCGCTTGTTTTAAAGACATGAAGCGTACCAAAGGGCTCAAACGTCTCCGTTTGCTCTTGAAAGGACAAGCCTTGCGCATCAGCCGCCGGAGCGGGAATGGGCTCAAACTTATCATCATCCGCAAAAGCCGGAGCCGTCAAAACCAAAAGCCACAGGGCCAGAATACCAAACCGTTTCATTCTTTAATGACTCCCGTTAGTCCACCAGAGATAAGCCCCATGACCGAAAGCAACGTTGAGGCCGCTTGCAAACCCGCAGGTGCCGCAAGATAACGCGGCTGCCAAACAGGATTAAACTTGTTTTTATATTGGTATAGCCCGTCAAAATTATAAAACTCTGTGCCGAAGCGATAGATCGTATTCCCAATTTTATGCCACAACGGCGAAAGCGGATGCCGCTCAAGCCCCGAAAGCGGTGCCATGCCGAGATTAAACCATTCATACCCCTGCTCTTTGGCCCACAAGATGAGTACGACCGTTAGATATTCCATAATCCCATTGGGCGCATCCGGGTCATAGCGCATCAAGTCGATGGAAAATTCTTGTTTGTTATCGGTCGGCCACAAATTGGCGAAGGCCAGAATCTGATCCTCCCGCTTGACGATCGCAAGACCGCAACGCTTGAGATAAGTTGGCTCAAAAAAGCCGAGCGAAAACCGTTTCTCACGCACATGCTTCGCTTTAAGCCAGATCTTAGAAATGCGCTTCAATTCAGGTAAAACAGCGTCAATTTCATCGCCATACAGAAACGAAAGACTGAGGTTCTCGCGCTCTTGCTTGTGCAGCGCGTTTCTCAGGTTTCTCGTTTTGCGTCCCTCAAGCGAGAACGTGCGCAAAGGAATGCGCGCTTCTTCACCCAGTTTGATCAAGCTTAAGCCCTGATCGATATACAACGTTAAATAGGTTTGGCCAATTTGATAGAAGGCAACGCGCGCGCCATAGCGATCAGCCAGTTCGCGGAAATGCCAAATGAGGTCTTCAAATTCTTCCGCTTCACCAACTGGGTCGCCCATCGCGACCCACACGCGCATAGTGACATCAAACATAATGAAGCTTTTTTTCGTCGCGCTCCAAAATAAATATTTGTCCCCTAACAGCGCAAGATTAGCTGTGGTTTCCGAAGAGGCACGAACAATTTTTTCCGCCGCCGCCAGCTCCTGCGCGTTTGGCAGATCGAACGCGAACCGGCTGCCCATGAGCAATTGATGCAAAATGAAGCCGAAAGCAACGACCGAAATCCCAACAAGAGAGCGTAAAAACCGCGAGGCATCGTCGCTAAGCGAGAATTCCCACCACAGATCGTGCGCGTATTCAACATGGCGATAGGAGAAAAAGCCGAGCCAAACCGAAAGACTGATCAACGAAAGGATCAGCACCAGCCACCGCGCCGGATAATCCAACGAGAGCAAGGCCGATTTCCGGTAAAACAAACGCCGCGCCGGAAGGATCAAGATCAAAAGAGCCACCAAAATACCGGCTTCTTCGAAATCCCACCCTTTGGTCAGCGAGGCGAGAATACCGACGACGAGAATGACAATCGTCGCGTAATAGGCCGAGTCCATGCGCTGTTGAACCGCGCGCGCCAAAAAGAGCATCGCCACGCCCGTCATGCTGGCCACAAGATGCGAGATTTCGATGAGCGGTAGCGGCACAAAATATTGAAGCCAGCTCAGGCGGTCGCTCGCGCCCGGCGTCGCGCCCGAGAACAGCAAAACGACAGCGCCCAAAAGCAGCAGCGCCGAAAGCACCTGCGGCACAGCGATTTTAATAGTGGAGAAGGTCGTTTTCATCACGGCGCTTTGGAAGACACGGCGCAGATGCAGTTCGTAGAGCGCGAGCAAAACGCCCGCCACGCCCAAGGGCAAAAAATAATAAACGGCGCGATAGGCGAGAAGGGCCGCAAAAAGTTTCGAAGACGGATAGCGCTCCGCAGCCAAAAACAGAAACGAGCCTTCAAAGACGCCGATGCCGCCCGGCACTTGGCTGAACAAACCGATAAGCTGCGCCGCGATATAAAGGACCAAAAAATCATCGAATGAAATGCCGATAAAATGCAAAAGCGGCAGATAAAGCACCAGCCCCGCCAACAACAAATCCACGACCGCCACGCCCAATTGCGCGAGCGCCAAAAGCGGATGCGGTAAAGCCACGGAGACTTTCTTGATCCTGAGCGGTTTGCGATAGAACAAAATCGCGATCCACCACGCCGCTAACAATGCCGCGCTAACCCATGAGAGCAGCGCCACAGAATGACGCACCTTCTCGTTAGCGAAGGCGATATGCTCATGCAAGCTGAAATAGCCCACAACCATCAACGTCAGCGAGCCGACGATATAGGTCAGCGAACAGAACAAAACGATCTTGGCCACCGATAGACCAGAAACGCCCCACCCCGAATAAAAACGGTAACGCAGCGAGCCGCCGGAAATCGTCGCATGGCCGACCGTATTGCTGACGGCAAAACTCAAAAACGACGCAAGCAACACACGCGGATAGGACAGCCGCTCATGAATATAGGCCATTCCAAGATAATCGTAAAAGCTGGTCACGATATAACCGAGGCCCGTGACGACGGTCATCAGGATCAAAATCCTCGGCGGTATTGAAAGGAAGGCCGCTTTAATTTCATGCCAATGATAAAGCCTCACCTCGTGATACACGATGGCGAGCGCAAGGGCGAACAGCACAAAGCCAATAAACGGCGTAATCTTGTGGAGGATTTGTTTGCGAATGTCTCGCATGGGAGAGCCTCAGCCCTTATTCTTCTCCCGCATGATACGGGCTTTATCGCGCTGCCAATCGCGTTGTTTAATCGTTTCGCGCTTATCTGCTTTTTGTTTGCCCTTAGCAAGGCCAAGCTCGACTTTTGCGATCCCTCGTTTATTGAAATAGATCCCTAAGGGGATAAGGGTCATACCCTCCCTACGGATTGAGCCGAGCAGTTTAGCCTTTTCTCGATGATGCAACAAAAGCGCGCGCGGCCTGTGAGTCTCGTGTTGCAGATGGGCCCCGGCCTGTTGATACTCCGGGATATACGCATTGAGCAGATAAAGACCACCATCGCTTTGCTCTTGCGCAAAAGATTCTTGGATGCTGGCTTGCCCAAGGCGCAAGACCTTAACTTCCGTACCGAAGAGGACAATGCCCGCCTCAACCGTATCGGTTATAAAAAAGTCATGCCGCGCACGGCGATTCATCGCGACGTAGCGTTGGGCCTTCAAGCGATCTGTGGCAGTCTTTCCAGTCATGCCCCTTTGATACCTCAGGAAGGCAACCTCTTGCAATGGCGACGCATAGAGCGTTTAGTCTTTTGGCCACTGTTTTTCTTGCTCACCCGGACCTTGAACCCACCATGAACTGCCTTCGTTTTGCCTTAATTCCCGCCCTCCTGCTGACCCTCGGGCTCGCTGGTGCCTGCCCCCCGGCTCAGGCCCGCCAAGTTCTGACCCGTGCGCCAGACCATTCCTATGAGGCGGCCTTTGACGCTATGGATTCGGGGCAAACCGACGTGGTTTATCGTGTGATGCAGCGGGGAAGCGATCCCGTCTTGAACAAGGTTCTCAAAGCCTATCTTATGGCGCAACCGGGCAATGATTATAGTTTTGATGAGCTGGCCGCCTTTGTGACCGACAATCCGGATTGGCCGGGGCTCAAAGGCATCTTGATGATCGCCGAACAAAAGATCCCGGCCAGCGCCAATGCCAAACAAGTTGCTAACTGGTTTAACGCCTATCCGCCGCTCACTGCGGCTGGATTCTATCGTTATATCGACGCGCTCGATGGAACGGGGCAAACGCGGATTGCGGAAAGCCAAGTGCGCAATCACTGGATCGAAGCCTCGTTCAGCAAAAACGACCGCGAGGCTTATTACGCACGTTACAGCCCACTCTTGGGCACCAAGGATCATGCCGCGCGGCTTGATCGTTTACTGTGGGAGCAAGATGCCGCTTCGGCGCGTGCGATGTTTCCTTATGTGAGCAAAGGCCTGCAAGCCTTGGCCGAAGCTCGGCTTGGTCTGGCCAGCGGTAAAGGCAATCCAGAATCCTTGATTGCCAAAGTGCCTGCTTCGCTCCAACACGATTCTGGTTTACTTTTTGAACGGCTTCGTTTCCGTCGTCAAAAAGACGATGATAGCGGCGCAATCGAAATTCTGTCCAACGCGCCAGCCCCTTTGGTGCACCCAGAGATCTGGTGGAAAGAGCGGCACATTATAATCCGCCGCGTGATAGAGAAAAAAGAGTTTGCCCTCGCCTATCGCTTAGCTTCACATCACGGTCTGCACTCTGGCTTTCCTTTGGCCGAAGCTGAGTTCCTTTCGGGCTGGCTTTCGCTACGTTTCCTGAACAAACCAACCCAAGCTGAAACGCACTTCAAACGTCTAATCGACGCTACCAGCGCGCCCATTTCGCAAGGGCGCGGCTATTACTGGCTGGGCCGCACGTATGAAGCCTTGGGCCGTAAGAACGATGCGGAACAAGCCTATGAAGCCGCAGCAACGCTCGACACCACGTTCTACGGCCAGCTTGCGACCACGCGTCTTTATGCCAAACCGACGATCCATGCCTCAAGCGAACCATCCGTCCCGGCGGGCGTGCAAAGCACGTTCTTTGGCCGCGATTCCATTCGCGCGATCGAAAAACTGTATGCCATGCATCAAACGACCCGCGCGGAAACCTTCTTCCGCGCGGCGCTCACGGCCTCTTCGCAACGCGTCGCCTTCGCGCTTTTGCTTGAGCTAGCCTATGAACTGCAACGACCGGATTGGGCCGTCGTTGCGGCGAAAGCGGCAAACCAGAAAAACTTTATTCTGCGCGGTGCGGCCTATCCACTTTTAGCAATGAACATTCCCTCGCCGCCAGAAATTGCCCTGACCCACGCGCTGATCCGGCAGGAAAGCCAATTCCAAGCCGATGCAGGCAGCCGCGTCGGGGCGCGGGGTCTCATGCAGCTGATGCCCGGCACAGCCAAGGGCGTTGCGGGTAAACTGGGCGTTCGCTATTCGCCCGACCGCCTGACTGATCCAGATTACAACGTAATGTTAGGAACGGCCTTTATCGAACGACAAATTGATAATTTCAATGGCTCATATGTTTTGGCTTTAGCGGGCTATAATGCGGGGCCGCGGCGCGTGCGTGAATGGGTCGATCTGTACGGCGATCCGCGCACGCGGGAAGTCGATCCGGTTGATTGGATTGAGCTGATCCCCATTTACGAAACACGCAATTATGTGCAGCGTATCATGGAAAATCTCCAATTCTATCGGGCACGCCTCAGCCAAGGCCCTGTCCCGCTTAGACTTTTGGAAGATTTAAAGCGCTAGAGAAATCCGCTTGAATGCCTCCCCCCTCCTGTTAGAGTCGGGACATGGATCTTTGGGCAACCTTTTTTATCGCTTCGACGGCTGTGGCCGCTCTCGGCTTTGTGGCCGTGGCTGTGCTGTGGCTGAAAAAGCTGCGCGATGCTCTCGCCTCAACGCTTGGCGATACGGCGCAACATCAAGTGCGCTCAGCCCAACGCTTGACCGATACCATCGATCACATGCACCGCAAACAACAACTGCAAGAGCAGCAGATCCATACACTCGTGGAATCCAATATGATGATGCGCCATGAGATCGCTGTGCTCGCCAACAAAATCGAAATTGCCGAGCACACGCCTGCGGAAAACCAGACCTCCCGGACGTTGCACTAAGATTAGGGACTGAGGACTGGGGACTCGGTATTAGGGGTTAGGGAAGTTTTTTGCTTTCTTCCTTCCATTTTTTCTTGTCATCCCCGCGTAAGCGGGGATCCAGGGGCACAAGCGAGGCACTCATTCGAATGACTGGAATCGCCATGCAGGCGGGTGATTATTCGGCGGTGAAGAAACAATGGAAACAAGTCCAGCATATGAGTGGCAACAAGAAAGAGAACCAAACGGGATGCCCGTTTTCACGGGCATGACGGTCGTTTTTGGTGGTGAATGCGGTTCTCTTTTCTTCCCTGACCCCTGACCCCTGCCCCCTCGATACCTTGCTTTTTATTAGTTGCACGACGATTCCAAATAGTTTCATCAATTACTTTCATCTTTATTTGACATCATTGGCTTTTTTCAGCTCAAAACGGCCTCCGTTTTAAAGCTTGTTTAAGCACAAGCGTGGTATTTCTGAACCTAAGGCAAGAAAACATTCGTTTAAGACGTTTGATGAAAAAGGAGGTCACGCTATGACCACCACCACACAACAGACCACGACCTTCACGATGACCGAGAGCGAAATGCAAACGCTCGTGCGCAATGCGCTGATGGTCGCGGGACAGGAAATGGGCGAGACAGGCGATCATTGGCCGGTCATCAAACAGACCATCACCGATGTGATGCGCGATTGGGAACAACTGCGGATTGAGCGCGAAGTGCATGCCGAAATGAAACGGCATCTTTATCAGCAGCTCGCCGCAATGGATCAGGTACTTTTGACCTGCCCTGCCGAAGAACAAAAGGAACTCGCCCCGCGCCTTGCCGAACTGCGCGACGTGTATGACGCCTTTTTCACCTCGGTCGAAAACGAAGACGTTATTTTAAACGATAATGAGCTTTATCTGGCAGACATCGAGAAACCACGCCATGTCCGCCGCGCCGAGGCCATTATCGAGACATTACAGGAGGACGATCATGCGTAACGATTTTGCACAAGCCGTTGAACTGGGCCTTGGCCGCCCAACCGTTGCAAGAGAGCAGCTCAATGCAGCTATCCTAACAAAAACGGCTGTGCCCACGCTAAGCCTCTTGGCACGGCATCCTAAGCTTGGCGCGTTTGCTCAGGATTCGCTCGGTGTGCTCGCCGCAGAACGCGAGGCCACTGCGGCTCAGACCGTTACGATGGCCGTGCGTCCGGGTGAAGTCCGTACGCTCTCGACGGAAGCGCTGACATTGACGCGGCAATAACGCAGGAAGCTTCTACAAACAAAAAACCCGGCAGGTAAACCTGCCGGGTTTTTTTATGAACCGTTCTTCGCTTTTACGAAAGATACTGGCCGCCGTTGATGCTGAACGTTGCACCTGTCGTAAAGCCATTATGGTCATCGACAAGGAACGCCACCAAGCGCGCAATGCCTTCCGTGTTGCCCAGACGCTTAACAGGAATCTTCGCCACAATCTTTTCCAAGATCTCCGGCGCGATCGCGCTGACCATGTCTGTTGCGATATAGCCCGGAGCGACGACGTTGACCGTCACGCCCTTGCCCGCAACCTCAAGCGCCAACGACTTGGAAAAGCCGATGATGCCCGCTTTAGCCGCCGAATAATTCGTCTGGCCCATCGCGCCAGATAACCCGTTGATCGAGCTGATCGAGACGATACGGCCAAAGCCGCGCTCGCGCATGCCTTCGATCACCAAGCGCGACATGTTGAAAACAGAATCAAGGTTCGTGCGCAAAACTTCGTGCCATTGCTTGGTCGTCATCTTGTGCAAAAAGCAGTCGCGCGTAATCCCGGCGTTGTTGATCAATACATCGACAGGCCCGAGATCTTTTTCAATTGTTGCCAAGGCTTCTTGGCACGCATCGAAATCGGAAACGTCAAACTTATAAACGGCATCAAGGCCAGTCTTGACCCGGAATTCTTCGGCCGCTTTGTCATTACCCATATAGGTTGCCGCAACGGTGTAGCCGAACTCGTGCATTGCTTTGCTGATGGCCGCCCCGATACCCCGGGTTCCGCCAGTCACAACGACAACGCGCTTTTTCTCAATCTTTCTCGCCATTGTTCACCCCTAAAAAAATAAAGTTGTTACAGCCCTGCCTCGCCCCTTCGGCCGTAAAAAGCCGAAGGGACGGAGCAAAGCCAAGGTTTTACCGCTCGACGCACATGGCGATACCCATGCCGCCGCCGATGCAGAGCGTGGCCAAACCCTTTTTGGCGTCACGCTTGAGCATTTCATGAATCAAGGTCACGAGGATGCGGTTGCCCGAAGAACCAATCGGATGGCCGAGCGCAATCGCGCCGCCATTCACATTGACCTTGGCAACATCCCAGCCCATTTCCTTGTTGACCGCGATCGCTTGCGCGGCAAAGGCTTCGTTGGCTTCGATCAGATCGAGATCGGAAGCGCTCCAGCCTGCCTTTTCCAAAGCCTTGCGGCTGGCCGGAATCGGGCCTGTGCCCATAAGCGAAGGATCGACGCCTGCGGTCGCCCATGACTTGATACGCACCAAAGGCTTCAAGCCACGCTTGGCCGCTTCTTCTTCCGTCATCAACAAAACCGCCGAAGCGCTGTCATTGATGCCCGAAGCGTTGCCCGCCGTAACCGTGCCGTCCTTTTTGAAGGCAGGCTTCAGCTTGGCCATGCCTTCGACCGTGGCGCCGAAACGCGGATATTCATCCTGCGCAACGGTCACATCGCCCTTTTTGGTGTGCAAGATCACGGGAACAATTTCGTCCACAAACTTGCCCGCCTTAATCGCGGCTTCGGCCTTGAGCTGGGATTCAACGGCGAAGATGTCTTGCATCTCACGCGTGATGCCAAACTTTTCCGCGACGTTTTCCGCCGTGATGCCCATGTGGTACTTGTTGAACACATCCGTCAGGCCGTCATTGATCATCGTGTCGATAAGCGTGCCGTTACCCATGCGAATGCCGTTGCGCAACGCAATGGCATGCATCGAGTTGCTCATGCTTTCCATGCCGCCCGCGACAACAACCTGCGCATCGCCAGCCTTGATCGCCATCATGCCGTTGGCCACAGCGCGCAAGCCTGAACCGCAAATCTGGTTGACAGCATAAGCTGTTTTATCAGCAGGAACGCCAGCCGCCATCGCCGCCTGACGCGCCGGGCCCATCCCCAAACCACCCGCGAGCACTTGGCCCATGATGACTTCGCAAACATCCGCTGGGGCGACCTTGGCGCGCGCGAGCACTTCCTTGATCACAAGGCTACCCAGCGTCGCCGCTGATTCGGAAGCCAACGCGCCGTTGAAAGATCCAATGGCGGTACGCGCAGCGCTTACAATTACAATATTGCTCATGATAGGCAGACTCCTTCGTGCGAGAGAGATTGAGAAGAGAACTACGACGCCCAAGCAAAGAACATGCCCGCACCATCGCAGCGAGGAAAGTTGCGTGGAAGATAGGTGGTCTCTTTAAGCAAATCAAGCGAAGCTGCAAAGAAAATCAGGGATTTATATGCTGCGCTGCAATAAAAGACAGCGCAGAACAAAGCATAAGATGCAGACGGTCTTATGCTGCACTTGCACAAAAGAATGGAATTAGGCTTCGCTGAGACCCGGTAAACGGACGATAAAACGTGCGCCGATCACACGGCCCGTTTCATCTTTGCGATTCTCAGCCAAGATCTGACCGTGATGCGCTTCAACGATTTGCTTGGAAATACTGAGGCCAAGACCTGAATGCGTTCCAAATTTTTCGGCCTTGGGTCGCTCGCTATAGAAGCGATCAAAGATGGCTTCTAGCTTGTTTTCTGGAATCCCACCGCCTGAATCTTCAACCAAAAGTTCAACACTTCCAGCGGCAGCACGCCGCGCCGTGACAGTCACAACGCTGTCCCGTGGCGCAAAGGAAAGTGCGTTATTAATGAGGTTTTGGATCACCTGCACCAAACGACCTTCAACGCCGGGAACTCTCAACCCAGGCCCAGGTTCAGGTGTCAGCTCAACGCGCGCACGGGCTTCCCCTTCCCCATGGGTTTCATAGAAATCAATAAGCGTACGAAGCATTTGCGAAACATCCAACGCTATGGCTTCGTCACGCGTTAACTCCGCATCAAGACGCGAGGCGTTTGAAATATCGCTGATCAAGCGATCAAGCCGCATAACATCGTCGCGTATGACCTGCATAAGCTTCTTTTGGCTTTCCGGGTCACGCACCTTTTGCACGGTTTCAACCGCGCTGCGTAGTGAAGTGAGCGGATTTTTGATTTCGTGTGCAACATCAGCTGCAAAGTTTTCAATCGCACCGATACGCTGTGCCAAGGCCGCCGTCATTTCACGCAAAGCTACAGACAAATCACCAATTTCATCATTGCGGGAGCTGAAATCGGGAATGGCATTCGGCCCCAAAAGGCGCGAGGTGCCGCTCAGCCCCGCCATTTGCATTTGGCCATGACGCACGCCCTCCGCCGCTTTGGCAAGCTGCTTAATCGGCGTGGCAATCGCACGCGCTAAATAGAAGGACAACATGAAGGTGATGAGAATCGTCACGCAGAAGATCTTCAAAATATCAATGCGCACCGCTCGGATGGAGGCGCTGATCCGCGTATCGGGCCGGGTCAGCATGACCGCGCCCAAAACTTGTTTATAGCGCTGCACGGGAACGGCAACGGAAAGCAAAAAGCCGCCTTCCGGCAAGCGCCAAACTTGGGTTTTGGATTCGCCGTTTTCAGCGCGCTTCACAATTTCATATTGATCGCCGTTACGAATGCCGTCTTCGGAATAGCTTTCAAATTCTTGATGCGAGAGCAAGCTATCAAGCGCATCAAAAAAGCCCATAGCTGCCCGGCCAATGCCAAACAATGAGGCCCGCGGCAAGTGTTTGACCTGCACCTTTTCGACAGCGTCAAGCAAGATACGGCTGTCCGCGATCAACGTATCATCCATGTCATATAGGCGCGTGCGCGTTTCGCTAGCCTCGACAAGGCGACGGATCATAAGCCGCGCCAAAAGCGGCGAGAGAATATTTTGTTCGTTGGCATCCAAAACGACGGCGCCTTCGGCCACCGCGCTGGCCGAAAGCCGGGCTTGCATCTGCAAGCCGGAAAGTTCCGTTTCGATCAATCGCTCTTTATAGCGGCCCAAATAAAGCAAGCTGCCGACCAGGATCGCGAGCGCCATCACATTGACAGCCAGAATGCGTAAAGTCAGCGGCGAAAACGAAGGCGTGCGCCGCCGCGCCCAGAGCCCCGGCGGCCACAGATAGACGCTCGCCTTTTTCTGGCGCGGCCATTTCGAAAGGAACGGGCTGAGCAGCCTCACGCCTTAAACCTCTTTGTACCGGTAACCGACGCCGTAGAGCGTTTCGATTTGTTCGAACGTATCATCGACAGCGCGGAACTTTTTACGCAGGCGCTTAATGTG
>Ga0209467_1001864_pt1 | contig 16608 bp, 16 predicted proteins | sample Higcelwee11metaG_FD_187175 | JGI IMG/M metagenome (GOLD analysis project Ga0209467, IMG submission 187175) | Freshwater pond sediment microbial communities from the University of Edinburgh, under environmental carbon perturbations - High... | ecosystem: Environmental > Aquatic > Freshwater >...
CAACCAGAGCTTCTCCCAAAAGATCACCGAGCAGGCTGCTTCGGTTGAAGAAACCACCGCCACCATGGAAGAGATGTCTGCCTCAATCAAGAGCACGGCTGAGAACTCCCGCGAGGCCAGCAATCTTGCCCGCAGCAGCAAGAGTCTGGCTGACGGCGGCAGTGCCGTGATGGATGATACCATCAAGGCAATGGATGACATCAACAGATCTTCCCGCAAGATTGCCAATATATCTGATGTAATTGAAGAGATCGCCTTCCAGACCAACCTGCTGGCCCTGAATGCCGCTGTTGAGGCAGCCCGCGCCGGTGAGCACGGTAAAGGTTTTGCCGTGGTTGCCGCCGAAATCCGCAGTCTGGCCCAACGGACCACCCAGTCAGCCAAGGAGATCAACGGCCTGATCGAGGACAGCAGCGAAAAAACCAGCAAAGGGGTGGAGCTGGCCCAGGAACTGAGCAAAAAACTGGCTGAGATCGGCATCAGCATCAAGAAGGTCACCGACCTGATGGATGAGGTAGCAGCAGCATCACAGGAGCAATCAGCCGGCATCAATCAGGTAAACACCGCCATGGGCCAGGTGGATCAGGCGACCCAGGCCAATGCCTCACTGGTGGAGGAAACCTCGGCAGCCGCTGAAGAACTGGCAGCCCAGGCCCGCTCTCTGCTGGATGTCGTCTCCTTTTTCACCGTGGAAGAGACCCACCATCGTGGTAGTTCTGTCCGCCGTGAACCGCTCAAGGCAAAACAGGCTCCCAAACCCAATAAGGTTGCAGCCCGTCGTCAACCGGCGCTTCCGGCCAAATCGACAGCGGTCCACGATGATCAGGACGATTTCTCGGAGTTTTAGCATGTCGCCCGGACGATACAGTACGCAACAGGGAGAAGCCTTATGAACGACCTTGAACCAGGAGTCGCCAGCAGGAACACAGGTGGTACCGGTACTGCTGGAAAGGAGTATGTCACCTTTTCGCTCAATACCGAGCTGTATGCCTTTGACGCTCTACAGGTGCAGGAAATTATAGAACTGACAACAGTAACCAAGGTTCCACACCTCCCCGGCCATCTGAAGGGGGTCATCAATTTACGTGGGACCATCATACCGGTAATTGACCTGAAGCAGAAGTTTGGCATGGAAGGACATGGGCAGTATCGCAAACATACCTGCATCATTGTGACTGAGTTTTCAGCCGGTGTGATGGGACTGATTGTGGACACCGTCTCGGATATTATGAATATTCCAGCCTCAAGTATCTCTGCAGCCCCGGATTTCGGTACCCGTATCAATACTGAATTTATTGCAGGCATGGCCAGAACCGGTGACAATCTGGTGTTGCTGCTGAATGTAGACAAGGTATTGACTGATGAGGAGAACAGCATCCTTGCTCAGGTAGCTGAACAGCCGTCTGAACTTCAGTCCTGCGTGGCCGGACAGTAAAGCTGACAGCACAGATGCCCGAACCAACATCATCCCCGGATCAGGCGGTCATGAGCGATGACCTGTTTCAGCGTTTTGCCCGCCTGATCTATGATGTAGCCGGTATCCAGCTTTCCGGTCAAAAAAAGACCCTGGTGGTGACCCGCCTGCAAAAACGCCTGCGCGATCAAGGCCTGAGCTCCTATGAAGCGTATTTTCGTCATATAAAGGAAGACGATAGCGAATTCGTACTGATGTTGAACAGCATCACCACCAACACCACCAAATTCTTCAGGGAAAACCACCATTTTGAGTTTTTGAAAAACACGCTACTACCGCACCTGCTTCAGCACAAACGAGCCAACCGTGAAATCCGCATCTGGAGCGCAGGCTGTTCAACTGGCGAGGAACCGTACACCATCGCCATCAGTCTGTTTGAGAAACTGAAAACACTCACCGGCGGATATGACCTTAATGACCCGTGCCGAGGCTGGGATATCAAGATCCTTGCAACCGACATCTCCACCAAGGTGCTTGGTATGGCACAGGGAGGCACCTATGCCGCTGACACACTCCAGGGGGATCTGCCGGAACCGGTTCTCAAGACCTACTTTAACCGAAACGGAACCGGAAACTATGTTGTCAAGGATTTTGTCAAACAGTTGATCCGGTTTCGCAGGCTGAACTTCAAGGAACAGTCCTACCCCTTCAAGAAAAGTTTTGACCTGATTTTCTGTCGCAATGTCATGATCTATTTTGATGAAACAATGAAACAACATGTACTGACTAGATTTCATCAGCATCTTGCCCCCCATGGACACCTGTTTTTGGGACACTCCGAAACCATGTTCGGTAACAAGCTGTTTTCACCGGTCCATATCACTGTCTATCGGAAGCAATGAAGCGGATACGCCTGAATATTGGCGATATTGTCGTGACACGGGAGTCGGCCATCCTGGAAACCATTCTGGGATCGTGCGTTGCAGTCTGCCTCTGGGATGCCCGCCGCCGGATTGGTGGCCTGAACCACTATCTGGTTCCTGCCGGGCGGGGAGAACCGGAACGGGATAACCTCTACGGCAGAACCTCGGTACGCAAGTTGATAGAACAGACCCTCAGCCATGGCAGTGATCGTCACAGTCTGCAGGCCCGTATTTTTGGCGGCGGCTCAATCCTTAAATCCCTGGAGGATATTTTCACCATCGGTGCCGCAAATGTCCAGATTGCACGGGAGATCCTGGAGGAATACGGGATTCCTGTGGTGCATGACTTTGTGGGGGCTGAATGCGGGATCAGAATCGCCTTCCAGACTTGGGACGGGGCTGTCTCTGTCACCTGTTTTGACCAGGAATCGGCACACCGTTATCAGGATTTTGTTCAGCAGTCTGCTGACAACAACCATGCCTACAGATTCAGCTCAACCCACACGACCGCTTTTTTCAGAGAAGAACAGCTGTTCAGATTCTTGCAAGATACGGCTGTTCCTGAACTGGCAACCCGGAAAAGCACTCTCCAGGAACTGCGGATCTGGAGTGTCGGTTGCGCCACCGGAGAGGCGGCCTACTCCATTGCCATCAGCGTGGGAGAAGCCTTGCAACAGCACTACGGGACAACCGCTGACAACTCCCCCTTTGGCAACTGGACCGTACGTATTCTGGCCACGGACCCCTCAAGCAAGGCGCTGGACACCGCATTGAGTGGCACCTACGGCAGTGAGCAGTTGCCGGTGCAACTAACGGAAACCGTTAAATCACGCTATTTCCTCAAGGGCAACGGCATCCATGCCGGACATATCCGTATCAAACCGTACCTGCAGAAGGCTGTCCAATTTAGGCGTTTGAACCTGAAAGTTCAGAATTATCCATTTAAAAAACAGTTTGATCTGATATTCTGTCATGACGGCTTGCGCGCCTTTGATGATAGCGCCAAACAGCAGGCGTTCTCACGCCTGCATCGGCATCTGGCACCACGCGGCTACCTGTTTCTGGGGCAACCTGATCTGGTGCCTGACAGCAGCCTGTTTACGCAGGTAGATACCGCAATCTTCAGAAAACAGTGACATACGGCTACTTTGTCAGATTCAAAAGAGTAAACTATAACCCCCTCAATCCCCCTTACATAAGGGGGAGGTTTTAAGGCTCTCCCCTTATGTAAGGGGATCGGGGAGGGGTTAAAGGTTTTAACACAATGTTAATCGGATAAACTAAACATACGGCTACAAAGTCTGGATAAAGGGAGTTTTCTCTATGGGAAGTAAAATAAAGGTCATGATTATTGATGATTCAGCGGTGATCAGAACCGTACTGACCGAGATATTAAACAGCGCAGGTGACATTGAAGTAATCGGTACAGCTCCTGACCCCCTGTTTGCCAAAAACAAACTGACCAGCCTTCAACCTGATGTAATTACGCTGGATGTTGAAATGCCGCGCATGGATGGTCTGACCTTTCTGGAAGAACTGATGCGCACCAATCCTATTCCGGTTCTGATGGTCAGTTCCCTGACCCAGCGAGCCTGCAACACCACCTTGCGCGCCCTGGAACTGGGAGCGATTGACTACGTTACCAAACCCTCTATTGAAATTACCCAAGGGGTGGAGGCGTTGGCAAGCGAGATCGTAGCCAAGGTTCGGATTGCTGCCAAAGCCAGGGTGCGCTTTGCTGCACGTGCCAGTCTCCCGGCCGGTTCTGTGACAGCTGGTCCCTCCAAGGTTTCTGCTCTGGATACGACCCGGATGACCACCACCGACAAACTGATCGCCATTGGCGCATCCACCGGCGGCACCCAGGCCATTACAGATGTTATTACCCAGCTGCCGACATCGGTGCCCGGCATTGTGATTGTACAACATATGCCGCCGGTCTTTACCAAGTCCTATGCCGAGCGACTCAACACCATGTCGCGGGTTAACGTCAAGGAGGCCGAGCATGGCGACCGAATCCTGCGCGGCTCGGTCTTTATCGCTCCCGGCGGCAGGCATATGGCTATCCGGCGGGATGGTGCCATGTACTATCTGGAACTGTCCGACGGACCACCGGTAAACTACGTAAAGCCGGCAGTGGATATCCTGTTTCGCTCGGTAGCCCGTTTTGCAGGAAAAAATGCGGTCGGAGTCATCCTGACCGGTATGGGTGAGGATGGCGCCCGTGGCCTGAAGGAGATGCGTGAACACGGTGCCCTGACCCTGGCACAGGACGAGGCATCCTGCATCGTGTTTGGCATGCCAAAGCGTGCCATTGAGATGGATGCGGTAGATCGCGTCCTCCCGTTGTCCCAGATACCGCGACATATTCTGGAAGCCCTGTAACAGTCATCAAAAGGTGCAAACCATGATTACCGCTGCCAAGGTACTGATTATCGATGATGAGGCGCTGCTACGGACCAGCATCAGGGATTATCTGGAGGATGAAGGTGCCTTTGTTCTGGAAGCCTCAAACGGCGTCGAGGGGGTTGCGCTCTGCCTCCGGGAATATCCTGATCTGGTTATCACCGACCTGCGTATGCCGGTCATGGACGGCTTCGGCGTCATTGAACAACTGAAGGAAAAACTGCCGGATACCCCTATCATCGTAATCTCCGGCCAGGGCACGACCAATGACGTCATTACCGCTGTCCGTCTGGGGGCCTGGGATTATGTCACCAAACCGGTCCTGAAGCTGGAAGAGCTGGGTCTGGTGATACAACGGGTTCTGGAACGGGCACGTTTGATTCAGGATAACGCCGCATACAGGAAAAAACTTGAAAAACTACTTGAGGATAACACCCTTTACCAGGAGCACCTTGAAGAGCAGGTCAACATACGTACCAAAGAGTTGTTGGAAGCAGCGACCAAATACCGGATCGTTGCCGACCATACCCATAGCTGGGAATTCTGGACAGATCCCCAGGGTCAGTTCATCTACTCGTCCCCCTCCTGTCTCAGAATCACCGGACACACTGCCGATGAATTCATTGCAAATCCAACGCTTATCCATGATCTGATTCATCCTGAGGATCTGGCCGAATTCAGATCCCACCGTCATTGCAGCCAGTGCGGCCAGGAGCCGGGCACCCTTGAGTTCAGGATCATCAGACCGGACAAAACAATCCGCTGGGTACACCATGACTGCCAACCGGTATTTGATGATCAGGGACAATTTTTGGGAACCCGTGGCAGTAATCGGGACATCACCAAACGCAAGCTGACCCAGGAGGCGTTACAAAAAAGTGAAAAACGGCTGACAGCCATATTTGATTTTCTGCCGGATGCCACCTGGGCGATTGACAAGGAATCCAGAATTATCGCCTGGAACAAGGCCTGCCAGGAACTTACCGGTGTGCCTGTTGACAGGATGCTGGGAAAAGACGGTTATTGCTACGCCGTCCCGTTTTACGGAAGCCCCCGTCCGATGTTGATCGATTTTGCGCTGAACCCCTCAAATGACATTCTGAAACCATATTTAAGTGGTTATACTAATTTTTCAATGCTCAACGGCAACATTACCGCCGAGTCTTCCGGCTTGTTGCTTGCCGAAGGCCGCTATCTCTGGTGGAAGGCAACCAGGCTGTATGACAGTGACGGGCAGGTTGCGGGAGCCATTGAATCGGTGCGCGACATTACTGAATTGCGACTGGCCAAAGAGGCAGCCATTGCTTCAAGTCGGGCCAAAAGCGCCTTTCTGGCAACCATGAGCCATGAACTGCGTACTCCGCTTAACGCCATTATCGGCTTCAGCGACCTGATCAGGATCAGAGGCTGTGGTGAGATCAACAACAGCCAGGAAGAATACCTCGGTTACATTCTGGACAGCAGTAATCATCTGTTGGCGTTGATTAACGATATTCTTGATCTTTCCAAGGTAGAGTCCGGCAAGATGGAGCTCACGCAGAGTGACATCAATATTCGTGGACTTATTACCGGAAGTCTGATTATCATAAAAAAGCATGCTGAACAGCACGGGGTTACCATCAACAGCAGGTTAGACGAGCAACTACCTGCAGTCATTCATGGTGATGAACTAAAAATTAAGCAGATCCTGTTCAACCTCCTGTCAAATGCAGTTAAATTTACCCCCAGCGGTGGTTCTGTAACCGTGGCAGCTTGTACCGTGATGGCTGCATCGCTACAACAAGCTCCCCATCTTCAGGAACTTCCCACCGGCAAGTATCTGCTGCTGTCGGTGACCGATACCGGTATCGGTGTCAAGAAAGAGGATGTACACAGGATATTTGAACCGTTTGAGCAATCTGACAACTCATCGACCAGACAGCATGAAGGAACAGGTTTGGGATTATCGCTTTCAAAAATGCTGGCACAGTTACATGGCGGAACCATTTGGGTCACAGCAAACCCCGAAGGTGCTGGAAGCATTTTTTACTTTGCTTTTCCTGTCGATCAACAGACAGACCAAAACGGTATCACAACAGACAACGGGGGACCTTACCAATGAGAATACTGATTGCCGAAGACGATTTTTACAGCAGAAAACTGATGATGGCGTACCTCTCACCGTTTGGCGAGTGTGATGTTGCAGTGAACGGTGTTGAGGCCTGGGAGGCATTTCTTGATGCCCATGATGCGGGCACTCCGTACCGTCTGATCTGCCTGGATATCATGATGCCTGAGATGGATGGACAGGAGGCACTGAAAAAGATGCGGGATGAAGAAGAAAGACGGCATCTGAACCGCCATGAGAAGGCAAAGATCATTATGGTTACCGCCCTTGATGAAATGAAGGCGATCATGGAATCGTACCATTCCCTCTGCGACGGCTATCTGATGAAACCGGTCAATCATGCCATGGTTGTTGATCAATTGAAGGAAAGTGGCGTGATCTGAGCAGTATCGTTACGCCGTTTCTAGCTCTTAATCAGGTGAGCCGATCAGCACCCGCAGATCCTTGCGTTATGCTTCAGCCTCTCACTATTCAACAGGTTCATCCTGTACTCCGGGATCCCCTGAAAGCGGACAAAATACTGTCCAAGTCGTTCCTGGCAGGATAGCTGCCGTTTAAGCAGCTCCTTCTGCTGCCACGGCTTCAGAAACCCCAGTTGTACCGCCCGCTCCCCAAAACGTCCCTGCACCTTTGGCGACTGCAAGATATAATGTACATCAGCTTCCTCAAGCCATCCATTGCTACGGGCAAGCCGACCGATCGAAGGCCGTTGCATCCGTTGCCAGCTTAATGCCTGCACAACGGCCTGAAATGATGCAACCCCTGTAAAATAGAGATACCTGCCGATCTTTAACTCAACAGACGGTATCACCCCCGTATAATAGAGAGGGCTATCCCCGGTTTCTCCTCTGCTGGTTGCGGTTCTCTCCTTTTGCCTTACACCGGTCTCACGGGATCTAAATTGAGCAGTATATGCAGGATTTGTCCTGGCTTGCGGACGACAGTTCAAAAATGCGGACAATTCTCGATATGCAGCAGAGACAGTGGAGAATTCATGCTTCAGGCTTTGCAGCTTTGCTTCGTCAACCCAGGGATGTGCATCGGGATGACTTTCGCGGGCTCTTTTACGGTAGGCACTTTTGGCCCCCTCAGGCTGCAGGTAGGCCAGAAAATCATTATCAAGCTGCACATCCGGTCCAAACAGCACCCGACATGCCAGCAAAACTTCAGACGTTTCCATTTCTGCTGCAGAGTCCCAAGCACTCATTGCTTGCCTCCTGTGGCCAGTAATGCCGTAAATTCTTCCTCAGAAAGAACCTTTAGCCCCAGCTTACGGGCTTTTTCCAGTTTAGTTCCAGCTTCACTGCCCGCCACTACATAATCGGTCTTTTTTGAGACTGAGCCGGTTACATTGCCCCCCTCAGACTCAACCAGTCTTTTTGCCTCATCCCGCCCCAGGTTGGTAAGTGTCCCGGTAAAGACAAAGGTCAGACCGGCCAGTCGGCCACCAACCCGTTTTTCTTCCACGGTTGGAGCAACACCGGCCTCCTTGAGCCGTTGCAGCACCCCCTGGTTGGCCGGGGCATCAAAAAAAGAGCGGATACTGATCGCCACAGTCGGGCCAACATCACGGATACTGGTCAGCTCTTCCTGGGTAGCAGTCTGCAGGTTATCAATACTGCCAAACCGTTCTGCCAGAGTCTTGGCAGTCCGTTCCCCCACATGCCGGATACCCAGGGCAAAGATGAAGCGGGACAGTTCCTGCTGTTTACTGGCAACTATGGCTGCCAGCAGGTTTTCCGCCAGCTTGTCCCCCATCCGCTCAAACCGCATGAAGTCATCACGGGTCAATCGGTAGAGATCGGCAATATCTTTGACCAGCCCCAGGCTGATCAGTTGCTCGATATATTTACTCCCCAGCCCGTCAATATCCATGGCATCGCGGGAGGCAAAGTGAATGATCGATTCTGCCAGCTGGGGCGGACAGGCCAACCCGCCCTGACAGCGCACCGCCACCTCCCCTGCTTCACGGGCCGCCCTGGAGCCGCAAATCGGACAGGTTTCCGGCTCCGGCAGTTCCTGCTCTGCACCGGCACGCTGATCAAGCAGCACCCTGACCACCGCCGGGATCACGTCCCCTGCCCGCTCCACAATCACCCGGTCCCCTACCCGGATATCCTTGCGCCGGATCTCATCCCAGTTGTGCAAGGTGGCCCGGGATACGGTTACGCCGGACAGCTCCACCGGTTCCAGATTGGCTACCGGCGTGATCACGCCGGTCCTGCCCACAGAGAGGATGATCTCATTGATCCGGGTGGTTGCCTGGCGTGGGGGGAACTTGCAGGCAATGGCCCAGCGGGGTGACCGGCTCTTTTCCCCCAGTTCCTGCTGCAGGCGCAGGTCATCCACTTTGATCACCATGCCGTCGATCTCGTACTGCAGGGAATCCCGACGCTCTTGCAGATCAAGAAAGCAGGCAACCGCACCTTCAATACCGTTGACCTGTCTGGCCTGATCACTGACCGGCAGGCCCCAGCCGGCCAGTTGTGCCATTAGTTCGGTTTGCGTCCTGGCCTCTGTTTCTATCATCCCTACCCCATAACAGACCATGGCCAGCGGACGTCTGGCCACCACAGCAGGATCAAGCTGGCGGATAGACCCGGCTGCGGCATTACGGGGGTTGGCAAAGGGTGGCGCTCCCTCTTCTTCCCGCTGCAGATTCAACTGCTGAAAGGCGGCCAGCGGCAGATAGACCTCGCCCCGCACCTCAAGCAGGGCAGGCAGCTGTTCACCTGACAAACGCAGCGGCACATTACGGACTGTACGGATGTTGGCGGTCACCTCTTCACCAACCTCGCCATCCCCACGGGTTGACGCCTGCACCAGCAGACCATCCTGATAGACCAGCTCCACGGCCAGTCCATCCATCTTCGGCTCACACTGATACTGCAGCAAAACAGTATCAGGAAGTGCCAGCAGACTACGGATACGCTGTTCAAAACCCCGTATTTCATCCTCCTGCATGGCATTTTCAAGCGAAAGCATCGGCATCCGGTGCCGTACCTGGCTAAAACGGGCCTGAGCTTTGCCCCCCACCCGCAGGGTAGGCGAATCAGGGGTCAGCAGGTCCGGGCGCGCTGCCTCAATCGCCTGCAGTTCACGAAACAGGGCATCATACTCGGCATCAGTTATTTCCGGCGTATCAAGTTCATAGTAACGATAGTTGTGGTAGACCAGCAGACGGCGCAACTCTGCTGCCCGCAACTGTTGTTCATCTACCGTAGCAACGGTATCCAGAAGTGAAAGTTGATCCATCGAAGCCCCCCATTTAATAGCAAGTTTGAGACTATACCAAAAAAATGAAACTCACCCCTTGATTTTTAACCATCCCCTCGCTATATTCTTTTTCGTTAGCACTCACTACCGGCGAGTGCTAGCAAACACAGCTTACAACACCACACACCATAGCAACGAAAGGAGAAGCACCAATGAAACTGAGACCACTGCACGACCGTATTATCGTCAAACGCCTTGAGGGCGAAGAGAAGACCGCTGGCGGCCTGTTTATCCCCGATACCGCTAAAGAAAAGCCCCAAAAAGGTGAAGTAGTTGCCGTGGGTAATGGCAAGAAAAACGACGAAGGCAAGTGCGCCCCCCTGGATGTTAAAGTTGGCGATTCAATCCTGTTCGGCAAGTATGCCGGTACTGAAGTAAAGGTTGACGGCGACGAGTTCCTGATGATGCGTGAGGACGATGTCCTGGCCGTTATCGAGAAGTAATTAAAATCCTAACACAGAGAGGCATGAGGGGCAGGGACACAGAGAAAACCAAAAAACTTTTTGCTTGTTTTTCTCTGCAACTCAGCATCTCTGCGACTCTGCGTTAAAAATCAAAACTCAAACTAAAATCTGGAGGAATAGTACATGTCTGCAAAAGAGATCCGTTTCAATGAGGAAGGCCGTAACGCCATCCTGCGTGGCGTCAATGCACTGGCTGATGCGGTTAAGGTAACCCTGGGCCCCAAAGGCCGTAACGTTATCATCGAGAAGTCCTTTGGCTCCCCGCTGATCACCAAGGACGGTGTTTCCGTTGCCAAGGAAGTTGAACTGGAAAACAAGTTTGAAAACATGGGAGCCCAGCTGGTAAAAGAAGTTGCCTCCAAGACCTCGGACGTTGCCGGTGACGGCACCACCACTGCTACAGTACTTGCTCAGGCCATCTATAAGCAAGGTTCCAAGCTGGTTGCTGCCGGCCACAATCCGATGGAAATCAAGCGCGGTATTGACAAAGCTGTTGAGGCTATCGTAGCCGAGCTGCAGAAAATCTCCAAGCCGATCAAGGACCATAAAGAGATCGCTCAGGTAGGCACCATCTCTGCCAACAACGACAAGACCATCGGCGACATCATTGCCGAGGCCATGGAAAAAGTCGGCAAGGAAGGCGTTATCACCGTTGAGGAAGCAAAGGCTATGGAAACCAGCCTTGAGACCGTGGAAGGGATGCAGTTTGACCGCGGTTACCTCTCCCCTTACTTCGTGTCTGATCCAGAGCGTATGGAAGCAACCCTTGAGAACGCTACCATCCTGATCTACGACAAGAAGATCTCCAACATGAAGGATATGCTGCCGGTACTGGAGCAAACCGCCAAATCCGGTCGTCCGCTGATGATCATTGCAGAAGATATCGAAGGTGAAGCACTGGCAACCCTGGTGGTCAACAAACTGCGTGGCGTGCTGAACGTCTGCGCTGTCAAGGCCCCCGGCTTCGGCGACCGTCGCAAGGCGATGCTGGAAGATATCGCTGTGCTGACTGGCGGCACTGTCATCTCTGAAGATATGGGCTTCAAGCTCGAAAACGCCACCATGGATATGCTGGGTCGTGCCAAGCGTATCGTGGTTGATAAAGACAACACCACCATCATTGATGGCGATGGCTCAGAGGCCGATATCCAGGGCCGCGTCAAGCAGATCCGCGCCCAGATCGAAGACACCACCTCTGACTACGACCGCGAAAAACTGCAAGAGCGCCTGGCCAAGCTGGTTGGCGGCGTTGCCGTAATCAAGGTTGGCGCTGCAACCGAAACCGAGATGAAAGAGAAGAAGGCTCGTGTTGAAGATGCACTGCATGCTACCCGCGCAGCTGTTGACGAAGGGATCGTCCCTGGCGGCGGCGTTGCCTACATCCGCGCCCTGAACGCCCTTGACAGCGTGGTACTGCCTGCTGAGCAGCAGTTCGGCGTGACCATCATCAAGAGCTCTCTGGAAGCCCCGATCCGTCAGATCGCCGACAACGCCGGTATCGACGCCTCCATCGTGGTTGACAAGGTTAAGCATGGCAAGGATGCCTTCGGCTACAACGCAGCCGACGACACCTATGTTGATATGCTGGAAGCCGGCATCATCGACCCCACCAAGGTATCCCGCTGCGCACTGCAGAACGCCTCTTCCGTGGCCGGCCTGATGCTGACCACCGAGTGCATGATCGCCGAGAAGCCCAAAAAGGATAGCGGCATGCCTGCTATGCCCGGCGGTATGGGCGGCATGGGTGGTATGGGCGGCATGGATTACTAAGAAGCAGGTGGCCTCTGGTCCAAGGGACCAAAGACCAGACAGAAACAAAACAAACGGGCGGGGGATTATTCCTCCCGCCCGTTTGTCATATGGCCGCAAAAACAATCATAACCACTACTCAGAAATACCAATCTCTGTCGTTTCATCAAGCAGTTGTCGCCCATGCCGTACACACAGAATCTGAATCCCGTCATGTAGCTTGTAGATCACACGGTAGCTGCCGAAAATGAGCTCACGAATATCCTGACGGTTAAGCTCAGGAACGATTCTGCAACTACGCTGCTGATCCGGCAGTTTTGCCACAGCAGCAAACAGCCTCTTTACCCATTTTTCAGCAGCAGAGGGCTTGTCCCTTGCTATGTATCGGGCTATGTCTCGTACCTGTTCAAGCGCCAGCGGCGACCAGACAAGCTTCATGCCGAAATATCCGCCAGCAGACTCTGAAGAGCTTCCGCATGTTGCATACCTTTGTCATCGGCAAGCTGCTGTTCAGCCGTGTGAATTTCCTGTAAAAGCGCAAGTCGCTCAAGGAGCTCCTCATACTTGGACACGTCAAGCAACACGGCAGCACTCCGCCCGTGACTGGTTATAACCAGAGGTCTATGCGTGGTCTGAACCTGTTTGATAAAGCCGGTTACGTTACCTCGGAATACCGAGAGTGGCTGAATATCCTGCACCAGAGAAAGTTGCGCCATAAGTACGCCTCCTTTTTTGTACTATATTATGCACAAAAGATATGGTTGGCAAGCTGGCTTTCCAGTATCTGCTGCATACTTTGCATATCGTTCAATCTGATGCCTACAACACCCCTGTTGCCACCGTACAAATCAGGTTAGGGAAATCCTCCCTACCCCTCCTGTTTCCGTAACTCCTCAATGGCCGTATGATCCTCCAGATAATCAGCCAGCTTTAAAAAATCGGTACGGGGATGGTTTTTACCCCGCTGTTCAGAGAAGGCCAACTGCGGTTTGCTGCCATCAATCAGGTGAAAGCCCCAGTACTGCAGGGTGGTGCTAAAACGGATCACGGCATCATCAGGATGAATAAAACGGCAGAGTGGATCGGTGCGGATATAGCTGCTTAAATGGCTGGAAAGGTGCTGCAACAGTTTTTCATTCTTTTTGGCAACCGCTTCCGAGGGATCATAGCCGTTGATCAGGGCAAACAGGGCCGCATGGGTATTCATCTGGCGGATATGCCTGAAGGTACGGGTGATCACATCGGCGTTTTTAGCGATTCCCAGCGGGGTCAGGGTGGTGGGGACCACACAGTAATCAAACCGTTCCACCAACGCAGCAGGGTTCTGTTCCAACACCGGTGAACAATCACAGATGATGATCTGCATGTCACGGTACTGGGATGGTTCCCATTCATCATGATTCAGCACGGTAATGGTGGAGCCGGGACGCCCCTTGACCTGTGACGGCACATACAGGGAAGGCGCTTCATCATCCGGTCCCTGCATAAACAGCTTGCGCAGGTTTTTTTCAGGATCAAGATCAAGCAGCACCACATCATAGCCCATCAGGGCAAAGGCTCCGGCCAGATGGGCCGCAATGGTGGTCTTGCCAACGCCCCCCTTACAGGTGAATACCCCGAAATACTTCTGCCGTACCGGCTTGTCAGATGGTGCCGGATCTGGTGGAGCCGCCTCAAGCAACGGGTAGGTACGCTGCAGCTTGTTGTCAATGTGGGTCCAAAGATACAACTTCTTTGATTGCAGACTCTCCAGATGGGTTATGGCCGGTTTGCTGAAACCACTGGTGGATATGAACCAGCCCCCCTGAAACCGTTCTGATCCGGGCGCATCCAGAAAATCCAGAAACTTTTCAAGCTGGGCCACATTGCACTTGGCCTTGTGATTCTTCAGCAGCACCGCAAAACGCCGCCCTTCCTTTTCAACCTCCAGGGTATGACCACGACTCCCCACCGGCGGTTGCGACACCGAGTAGCCGTAACGGGTCAACATCCTGGCAACAATTTCGGCGTACTGTTCAGGGTCAACAGGGATGATCATATCTGCCATGGGAAGAACCTCACAAAAAAAGGACATGGTTACTGTTGCAGTTATAGGGTATATTTCAGCGTCTGACAACTGCCTGCATGAGGATACACCATGACTGATACCGCTGTACTGTTACTGCAGATGGGGGGGCCTGATTCGCTTGAAGCGGTCAGACCGTTCCTGCTCAATCTGTTTTCTGACCGGGAGATTATCAAGATCGGCCCTGCCTGGCTGCAACCGTTCATTGCACGAATGATTGTCAGGCGACGCGCCCCGAAGGTTGCGGAAAAATACCGGGAGATCGGTGGCAAATCACCCATTCAGGAGCTGACCCAGGCCCAGGCTGATGCACTTTCAGCAGCGCTTGGCATCCCCTGCCGTGTGGGAATGCGCTACTGGCACCCCTTTACAGCAGAGACGCTGGCCCAGCTGCGTAAAACCGGCATCAAAAAGCTGGTGGCCCTGTCGCTCTACCCCCACTATTCCCGCGCCACCAGCGGCTCCAGCTTTAACGATCTGACCCGCTGTCTGGCTGATCTGGACGGAGATTTTGAGGTTGTGCGGATTCCTCATTTTTACGATCATCCGCTGTATATTGAGGCTCTGGCAGAAAAAATCGAGGCCGGGCTGGCCGGTTTCCCGGATCGGGCATCAGCACAACTGCTCTTTTCGGCCCACTCCCTGCCCCAGTCATTTATTGATGAAGGAGACCCTTATCTTGACCATATCCAGACTACCGTCCGGCTGGTGATGGAACGGTTTAGCAGCACAAGTCATCATCTGGCCTTTCAATCCAGAGCCGGGCCGGTCAAATGGCTTGAACCATCCACCGACGACAAACTGCGGGAACTGGCTGAAGATGGCTGCAAGGAGCTGCTGATGGTGCCGCTTTCCTTTGTGTCCGACCATATTGAAACCCTGCACGAAATCGATATTGAGTATGCTGAAGAGGCTCGTAAACTGGGGATTGGCGACTTCCGCCGGATTGAATCACTGAACAGTTCACCAACCTTTATTCATTGTCTGGCAGAGCTGGTTCGATCAACGCTGCAATCTTCATAATTGTTCACAGTCTTTTCATAACCTCTTCTTATTGGATTGGTAAGGTGGAATCATCAATAACGGGTTGGTCACCAACCACTACCAAAACACGGAGGAACAGATCATGAAAAAATCCATTTTAGCACTCACCGCAGCAGCAGCCCTTACCCTTGCAGTTTCAGCCATCGCCATGCCCGGTATGGGTGCAGGTCAGGGCATGGGACCTGGCATGGGGACACAGATGGGGCAAGCCGGTACTATGACCCCGGCAATGAAGAAATTCATCGCCGACACCATGCCGATCCGTGAAGAGATGCATACAAAACATATGCTGCTGCAGAAGGAGATGATCAAGGACGCCCCTGATCAGGAAGCCATCAAGAAACTGCAGGGAGAGATGGTTGAGTTGCGTAAAAAAATGATGGATGCCCGCGTTAAGGCTGGACTGCCAATGGGCAAGATGGGTAAGCGCGGCCACAAAGGGATGCGCGGTGGCGGCATGGGTATGATGCAGATGGATTGTCCGATGATGGCTGCACCGCCTGCACCGGCACCGGCCAAGTAACAAGGCCTGAGAGCTTAAAACCATAACGCAGAGAGGCATGAGGTGCAGAGTCGCAGAGAACCAGCTTGCAGGCCATGATTTTGAATTTCCCCTGGTTTTCTGATCTTTCTCTGTGCCTCTGCTTCTCCGCGTCTCTGCGTTAAGATTGTATAGAGGCATTTGATGAACTACCTTTTCTCCACATTTTTTTGGGTAATTCTTTTGCTGTGCATGGTTCTACCAGCAGCGGCAGAGGAGCCTGAACCGGGCTACGGCAGAGGACGTGGTGGAAGGTGGTCGAATGAAACGGCCCCCCCTCCTCCCTTCGGCGGCTATTGCCCGCGCCGTCACGCCGATCACTACGGAGCGAGCCAGCCTCTGCGAACCCCGCAAGAGGCCCGAGACCGGCTGGGACAGTTTTTTAATCGCCCTGCCGCACAAATACTGCTGCGAAAGGAACTGCGCAGGGGCTATATTGCCGATATCACCAACCCTGATGGCTCCCTGTTTGACCGTGTAATCATTGATATGCGCACCGGTCGGATCCGCTCCATCCGTTAACGGAAGTATTCACCATGCAAGCTCCCATTCTTATTGTAGAAGATGACCTGAAGATAGCCCGGATCATCAAGGCCTTTCTTGAAGGGGCTGATTTCCG
>Ga0209467_1001865_pt1 | contig 16602 bp, 16 predicted proteins | sample Higcelwee11metaG_FD_187175 | JGI IMG/M metagenome (GOLD analysis project Ga0209467, IMG submission 187175) | Freshwater pond sediment microbial communities from the University of Edinburgh, under environmental carbon perturbations - High... | ecosystem: Environmental > Aquatic > Freshwater >...
ATCCGGCCCGGGACACGGTGGCCGTGCGCCGGGCGCCCTACGACATCAAGGCGGCGGCGGCCCGGATCGTGTCCCGGGGGCTGCCCGAACGGTATGCCAAAAGGCTGTGGTGAGACATGCGGTGTATTGGAAAATACCGGATATTGGGGCTTTTGGGGCGGGGCGGCATGGGCGTGGTGTACAAGGCCCTGGCCCCGGTCACGGGCCGGGTGGTGGCGGTCAAGGTTTTGCACCCGTCGGAGCTGCTGGTGGATCTGTGGGGACGGGAGGCGCTGCGGGAGCGGTTTGTGGCCGAGGCGGCGGTCCTTGGGTCGGTGAGCCATCCGAACCTGCTCGACGTGTGGGACTTCGGCGAGGAAGCGGGGCAGCCGTTTTTCGTCATGGACTATCACTGCGACGATCTGGGGCGGGTGCTTGGCGAGAGCTACCGGGTGGAGGCCCCCTGCCGAAGGTTGCCCGCGCCCCGGGCGTTTCGCCTGGGGGACCAGCTTTTGGCCGGGCTTTCCCGGCTGCACTTCGCCGGGGTGGTGCATCGCGACATCAAGCCCTACAATCTGCTTTTGACGGAAGACGACGTGGTGAAGATCACCGACTTCGGGCTGTCCAAGGCCCGGGGCGAGGACTTCGAGACGCCTGCGGGCCTCAACGTGGGGTCGCCGTATTATTGCCCCCCGGAGCAGGAGGCCGACCCCCGGTGCGCCGACGCCAGGTCTGACCTGTACGCCGCCGGGGTGACGCTTTTCCGGATGCTCACCGGGCAACTGCCCGTGGATGATACGGGCCGCCGCCATGCTCCAAGCTCTTTTGACGCCGAATTCGGCGAACCCTTCGACGCCTTTTTCGCCACGGCCGTGCATCCCGACCCGGCCCGGCGCTTTCCGGACGCGTTCGCCATGCGGGAGGCCTTGGCCGGGCTGTCCCGGGAGTACGAGGCGGGGCTGGCCCGGACCTGCTCCCTGCTTGACGAGGGGCCGGGGCCGGGGCCGGATGCGGCCGGGCCGGGCGGATCGGATGCTCCGGCCGGGGACTGCCGCGCGGTGCGGCGCACTCCGGAGAAAATCGCGCTCAAGGCGGCCCGGGAGCGGTTCGGGTTGGACCCCCTGTGGCGGCCAGTGCGTTACGGCTGCCCGGAAGCGCCCGTGGGACGGTTCACGGACCTGGGGGACGGCACGGTGCGCGACGCGGCCACGGGACGGGTGTGGCAACGGGGCGGGGCGCTTTTCCCGGTCACCTTCGAGGGGGCTCTGGCCTACGCGCAGGGGCTTTGCCGGACGGGGTTCGCCGGTCGCGCCGACTGGCGGCTGCCGACCATGGATGAGCTTTTGACCCTGCTTGGGCCAGTGAAAAAAGGGACGGCCCATTGCACGGACCCGGTGTTCGATCCGGCCGTGCGCCGGGTGTGGAGCGCGGATCGGCGCACGTTCACCTCGGCCTGGATGGCGGATCTGGAGATGGGGTTTGTGACCTCGGGGGATTTCACCTGTCCGTGCGGGGTGCGGGCCGTGGCGGGGTAGGGCGGCCACGGACGTTTTTTCTCAAAAACACAGAGGTGTTTTTGGGGGGATGGTGCGGGCCGTGGCGGGGTAGGGCTAGGTATTCTTGGCAGGTTTCCCCATCCGTTTCCTGGTCAGGCGCTTCCAGAAAAACTCCTCCGGATCCTGCCCGGCAAGTTTCGCCAGGTCGATCTCGGCCCGGGCCATGGTCCGGTGCCCCCCTGCCGAGCCCACGTCGCCGAAATGTTCGGAGGCCACCTTGCCCATATCCCGGAACAGTCCGTCGCCCCGGAACACGGCCACGGCCTTGCCCTCGGACACTCCGCAGATCATGTCCCAGGACAATCCATGCACCCGGGTGAAGAAATCGGCCAGGATGACCAGGATGTCCGGGCTCTCCAGGTGGTCCATGAACACAAACAGCCCGCGCGCGCCCACGAAGCGCATCTTGCGGAAGGCCCGGTCGAAGTACCTGAGCCAGCTTTTGTGGAACTCGCTGTGCACGATGCGGCGCAGAAGATCCTGCCCGGCGTACTTGTTGAGGCCGCTAAAGGCCAGGATGTCGCCGTGCTGGAAGGGCCGGGAGAAGTTCTGGGTGTCGGTCTTGATGCCGTAGATGAGCGCCGTGGCCAGGAGTTTTCCCGGTCGGATGCGCATGGCCCGCAGGTATTCGGCCAGGATGGTGGAGGTCGCGCCCTGTCCGGGGCGGATGTCCACGTAGGCCGCCGCGACCGGGGCGTCGGGCCGCAGCGGATGGTGGTCGATAACCACGGAGAAGGGTATCCCGGCGAAGTCCGGGTGGTGGTGGGGCTGGGAGTCCACCAGGGCGAAGCGGGTGTAGTGTTTGACCATATCCGGGGTGAGTCGGACCACGGGGATGCGCAGGAAGCGGATCATGGCCAGGTTGTCGGGCCGGGTGACCTCGTTGACCCGGGCGATGTCCGCCGCCTCGACGCGCCGGGACATGAGGCGCTTGAGCGCCATGGCCGAGCCCAGGGCGTCGGGGTCGGCGTTGACCAGGATCAGCCAGCGGTCCTCGCGCCGGAAGAGCTTGCACAACTTCGTCGCGTCCTGGGCTGTGACCCGTGGCGCCTTGATGGTCTTCATTTTCATTTAGGCCCCCTTGAGGCGGACGGGCAGTCCGGCCACCACCAGACGGACGTCGGCGGCCAGGGCGGCCACGGACTGGTTGAGCGCCGCCAGACGGCGCAAAAATGCCCGGGACGCGGCGTCGGCCGCTAGGGGGCCAAGCCCGGCCTCCACGGACACCAGGACGGCCTCGGGGGCCTCCGGAGCGGCATAGGCCGCCAGGACATCGAGCAGTTCCCGAACCTTGTCGTCCGCAACACCCTCCCCGGCGCAGGCAAAAATCCAGAAATCCAGGCTGTCCACCAGGATCGATCCCCCCTGGGACCGTTCCCCGGCCAGGAACCGGGGAAGCTCGAGGCCCGGCTCGGTCACCGGAATCTCCGGCGGCCGTCCCCAGCGGTGGGCCTCGATCTGGGCCCGGAATTCGAAATCCAGGGCCCGGCCCATGGCCGCCATGCGCCGGGGCGGGGGCGCGGCCAGAAAGAGTTCCAGGGCGTGGGCCGATTTCCCGGACTTGTCGCCGCCAAGAAGCAGCCGGATCACGACGTAAACCCCCACTGGCGGCACAGGGCCGCAAAGGTCCGTTCGCTGTCGGTCAGGGCCGTGTCGTCGAAGACCTCATGCATGATCACCACCTCCGGGCCAAGGCCGGAAAGCAGGGCCAGAAGCGCCTGCCGCCCCTGGGCGTCCAGGCAGGACAGGGCGCGATGCCGGTGCTCCTTTTGGGGAAGCCGCCAGCGGGCCGCGTCGCGGGGATTTTCGGGGTCGTAGGGGGCATAGACATGGGCCAGCCGGGTGCGTTCGAAAACCCCGGGCGTGGACAGAAGCGACGTCTGGCCGAAGGCCAGCATGTGCCCCACGTCCAGGCACAGGCCCGTGCCGAGCTCCCGGGCCACGGGCCACAGGGCGTCTGGCCCGGCGTCCTCCATGTTCTCCAGCAGGATGTCCGCCGGGTCGCGGCCGTTCGCCGCCCAGAGCTCGACAAAGGCCGCCAGTTGTCCGGGTTGGCGCGGCGGGTGCAGCACGAAACCCCAGGGGGCGAGGTGCGCGACCTTGGCCGCCAGACGCGCGGACACGTCGTAGGCCGCCCCGGCGCCCTCGGCCCAGGGCAGGTCCAGGGGCAGATGGACATGGTAGCGCGCGGCGTCGCCCCCGGGCGGCAGGTCGCCCGGGGCGTAGGCCAGGGAGCCGCTCGTTTCCAGGAAATAGAGGCCGATCTCGGCGTAACGCCCGCCCAGATAGGTCCGGTTTTCGGCCGGGGTTCCGGGGACCACCCAGCTTGGGGCGGCCATGCGCCAGGGTCCGTGTTGCGTGGAATTGTTCGGCATATTCACAATTTTGGTTTTTTCTCGGTTGCGGCTTGTGCAAAGCGGGATGTTGGATTAGACCATCCCAACCGCTGCGGCACGGGTGTGCCGGGCCTTTCGGGGGCGCGGCCAGCCGTATCGTTTGAGCTCGTTATTTCGTTGTGTTGGTCGCACCGCCGAGGGCGAGGGAGGTTTTATGTTCCGCTTGCGCATGGCCGTTCAGCATTTTTTCAATCCTCTGCACATGTACTGTCGGCTCAAAGACATGGGTCTGACCGGAACCACGGCCCATAAAATGTGCCGTGTCTACGAACGCCTGATTTATCGCCATATCCGGTAGGGTTCCGCTTACGGGATCAAAAGTCCCAACTGTTTTTCCTGACTCACCTTCCTGGCCACCAAGGCCGACCGCCTGACCCCCGACAGATCCAGTTCCCCCAGAAATCGCGACGGCTTGAGCATGACCGTGCGGCCGAAGAGTTCGCGTTTGGCGGCATGGCTCAGAAACAGCCGGTCCCTGGCCCGGGTCAGGCCCACATAGAAAAGCCTGCGTTCCTCCTCGGCCTCCGGGGCCTCCGGGGCCTCCGGACCGCTCGGGGCGCCCGGGCCGCCCTTGACGTTGCCGGTGAGAATCCCCGCTCCGGCGAACGGCAGCACGCCGTCCTCCAGGGCGGGCAGGAACACGGCGGAAAATTCCAGCCCTTTGGCCGCGTGCAGGGTCATGATGCGCACCTTCTCGGCCGTGCGCCCCACCAGCTCCAGTTCGTTTTGCGTGCTCACGAAGGACAAGAGCCCCCCCCAGCCGCCATGCTCGTCAAAGGCCCGGCACAGTTGTTTGAAGGCCGGACTCTGCCAGAACAGCCGGTCAAAGGGCGGGATGTCTCCCAGATAGGCCGAAAGCCCAAGGGGGCCCTTGGCCAGGATGCGGTCCGGGCAGCTCAAGGGAGCGGCGTCCTCGCTCCCGGCCATGCCCAAAAGCCGGGCCGCCGCGTCGAGCAAAAGCTTTATGCGCGGTTCGGCGAAAAAGGCGTCGGCCTCGGGGGCCGAGCAAGGGATGCCCAGACGGTCCAGGCTGCGCCGGATGGCCGGGATCAGGGCCTTGAAGCGCACCAGGATGGCGATGTCGCCGGGGCTTAAGGTCGTGGCGCCGAGATCTTTTGTCAGGGTCAGGGAGGTGCCGCCCAAAAGCTTGCGGATGCGCTCCCCGATCCAGGATATCTCGGCGGCGGCCGTGGGGGCCGCGAAGAGTTGGATCTCGCCGTGCCCCGGGGCGTCCTCCCGTCGCCTGGGCGCAAGCGGCGGCGCGTCAGGAAACAGCCCTGCGGCCAGGGACAGGACGGATGCGGCCGAGCGGTAGTTGTCCGTGAGGCTGACGGTGGCGAGGTCCGGCCACAGGCGGGCAAGGCGCCCCGCCATGTCCGACGCGGCCCCCCGGAAGCCGTAAATGGACTGGTTGGGGTCGCCGATGGCGAAGACCGACACCTCGGGGAATCGGGCCAGGCCCTCCAGCACCGCCAGTTGCAGGGGGGAGAGATCCTGCACCTCGTCCACCAGGATGTGCCGGAAGGGGCTTTGGAAGCTGCCCACCTTGATCTTCTCCAGCCAGAATTCCAGAAGATCGGTGAAGTCCACCAGATTCCAGGCGGCCTTTTGCCGGGCGTAGTTCTCGGCAGCCAGTGCCTCGCCGCTGCCGGGATAGACGGGCAGGGGGGACATGGTCTCCCGGGACAGGGACAGATCCTGCCAGGCGGCGGACAGGCGCGCCCCGCGAAACTCCGGGTTGACCTCGGCGAAAAGACGCTTGGCCGCCTCTTCGGACAAAAGCACCGGGGCCTGGCCGTCGGACTGGGTCCAGAAGTCGAAGGCCACGGCGTGCATGGTGTCGATGCGCGGCAGGGACAGATTGGCCCGGCCATGGCGCAGGGCCAGGGCCGCCAGGCGCTCCCGCATCTCGGCGGCGGCGCGGCGGGTGAAGGTCACGGCCAGCACGGTGTCCGGGGGCGCCCGTCGTGGTGCGGCGGCCTCCCGGGTTTCGCTTGCGCCGTGCCCGGCCGTGGCCCAGGCGGGGGCTTGCGCGTCTGTGGCCGCCGGGGCCGTCCCGTCCGCCGGGGCCGTCCGGGAGGCCGACGGGGGGGGAACCGGAGGGGCTTCGGCGCGAACCTCGGCAAGCCCCAGCAGGGAGGCCAGTTTGGCCGTAAGGGTATGGGTCTTGCCCGTGCCCGGCCCGGCCAGGACCAGCACATGGGGCGAGGCGGCGCACAGGGCCGCCATCTGGCCGGGATTCAGGACCAGCCCGGGGTCGTGCGCGGCCGCAGCGGGGGGATGGGCTTCGGGGGCGGGATCGTCGCCGGTCTGGTCCGGGTCGGCGTCGGCGGTCTTGGCCGACCGGGCCGCCTTTTTCCCCCGGATGGCGGTTCCGGGAAGAACCCGGCCTCCGGTTACCAGGTCGCGGCGCTCCTCGGCGGAAAAAACCCGGATGCGCCCGTATTGGCCGTCGAATCCCGGTTCGCGGGTGACGTGCCCGCGCCGCATGCGGGAGACGGCCTCGCCCAGGGGAGCGAAAAATTGGCCCAGGGCGTCCGTGGGCACATGGCGCAGCACGGTCAATTCCGGCCCGAAGGCCCTGCTTATGCGGGACAGCATGGCCTTGACCTTGCCGGTTTTCGGCCCCACGCCCAAAATCTCGCCCACGATCTCGTCCAGGGGAATAAGCGACGTGAACCCGGGCATGCCCTCGGGCGTCGCCGGAATCTGCCGGTCGGCCAGTTCCAGCACCCGGTACAGCACCCCGCAGGTCAGCGGCTTGCCGCACACCGGGCATAGGCCCCCTCGGGACTTGGTTTCCATGGGCTCCATGACCACGCCGCACTCCCGATGTCCGTCCAGATGGTATTTGCCCTCCTCGGGAAAAAACTCCACCGTGCCCAAAAATTTCGGCCCCACGCCCTCGCCGCGAAGCGCCCGGTAGATGCCTTCATAGGACGGGTCGCCGCTTATGATGTTGCATTCCCGGCCGAGCTTTTCGCCGGAATGGGCGTCGGAATTGGAGATGAGCCGGAAGCGGTCCAAGGCGGAGAGCAGGCGGTTCATGTCCGGGTCGGAGGACAGCCCCGTCTCCAGGGCGAAAATTTCCCGGGACAGGTCGCCGAAACACTCCTCTATGGAGTCGAACCCGGACTTGGAGCCGAAAAGGGAGAACCAGGGGGTCCAGATGTGGGCCGGAACCAGAAAGGCCAGGGGGTCGGACTCCAGGACCATCTCCAGAAGGTTGCGGCTGTCCAGCCCAAGGATGGGCCTGCCGTCGGACTCCAGGTTGCCCACCATGGCCAGCTTGGCGTTGAGCCTTTTGGCGGCCTCGACGCTGGGGGCGAAGACGATGTTATGGACTTTGCGGACCTTGCCGCCGCGTTTGTAGATGGAGCTGATCTCCGCCGTGAGGATGAACCGGGCCCGGCTGGTCAGGGTTTCGCCGCCCAGCCAGGGGATTTCCGAAGACAGATCCTCGCGTTCGTTCAGGCGATAGAGCCCCGTGCCGTCCGGGACGAGCGTATCGGCCACCTCGCCAAGCCAGCCGGGGTGGGTGAAGTCGCCGCAGCCCACCACCGTCAGCCCCTTGTACCGGGCCCAGGCGGCCAGATGGCGCGTGGTCAGGGCCTTGCTGGTGGCCCGTGAAAAGCGGGAATGGATATGGAAATCGGCAAGATACTGATCCATGCGTGAGACATACCCGTTCCATCCGCCCGAAGCAAGGCCGCACGGCGGCTGATGGCGCATCCCCCTTGACTTCCCTCGCGCTCATACGCATAGGGAGTCCTATGACACTTCTTTTTGACGACACGAAAAAGCTGGAAAAGGCCCTTGGCGAAGAAGCGGCCAGCGTCCTCATCGGCATCCTGGAGAAGCAGAATGAGGAGGCCAAGCAGGAACTCGCCACCAAGCAGGACTTGCGGGAACTCGAGCTTCGCTTGAAGCACGACCTGACCGTACGTATGGGCGCGCTGCTTGCCGCCACCGTTGCGGTCATCGCGGCGCTCAAGGTTTTCGGCTAGCCTTCCCTTTCCTCCCGCAACAGCCCGACTATCGCTTTATGACCTCCCCTTCGCCGGACAGTGGCCTATAGCCCCCTAGGCGGGTTTCCAAAGGGGCCGCGCCCCTTTGGCCCCCGGAGGGTTTCCCCAACCATCCCCCTATCGTGTCGCTCCCGTCGCCACGGCGGCGCAGTCGGCCGGGTCGCCCTGCAGCTTGTCCAGGGCGTGGCGCAGGGCGGGCAAAACCGCCGCGAAGTTTTCCCGCACGGCCTTGGGGCTGCCCGGCAGATTGACGATGATGCTCGCCCCAAGCGTTCCGGCCACGGCCCGGGAGATGGCCCCGTGCGGGGTCTTGGCCAGGGAGGCCGCAAGCATGGCCGTCTCGAAGCCGGGCAGGCGCTTGTCGAGGACCGCGCAGGTGGCCTCGGGGGTGAAATCCCGGGGCCCCAGGCCCGTGCCGCCCGTGGTCACGATGCAGTCGAAGCCCTGGGTCAGGGCCAGATCGGTCAGAAGCGCCCGCAAAAGCGCCTCGTCGTCGGGGATGATCTGCCCGCGCACGTACGCCGCCTGCCCGGCCTCATGCAGCATCTCGGCGATGAGCGGGCCGCTTGTGTCCTGGCGTTTTCCGGCCGCGCCCTTGTCGCTTAGGGTGATCCAGGCCAGGCTTATGCCGGAAAGGGTCGGGACAAGGCGGGTTTCGCCGTCCGGGAACAGGCAGGGCCGAAGCGCCCGGCAGGACAGGGCCGTGCGGTACAGGCCCGTGGCCCCGGGCCAGAAATAGCTGCCGAGCACCTGGAGGACCGGTTCGCCGCCGCCGTCCCGGTAGATCGTCCCGGCCCTGGCCCGCAGAAGGGCCGCCGGGCCTTCATGCACGCCCCGGAGCGTGCGGTCGGTGAGCGTGGCCGAGTCGGGATCGACCAGGAGCAACCCCTCTCCCTGGACCGCCTCGAAGGGGCCGTGGACCAGTATGTTCGTCTGCGTCATGCCCATGGACATCCGCCTTTGTGGTTTGTGTGTTGCATGTTGGGCCAAGCGCTTTTACACTCACCCGCGCCGCCGCGCCGATACGGGCGGGTCATCGCCATGGACGACCCGGCGGCCAATTCACGCGAAAAGGGGCACCTTCATGAAGGGAATCATCCTGGCCGGCGGCTCCGGCACCAGACTCTACCCCATCACCCGGGTGGTCAGCAAACAACTGTTGCCCATCTACGACAAGCCCATGATCTATTATCCCCTGTCCGTGCTGATGCTGGCCGGGATCAGGGATATTCTCATCATCTCCACCCCCACCGACCTGCCGCGTTTCCAGGAGATGTTCGGCGACGGCTCGCAGATCGGCCTGTCCCTGTCCTACAAGGTGCAGGAGCGGCCCGAGGGGCTGGCCCAGGCGTTTCTCCTGGGCAGGGAGTTCATCGGCAAAGACCCCGTGTGCCTGGTGCTCGGGGACAACATCTTCCACGGCCACGGCCTGGCCACCGTGCTGCAACGCTCGGCCAAGCTGGCCTCGGGCGGCATCGTCTTCGGCTACAAGGTGCGCGACCCCAAACGCTACGGCGTGGTGGAGTTCGACGCGAACCACCACGTCATCAGCATCGAGGAAAAGCCCGAGCGGCCCAAGTCCAAATACGCCGTCACCGGGCTTTATTTCTACGACAACGACGTGGTCAAAATCGCCGAGAATCTCAAGCCCTCGCCCCGGGGGGAGCTGGAGATCACCGACGTCAACAACGCCTATCTGCGGCGCGGCGACCTCAAGGTGGAGTTTCTCGGGCGCGGCTACGCCTGGCTGGACACCGGCACCCACGAATCCCTGCTCCAGGCCGCAAGCTTCGTGCAGGTGGTGCAGGACCGCCAGGGCGTCAAGGTCTCCTGCATCGAGGAGATCGCCTACCGCATGGGCTACATCGACGCCGACACCCTGGAGCATCTGGCCGCCGACATGCTCAAAAACGACTACGGCCAATATCTGATGGAAGTGGTCAAGGAGGCCCGGGAGGGATAGTCCGCCGCTTCACGCCTCTTCGCCCTCCCCCCCGGCAGGAGTCCGTGCCCGGGCTCTCACGCAAAACGCCCCGGCCTGTCCGAGGTGTCCGGGGCGTTTCGCGTCGCGCAAGCCGCTAAAAAGGGATCAGCCCGCCGCGCCCGTGCCCAGCACGAAACCCTTGGCCGCGCCGCCTGTCGAGGCCGGGGTGCCGGCGATTTTCGACAGGTACACGTCGCCCAGGTTGGCGATGTGGCCGCCCACGTTGTCGAAGTGGTTGTAGTGGGCCTGCTCCTCGTCGATGATGGCCTCGAAGAGCTTGACCGTCACGTTGTCGCCCATGTCGCGACAGATCTGCAAAAACTGGTTGTAGGCGTCGATGGTGTCGTCTTCCAGCTTGGTGTCGAACGGAAATATCGTCCGCACGTCCTGGGCCTTGATCACCTTGTCCGTAAAACCCGTCGACGGCTCGCCGCCAAGCTCCTTGATGCGCTCGGCAAACTGCTCGGCGTGACGCATCTCGTCAATGGCGATGAGCTTCATGTTCTTGGCCAGCTCGCCGTAATCCATGGAGTCCAGGCCGTAATGCTGGTTCATATACTGGGTGATGGCGTACAACTCCATGCTCCTGGCCTTGTTTAAGACCTCGATGACCTTCTCGCGACGCGTATCCTTGTCCGAAACAGCTTTCACCATGATAGTCCTCCTTTTTGCGCCAACACTATGCACTTTGACGCTCTTGTTCAACAATTTCCAGGAGCTGCCGCCCCGTGCCGTGCCGCACCCGGGGCTGCCGCCCCGTGCCGTGCCGCACCCGGGGCTGCCGCCCCGAACCCCGCCCGGGGGAAATCATTTCCCCCGGACCCCCTGGCCCGGCCGGTTTCTCCCGGCGCGACGCGCCGGGAGAAACCGGCCGGAAATCCAGGTGGTACGGAGAACATCATCTCTCCCGCGCCCGGCCGCGAAGCGCGTCGAAGTTTTTGGAAGGGGGTCCAGGGGGAAACTTTTTTTCAAAAAAGTTTCCCCCTGGCCGCCGGAGGCATTCTCCCTCTCCGCCGTTACTCCGCCGTGGCCTTGGCGCGCTCCTCCTGGCTCATGGCGGCCAGTTTTTTCACCTCGTCCAGGGGCAGCTTCAGGCCCTTGGCCACGCCTGCGCCGTAGTCCGGGTGGGCCTTGTAGAAGATGGCGCATTGGCGCAGTTGGATGCGTTTCTGGGCGCCGGAAAGGTGCTCCACGATGTTGCCGATGAGGTTTTTGCGGTCCTGGTCGGTCATGACCTTGGAAAAAAGCGCCCCGGGCTGCACGAAGTCGTCGTTGGCATGGCCGTAGGGGGTGCGCTCGGCCGCGCCCGCCACGGGGAAGGGCGGCTCCATGGCCCTGGCGTCAGGGGCCGGGCCGCCGAAGCTGTTGGGCCAGTAGTTGGGGCCTGCGCCGCCGCCGTCGTCCACGCGCATGAATCCGTCGCGCTGGTAGCTGGTCTCCGGGCGGCCTTTGGGCGCGTTGACCGGGATGAGGTGATAATTGGGGCCAAGGCGGTGCAGATGGGTGTCGTGGTAGGAGAAAAGCCGGGCCTGGAGCATCTTGTCCGGCGAGGCGGCGATGCCCGGCACGAGGTTTCCCGGGCCGAAGGCGGCCTGCTCCACCTCGGCGAAGTAGTTTACGGGGTTGCGGTTGAGGGTGAATTTGCCGACCACGATGGGCGGCACGTCGGCGTGCGGCCAGACCTTGGTGATGTCCATGATGTCGAAGCGGTATTTGAGGCCTTCCTCGTAGGGCATGATCTGCATTTCGAGTGTCCAGGAGGGGAATTCGCCCCGGGCGATGGCGTCGTGCAGGTCGCGGGTGGCGTGATCCGGATCTTTGGAGCGCATGGCCGCCGCTTCCTGGCGGGTGAGGTTTTTTATACCCTGGTCGGTCTTGAAGTGGTACTGCACAAAGAAGCGTTCGCCCTTGGCGTTGTACCAGACGAAGGTGTGGCTGGAATAGCCGTTCATGTTGCGGAAGGTGGCCGGGGTGCCGCGATCCGAGAACAGCACCGTGACCTGGTGGATGGATTCCGGGGTGAGCGACAGGAAATCCCAGAACATGTCCGGGTCTTTGCAGTTGGTGGCCGGATTGCGTTTCTGGGTGTGGATGAAGTCCGGGAACTTGAGCGGATCGCGAATGAAAAAGACCGGGGTGTTGTTGCCCACGAAGTCGTAGTTGCCGTCCTCGGTGTAGAACTTGACGGCGAAGCCGCGCGGGTCGCGCTCGGCGTCGGCCGAGCCCTTTTCGCCGCCCACGGTGGAGAAGCGGGCGAAGATCTCGGTTTTTTTGCCCTTGGTCAGGAATTTGGCCTTGGTGTAGCGCGCCACGTCGGCGGTGCATTCGAAGACGCCGTAGGCCCCGGCGCCCTTGGCGTGCACCACGCGCTCGGGGATGCGCTCGCGGTCGAAGTGGGCCAGCTTCTCCAAAAGATGCGCGTCCTGCATGAGCACGGGGCCGCGCTGCCCGGCGGTCAGGCTGTTTTGGTCATCGCCCACGGGGATGCCGAAGGCCGTGGACAGGGTGGATTTCTTCTTCGCCATGGCGTTCTCCTTGGGTTGGGGTTGCGGGGGGGTGACGTCTTTGACAAGACGGATCTGCCGGTCGTCGTGACCATAAGTATGGACTTATTCTTTATGGAGAATCATTCTCCATTGCAAGCAAAAAGAGAAGGTCCGCCGGAACGGAAGTTTTCAAACTCAGGGCTGGCCGGGCTTCTTGCCGCCCTTGACGGCGCGCGTATAGACGCCTTCGAGGATCATGCCCTGGCCCTTGCAGTAGACGCTGAAGCAGGTTGGCGCGGCGTCGAGGATGACGGTGCGGTCCTCCAGGCGCAGGCGGATGGCGCAGCCCGGGTTCATGGCGTCGCGGCAGGTGATGACGTTGCTTTTGACCGTGGACTGGAACTCGAACATGCAGGAGTCGGCCTTGGCCCGGGGGTCTTTGAAGGACATCACGCCCCAGACCCGGTCCACGGGTTGTCCGGCCTTTTCCGAGGGGGCCAGAAGGAGTTTGATGGTGGCCCGGGGGTCGGAGGAATGGACGTACAGGCCGGAGATGGTGTCGGGCGCAAGCGTCTGGGACATGGCCGGGAGCGTCGCGGCCAGGACGAGGCACAGGGCCGGGAGCAGGCGGCAGGCGGCTTGGCGAAGACGCGCGACAGCCGGTGTGGGGCGTCTGGCATGGGTCATGGGGGCCTCCAGGGACGATGTAGGAGGATTTTGACGACTATCTTCCCCATAGACCAGTCCGATGGAAAGGACAACCCGAAGATTTGACGCGGCAGGGAGGGTGAGGGTAGGTGTGATCGAGAGTCGTTTCAACCGGGAGGGAGCCATGGCGCGGGGTTTCGTGGGACGGATGTTGTGCGCGGCGGCGTTTTTCGCCGCGTTGGCCGGGGCGGCCCTTGCGGGCGGGCCGGGGGGGGCGCTTCTCTCCAAGGGACAGACCATCTACGTGCCGGTCTATTCGCACATCTACCACGGCATCAAGGCCCGTCCGTTCAACCTGACGGTGACCGTGAGCGTGCGCAACACCGACCTGAGAAGACCCATGACCGTGCTCGGGGCGGACTATTACGACACCGAGGGCGGGCTGGTGCGGCATTTTCTGGACAAGCCGGTGACCCTGCCGCCGCTGGGCACCAGGGAATTCATCGTGGACGAGCGCGACGAGGCGGGCGGCTCCGGGGCCAACTGCATCGTGCGTTGGTCGGCGGCCGAGCCCGTCAACGCGCCCGTGGTTGAGGCGGTGATGATCGGGGCCAGCTCCAACCAGGGGATTTCCTTTGTCTGCGCCGGACGGGTGATCGAGGAATGAGCACCTTTCTGGGATTCGACACGGCCAAGGCCTGGGACTACGAAAACGGCTTCCACCTGACCTCGGACATCACGCGCCTGGGCAAGATCGCGGCCCATTTCGAGCTGTACCGGATGATCACCGGGCTGCCCGGACATGTGGTGGAGCTTGGGGTGTTCAAGGGCTGCTCGCTTCTGCGCTTCGCCACCTTTCGGGAGCTTCTGGAGTCGCCCCGGTCGCGCCGGATCATCGGGTTCGACGCCTTCGGGGCCTTTCCGCAGCCGGACGCGGCGGATTCCCATGCCGCCGCCGACCAGGCCTTTGTGGCGGGCTGGGAGCGCGGGGCCGGGCAGGGCATCACCGTTGCGGAGCTGCACGGGGCGTTGGCGCACAAGGGCATCGGCAACGTGGAGCTGGTGGCCGGGGACATCCGGCAGACGCTTCCGGCCTGGGCGGCGGCGCATCCGGCGGCCCGGGTGGCGCTTTTGCACATCGACACGGACGTGCGCGAGCCTGCGGCGCTGGGGCTTGAACTGCTTTACGACCGGGTGGTTCCGGGCGGGGTCATCGTCCTTGACGACTACGGCACGGAGTGCGGCGGCACGGCGGCGGTGGAGGCATTTTTCGCCGGTCGCGGGGTGACGCTTCGCAAGCTGCCTTTTTCCCACGAGACGCCGGTGTTTGTGGTCAAGGAATAGGGGCGCGCCCGCGTTGCGCGCGGTCGGGCCGTTTCACCTGCAACCTGAAGGAGAACCGCCATGTCGCGGTGCGCGCGGATTCGCCCGGCAGTCTTTTTCGCCATCATAGCGGCGCTCATGCTGCTGACCCCGGGGACGCCGGTCCTGGCCGGAAATCCCATCGACGAAGCCCTTGAAACGTGCCGCCAGACGGCCATGGACACGGTGAGCATCGGCCAGTGCACCACGACGGCCAGGCAGCAGTGGGACAAGGAGCTCAATGCGGCCTATGCGGCGCTCATGCAGACCCTTGAGCCCGGGGCCAGGGAGGCGCTCAAGGCGTCGGAGAGGGCCTGGATCGGCTTCCGGGACGCGGAGGTGAAGTTTTTGCGGGAGCGTTTCTCCACCCAGGACGGCACCCTCTGGCCCCTGGTGGAGGGGGCGCAGGTCATGGACCTGACCCGCAGGCGGGCCATCCAGCTGCGCTGCTACGCAAAGATGATGGATATGGAGGGGCCGCCGGACGATGAGTGTCCGTGAGGGGTGTCGAGTATGGTAGCCTTGTGCATAAAGTAGAATGATCCTATGGAGTCTCAAAAATTGAAATAGAACAATTGTAGAATTTAACAATGTATCATCGGTTAATGATGCTGAGTAGGTATTCAGTGTATCTGAGTATATATTTTATGCCCTTCGTGTTGTTCGATGACGCTAGCATAGTGGCTAGTTGAAGTGATAATTCTAATAAACATTTTGCATCATCATTATATAATATTTTGAATTTATGAGAATAGCATTCGCGTATTATTGATAATTGTGTAGCTGGTTCATGTTTTGTTTCCAGTGTTGATTTTGCTTGCTGAATAGCATCGATCATTGTTTTTATTTTTATTTTGTATAGAATTTGAGAGGCATTTTTTGGATGTTTTTCATCTATGAGGGTAACATTATTACTGCGATATCGTTTGTAAATTGTAGGTTTTGTTTGTTTGAAAATTTTCTGGCTTGTTCCATTTAATCTAGCAAGCAGGGTGTTAGTACTTGAAAGAGATATCCCATCGTTTTTCGAGTTATCCAGCGTGCTGTATGTATCTTTTGTTCTGGATTGGTATGGTGCTATGCTAAAGGGCTTAATGTTTTCTTTTACACAGAAGAATTTTTTTTCTGTGAACGGCGCATTTAATAATCCGGAAAAACCGTTTGTTATTGTGTCTTCAAGAATTAATTTAGGACGGAGGCCTATATGGGTTATTATTTTCTTCTCATTGATCCGAAAAATCGGCCACGTAAGGTCTTTCGTGTGGTTTGAATTCCAAAGTGGTTCTCTGCTATTTTTAGTGACGGATAGTCTGCCAGACTCAAGTTCTAAATTTTTTGCTATAAACTTGCCGGAAATGATTTTTTTTAAAATATCAAGAGCTTTTTCGTTGATGCTAAGTGAGTTATTTGTCGGTTTTTCGGTTGCTTCGAGGATCTCATTGTTTATAGTTTGAACACATCTTATTAGTTCGCCATCGTTATTCAAAGGACAAAGTTTTTTAAGAGTTATGAAGGTATGTAGCATGTCATTAGTTAGAGATAATGTATAACTTTTTTCGACTAAGTGTACGATTTTTGATAAAGAGGAGCTTATTTTGACAAGCTCTTTTTCTGATTTACGTGACTGAAAAAGTGAATATAAATCAAACCCCAGGCCTAATATGCTTTGGAAGCCTGGGACGGTGTCTATAAATGCGACGGTCGTTATTGAATTGTTCACCTATGTTTGTCCCCCGGTGAAATTTTCAAAAATCATGGATAAAGTATAGTCGAACGCCGTATTTGAGTCAACTTCCGATGCCTCTCTACGAGATTTTCCCTGCAAGAACTCCGCAAGGCTCTCCAACGTTGCACCAGCCGTAGCCCTGCGCCGCCCTTGGCGCACAGCGCCGTCCGGTTTTCCTGCGCCCCCCCAGCACCTTCCGAGTGTCTCAACCGAGGCACGGCCGATTCTCCTCACCGGTTCTTCCTTCCTGATCCCGCCACCGCCCGCCTGCGCCATCCCGCTGGCCTGACACCTCCTGCACCATCCACCTTTCGCGCCAGCACCGCCGCCTGACCGATCACAATTTTGGGAAATACCGCATGGTTCTCGATTGTGCGCCATGCTCCCTTCACGGCGGTTCGAGGAATGCTTATGTATAAAAGATAGGTCGTTGTCTG
>Ga0209467_1001866_pt1 | contig 16581 bp, 10 predicted proteins | sample Higcelwee11metaG_FD_187175 | JGI IMG/M metagenome (GOLD analysis project Ga0209467, IMG submission 187175) | Freshwater pond sediment microbial communities from the University of Edinburgh, under environmental carbon perturbations - High... | ecosystem: Environmental > Aquatic > Freshwater >...
TACGCCACCGGCCTTTCAAAGTCCTTGACGAAACAGTATGTTGACATGATCGAAGAGGAAAGGTCGGAAGCATGAAAACGTTTTATTCGTCATGCGGGAACTTCCGACCGGAAATGCGCCCTCATTTCAGATCACGACTTATGTTGAGCTCAACATAAGTCGTGGCCTGATATTTTGAGCGGGGGCTTGATTGTGGAACGCCTGGATGCTATGCTCAGATGGGGATGAAGTGATACAAATATTCAAAGGGGGATCGGTGCACCTACTTGTTATCCCCCGTTTTTATGGATTAAAAAGTGCTTGCTATTGTCAATGATAGTTATTCTTTTGGGGACAACGATTAGTGTTTACGTTGGCTTGCCCGAGAAACATCGCAAGGGGGCGAGACGCGTCAAAATCAGGAAAGGGGACAGGCCATGAAGGACTACCAGTATTTGATCGTCGGCGGGGGGATGACCGCGGCGGCGGCGGTCGGGGGCATCCGCGAAGTCGACCCCGACGGCAGCGTCGGACTGATCGGGGAGGAGCCGGACGCGCCTTACGAACGCCCGCCGCTTTCCAAATCGCTATGGAAAGGGAAAGCCTTGGAGCGCGTCTGGTGCAAGGTGGAGCCGCGGGGGTTCACGGCGCATCTAGGCAGGGTCGCCACGGCGATTGACCCGGCGAAGAGACAGGTCGTCGACGACAAAGGGGGGATATACAGCTATCAAAAACTCCTGCTGGCCACGGGAGGCAGACCGCGGCGCCTGGCGTTCGGCGGCGACAAGATAATTTATTTCCGCAGCCTGGCGGATTACCGGCAGTTGCGCGCCCTCACCGAGACGGGTCGCCGCTTCGCCGTGGTCGGGGGCGGGTTCATCGGCTCGGAGATCGCCGCGGCGCTGTCCATGAACGGAAAAGAGGTGGTGATGGTCTATCCCGAGAAAAGCGTCGGGGCTAGCGTCTTCCCGCCTCCCCTCGCCCAGTTCGTGTCCGAGTTCTACCAGCGGAAGAACGTCGAGCTGCTGGCCGGCGAGAATGTCATGGGGTTGGAGACGCGCGGCGCCCAGTCGGTGTTGACGACGGACACGAAGAAGGAGATCGTGGTGGACGGCGTGGTGGCGGGCGTCGGCATCGAGTTGAACGTGGAGCTCGCCCAGGCCGCCGGGCTGGAGGTGAAGCAAGGGATCGTCGTGGACGAGTTCCTGCGCTGCGGGCATCCCGACATCTACGCGGCGGGGGACGTCGCCGCGTTCTTCAACCCCGCGCTGGGGAAGCGCGTCCGCGTCGAACATGAGGACAACGCCAATGTCATGGGCCGTATGGCGGGCCGGAACATGGCGGGCGCGGCGGAGCTCTATCATCACCTGCCGTTCTTCTACTCCGACATGTTCGAGTTGGGCTACGAGGCCGTGGGCGAGGTGGACTCCCGGTTGGAGACGTTCGCGGACTGGAAGCGGCCCCACGAGGAAGGCGTCGTCTACTATTTGCGGGACGGCCGCGTCCGGGGCGTGTTGCTGTGGAATGTGGGGAAACAGGTGGAGGCCGCCCGTCAATTGATCGCCGAGCCCGGCCCGTTCACCGCCCAGCGGCTCGCGGGGCGCTTGCCGTGTTGACGACGACCCAAATGAACAAAAAGACCAGGAGCGCGGCAAGATGACAGGAACGAAGATCACCGTCGGGGAATACCTGCTGATCCGGCTGAAACAAATGGGGGTTGACCATCTCTTCGGCGTGCCGGGAGATTTCGTCCTGGGCTTCCTCAACCAGGCGTTGCTCAGCGAGGTGAAGTACGTCGGCACGTGCAACGAGCTCAACGCCGCCTACGCCGCCGACGGCTACGCCCGTATCCGCGGCGTGGGCGCCTTCGTCACGACCTTTGGGGTCGGGGAGCTGAGCGCCCTCAACGGCATGGCGGGAGCCTTCGCCGAAAGGGTCCCGGTGGTGGCGATCACCGGCTCGCCGTCGACGACGAATTTCCGCACCCGGCCGCTGTTGCACCACACCTTGGGCGATTATCAGGTCCCGTTGAAGATGTACGAGAAGATCACCGTCGCCTCGACCCAGCTCGACTCCGCCGCGACGGCCCCCGCCGAGATCGACCGGGTGCTGTCGACCTGCATCGCCCGCCAGCAGCCGGTCTACATCAGTTTCCCCTCGGACGTGGTGGCGATGGAGTGCGAGCGGCCGGGGCCGTTCGTCTTCCCGACGCACGCCCTCAGCAATCAGGAAGCCCTCGGGGAGGCGATCAAGGAGGCGTTCGGGATGCTGGGCACGGCGCGGCGGCCGCTGATCATCGGCGACGTGGAGCTGATCCGCTTCAGGCTGCAGAAGGATCTCGCCGGGCTGCTCGCCAAGACCGGCTTCCCGTTTGTCACCATGATGCTGGGCAAAACCGTCCTCTCGGAGCACCACCCGCAATTCGTCGGCATCTTCGAGGGCGACCGGAGCAGGGATTACGTGAGGGAACAGGTCGAGGCCGCCGACTGCATCCTGCAGCTGGGCTCCTTGATGACCGACTTCAACACGGGCGGCTTCACCACCAACCTCGACGACGCCAAGACCATCAGCGCCAACATCCGCACCGTGAAGATCAAACACCACTACTACGAGAACGTATACCTCCATGATTTCATCCTGGGGCTCGCCGAGAAGCTGCCGCGCCGGGACTCCGCCGCGTTGGAGATACAGCACGCCGCCGACAACTGCGCGCACCGCCAGACAAAACCCTACACTCCCGACGCCCCGGAACCGCTCACCATCGCGCGCTTCTTCGACCGCATGAGCCATTTCATCGAAAACGGCTCCATCGTCGTCGCCGAGACCGGCGTGTCCCTGTTCAGCGCCGTGGAGATGCTCATGCCGGAAGGGGCCACCTTCATCGGCCAAACGTTCTACGGCTCGATCGGCTACACGGTCGGCGCCACCCTGGGCGTGTGCATGGCGGCGCAAGACCGCCACACGGTGCTCTTCGTGGGTGACGGCTCCTTCCAAGTCACTTGCCAAGACCTCTCCACGATGATCCGCAACCATCTCAAACCCGTCATTTTCCTCCTCAACAACGACGGCTACACGATCGAGCGGGTGATCGTCGACCGCCCCTACAACGACATCCAGCCTTGGCGTTACCACAAGCTAGTGGACGTGTTCGGCGGCGGCATAGGAATCGATGTCCGGACGGAAGGGGAGCTCGAGGCTGCCTTGATCAAGGCAGCCGCCGCGGACTGCCTCGTGTTCATCGAGATCCACACCGGGCGATTGGATTGCCCCGAGTCCCTGCTCAGCGCGGGGCGGTCGATGGCGAAAATCAACAAACTTAACTAAGCGAGGGATGTGATGGACAAGAACAATTCATCCATGAAGGCTCTGGTCTTCCACGGCCCCAACAGCCTGGCGCTGGAGGACAAGCCGAGACCGGCGCTTCAGGAGGCGACCGACGCCATCGTGCGGCTCACCACCACCTCCATTTGCGGCACCGACCTGCATATTCTCAAGGGCGACGTGCCCACCATTCCCGACGGCCGCGTCCTCGGCCATGAGGGCGTGGGCATTGTCGAGGAGGTGGGTCCGGGCGTGCTGGCGTTCCATCCAGGGGACAGGGTGCTCATCTCCCTCATCACCTCCTGCGGACGCTGCGACTTCTGCCGGAAAAGGATGTATTCCCATTGCCGCGTCGGCGGCTGGCTGCTGGGCAACCACATCGACGGCACCCAGGCGGAATACGTCCGGATCCCGTTCGCCGACAACGGCCTTTACGCGCTGCCTCCCGAGGCTGAAGACGAGGCGGTGGTCATGCTCAGCTGCATCCTCCCCACCGGGATGGAGTGCGGGGCGTTGAGCGGGCAGGTGAAGCCAGGGGACGTCGTGGCGATAGTCGGCGCCGGCCCGGTCGGGCTCGCCGCGTTGCTCACCGCCCAGCTCTACTCGCCCGCCGAGACCGTGATGATCGACCTCAACGACAACCGTCTGATGATCGCCCGCTCGTTCGGCGCCACCCAGACCGTCAACAGTTCCGACGGCAAAGCGGCGAAGCGGATCATGGCGCTGACGCATGGCGCCGGGGTGGACGTGGCCATCGAAGCGGTCGGCGTCCCCGCCACCTTCGACCTATGCCAGGCGATCGTCGCCCCCGGCGGGCATATCGCCAACGCCGGCGTCCACGCCAAGCCCGTGGCGCTCCATCTCGAGAAACTCTGGGGAGCCAACATCACGCTCACCACGCGCTTGGTGGACGCCGCCTCGACGCCGATGTTGCTGAAGATGGTCCAGTCGGGACGCCTCGACGCCAAGAAGCTCGTGAGCCACCGCTTCGAGCTGTCGGAGATCTTGAAGGCCTACGACACTTTCGGCAACGCCGAGAGGTCGCACGCCTTGAAGGTGGCGATCAAGAACCCGGCGCAACAACCATGATCCGGAGGGACAAATGGCGCGATTGATCAAACAGCCGCATGGCGAAGAGGCGCTGCTCCAGGCGGGGGCTTTGCAGCGCGCCATCTTCGACAGCGCAAATTTCTCGAGCATCGCCACCGACGCGAAGGGGGTCATCCAGATCTTCAACGTCGGAGCGGAGCGGATGCTGGGCTACGCGGCCGCCGAAGTGATGAACAAGATCACCCCGGCCAACATCTCCGACCCGGAGGAGGTGGTGGCCCGCGCCAAGGCGTTGAGCGCCGAGCTCTCCACGCCGATCACGCCTGGCTTCGAGGCCCTGGTGTTCAAGGCATCGCGGGGGATTGAGGACATCTATGAGCTGACCTACATCCGCAAGGACGGCAGCCGCTTCCCGGCCGTCGTGTCGGTCACGGCGCTGCGCGACGCCCAAGGCTCCATCATCGGCTACTTGTTGATCGGCACCGACAATACCGCGCGCAAGCGGGCCGAGCAGGCGCTGCTCCAAGCGGGGGCTTTGCAGCGCGCCATCTTCGACAGCGCAAATTTCTCGAGCATCGCCACCGACGCGAAGGGGGTCATCCAGATCTTCAACGTCGGAGCGGAGCGGATGCTGGGCTACGCGGCCGCCGAAGTGATGAACAAGATCACCCCGGCCAACATCTCCGACCCGGAGGAGGTGGTGGCCCGCGCCAAGGCGTTGAGCGCCGAGCTCTCCACGCCGATCACGCCTGGCTTCGAGGCCCTGGTGTTCAAGGCATCGCGGGGGATTGAGGACATCTATGAGCTGACCTACATCCGCAAGGACGGCAGCCGCTTCCCGGCCGTCGTGTCGGTCACGGCGCTGCGCGACGCCCAAAACGCCATCATCGGCTACCTGTTGATCGGCACCGACAACACCGCGCGCAAGCGGATTGAGGAGCAACTTCGGTGGGCCGAGGAGAGTTTCCGGCTGATGGTGGAGAGCGTGATCGACTATGGCATTGTCATGCTGGATCCGGAGGGGCGCGTGATTAGCTGGAATAGCGGGGCGCAACGCATCAAGGGGTACCTGGCGGAGGAGATCATCGGCCAGAATTTCTCCAAGTTTTATCCGCGGGAGGACATCGAACGCGGCACGCCGCAGCGGCAGCTGGAAGCCGTGGCCGCCAATGGCCGGTTCGAGGACGAGGGGTGGCGAGTGCGCAAGGACGGCTCGACCTTTTGGGCCAATGTGGTCTTCACGGCGATACGAGACCATGACGGCACGCTGCGCGGTTTTGCCAAGCTGGTCCGGGACTTGACCGAGAGCAGGCGGCTGGAGGCGGTGCTCACCAACGCCAAGGAGGCCGCGGAGAGCGCGAACCGAGCGAAAAGCGCGTTCCTGTCCAACATGTCGCATGAGATCAGGACGCCGATGAACGCCATCCTGGGTTTCTCGCAGTTGATGATGCATGACGCCGGCTTGACGCCTTTGCAAAAGAGGCACCTGCAGATAATCAACCGCAGCGGCGAGCACCTGCTCGCGCTCATCAATGACATCTTGGAGATCTCCAAGATCGAGGCGGGCCGTTCAGTTCTGGTCCCGGCGGCGTTTGACTTGTACGGCATGCTCGATGAAATTGAAATGATGTTCCGTATGCCGACCAACGAGAAGAAGCTATGTTTTCTCGTCGAACGGGTAGGGGATTTGCCCGCCTATGTCGTTGGGGACGAGAACAAGCTGCGCCAGGTGTTTGTCAACTTGATTGGCAACGCCGTGAAGTTCACCCGCGAAGGCGGTGTTTCCGTCCGAGTCGGCGCCAAGGCCGGAGCCGGGACGGCCTTGCGGCTGGTGGTGGAGATTGAAGACACGGGCGTGGGGATTGCCGAGGAGGAAATCGGAAAGTTGTTCCGGCCGTTCGAGCAAACCGAGAGCGGCAGGAGGAACCAAACGGGGACAGGGCTTGGCCTTGCCATCAGCAGGGACTTCGTCCGCTTGATGGGAGGGGACATCGAGGTCAGCAGCCAGCTGGGCAAGGGCAGCCTTTTCCGTTTCGAGATAAATGTCGAGGAGGATCGCGAAGGCGCGATGGCGAAAAAAGTGGAGGAACGCCATGTCACGGGGCTACAGCCCGGCCAGAAGACACGGCGGGTATTGATCGCCGACGACAAGGACGACAACCGCACGCTGCTTTCCCGGATGTTGGGACGGATCGGTTTTGAGGTCCGGGCGGTCGTCAATGGAGAAGAGGCCGTCCAGGAATTCGAGAAATGGCGGCCGCACTTGATACTAATGGACATGCGCATGCCGGTCATGGATGGTTTCGAGGCGATCAAGCGTATCCGGGAAAAGCCCGGCGGGAGAAAGGTCAAGATCGTCAGCGTGACGGCCAGCGCCTTTGATGAAGACCGGAAGGAGGCGATGGGGATCGGCGCGGACGATTTCGTTGGCAAGCCCTTCCGCGAGGAGGTTCTGCTCGGGAAGATCAAGATGTTGTTGGGGGTTGCATATGTTTACGCCGAGGAGCCCGCCTGGCCCAAGCCGGAAAAGGAGCTTGCGGGGGGATTGTTGAAGGCGCGAGTGGCGGCCTTGCCGGAAACGCTCCTCCAGCAGTTGCATGGCGCCACGCTTGCCGCGGACATAGACCAGATATTGGAATTAGTCCAGCAGCTCGAGGGACATGATCCTGGCGTCGCCGGGATCATGAAAAGGCTCGCCGACAATTTTGAGTATCAGGGATTGCTTGAAATGATAACGAAGTAGAAGGGGTGACTGAGATGGAAGCCATGACGTCCAACGTCCAGGACAAAACACCGGATATCCTTATTGTTGACGACACTCCGGGCAATCTGCATCTGCTCGCCGTGATGTTGAAGGCACGCGGGTACAGGGTTCGCCCCGTGCCAAGCGGCAAGCTGGCGTTCCAGGCGATCCAGCAAGAGAAACCCGACCTGATCCTGCTCGACATCAACATGCCGGAGATGAACGGCTACGAGGTGTGTGAACAGCTCAAGGCGACGGAGGCGTCGAAAGACATCCCCGTCCTTTTCATCAGCGCCCTTGACGAGACGTTGGACAAGCTCAAGGCCTTCGCCGCCGGCGGCGTCGACTATGTCACCAAGCCCTTCCATTGCGAGGAGGTTCATGCGCGCGTTGAGACCCATCTGAAAATACGCTCCCTGCAGTGGCAGCTCCGCAAGCAAAACGAGGAGCTCGAACGCCTGGTGGCGCAGCGGACCCGCCAACTGGCGCAAGCGTACCAGCGGGTGCTGGAGCTCGGCCGGCTCAAGAATGATTTCCTGCACATGATCTCCCATGAGATACGAACCCCCGCCAACGGCGTCTTGGGTATCGGCGATCTGCTTGTGACGCTGTGCCCCGACTCCGAGACGCGCTCCCGTTATGCGGACATGTTCCAGCGAAGCTCCCTGCGTCTACGCAACCTCATCGAGGATGCGACCATGATCGCCGACATGGAGAATCTTTCGCCGGAAAACGGGGTGGCAATATCTTTCCCCGCACTCCTTGGCGCCGTCAGGGAGGCTCTGCCGGACATTCGGACCTCAATTGAACAACCAGCCGGACTGGAGGCGTTTTCCGTTAAGGGCAGCCCCTTGTTGTTGAAGCGGGCCATGACCTCGATAGTCTTGCTCGCGGCCGCTTTTTCCCGGGACAAGCATGCCGTCCACGGGATGGTGATGGTGGAGGGGCAGGCGCTGCGCATGCGTCTCCAGCTTGACGCCTTGTCGCTTCCAAAGGAACAGGCGGCAGTCTTTTTCGAGGTAGAATCCCCGGTGCGGTCGGCGTCGGCGGCTGAGTCGCTCGGATTGGCTCCCGTCGTGGCGCGGCAAATCATCGCGGCTTTTGGCGGAGAGCTGCGGCTGGTCAAGGAGAACGAGCAGCACGGCTATCTGGAGGCCATGCTTGTCAGGAGCCAGGATTGAGGGTGCACGGAATGAAAACAAGGCACCCATAACCCATCACAAGAAATGGAGCGGAGATCACCATGAGCGCCATCACCACCAAAGACGGCACGAGTATCTACTACAAGGACTGGGGTGTGGGGAAGCCGGTGGTGTTCAGCCACGGCTGGCCACTGAGCTCGGACAGTTGGGAAGCCCAAATGTTGTTCCTGGCCTCCCACGGCTATCGGTGCGTCGCCCATGACCGCCGCGGCCATGGCCGGTCAAGCCAGCCTTGGAACGGCAACGACATGGACACCTACGCCGACGACCTCGCGGCGCTCATCGAAAAGCTCGACCTGAAGGACGCCACGTTGGTCGGTTTCTCGGCGGGGGGCGGCGAGGTCGCGCGTTATGTCGGACGGCACGGCGCGGGGCGCATGGCCAAAGCCGTCCTGGTCTCCGCCGTGCCGCCGCTGATGCTCAAGACGGAGGCCAACCCGGACGGCTTGCCGCTGAAGGCGTTCGACGCCATCCGCCTCGGCTCCACCGCCGACCGCTCACAGTTCTACAAAGATCTCGCCAGCGGCCCGTTCTTCGGGGCCAACCGGCCTGGCTCCAAGGTCTCCCAAGGGATGATCGACTCGTTCTGGCTCCAGGGGATGCAAGCGGGGAGCAAGAACACCTTCGACTGCATCAAGGCGTTCTCCGAGACCGACTTCACCGCCGACCTCAAGAAGTTCGACGTGCCGACGTTGGTCATCCACGGCGACGACGATCAGGTCGTGCCGATCGGCGCCGCGGGACTCCGTTCGGCGAAACTGGTGAAGGGCGCGACGCTGAAAGTCTACGCCGGCGCGCCCCACGGGATCGCCTACACGCACCAAGACCAGCTCAACGCCGATTTGCTGGCGTTCCTGAAAACGTGAGCCAAAGGAACGAGCATGAAATCCGTCGTCATTTTCGGAGCCGGCATCGCAGGCCTGAGCGCCGCCCATGAGTTGATCCAATTGGGCTACGACGTCTCCGTTTATGAAGCCACCGACGAGCCGGGCGGCTTCTTCCGCAGTTGCCGAATCAGCCAGAACAACATGCCGTCCGAATATTCCTGGCACGGCATGGGGCCATGGTATCATAACACGTTTGACTTGATGCGGCAAATCCCTTTCAACGAGCACGGGAGCGTCTACGATTTAGCCCTCTCCCGCCCCGTCGATTTCGGGATTTTTCCGGACACCGGCAAAGCCCAGTTCTTTGACGAAGGCCTTAAAAGCATCCCCAAGATGTTCAGGATGGGCAAAGGGGAATTCGTCAAATGGGCCTACCTGATGCTCAAGACCTGGACGTCCAACGCTAGAAGCAGGATCAGGTATGACAAGCTCAACGCGGCGCGAGCATGGAAACCTTTGCTCAAGGACAGGGCCTATAGGACGTGGCGCTCATGCTTTGGCCCGTGGATCGGCTCGGACTGGTCGAAGGTCTCTTTGCACACCACCGGCGAGTTTTTCCGAAAACAGCTGATCACCAAGCCCAGGCACCAGCATAAAGCCGACCAAGACGGCCCCGCCTGGTCGCAAGGCGCCGAAAGCGGCTGGCTCCTGCTCAAAGGGCCAAGCAGCGAATACTGGTTCGCCCCTTGGGTCAAATACCTCCAGGAAAAGGGCGTGAGCTTCCGCTGGGGGCAAGCGCTGACGACACTGGAGTTTGACGGCGCGAAGATCGTGTCCGCTTTTTGTGGCGAGAAGCAAGTCCAAGGCGACCTCTATATCTTGGCCATCAATCCTTTTGTCGCGGCCGAGGTTTTAAGCATGACCCCCGCGCTGGAGAGACAGGGGGAGCTGAAGTTGTTCAAACCTCTGGTTCAAGGCGGACCGCACACCCAGGTCTCGTTTAGGCTGGCCTTCTCCGAGGCGATAAAATTCCCCCGCAAGCGGACGGCCATAGTGGTGAGCGACTCCGAATTCAACTTGACCCTTTTCGCCGAGGAGCAGATTTGGGACAAGAACGTCGATTTGGGCGATAACATCAAATCCCTTTGGACGGGCACGTCTTGTATCAGCGGCGTTCCGGGCAGGATTTACCAAAAGCCAGTGAACAACTGCACGAAAGAAGAGTTCATCGAGGAAGTCAAAGCCCAAATCCTAAGTTGCGGCGCGCTTGATGACTTGCTCAAAGAGGCCAATGACGGAAAAGGGTTGAAGGACTTTGCGATCACCAAGATCGAAGTTTGGCATGAGTGGAGCTTCTCCAGCGGAGGCATCAAGCCACTGCAACCGAAATGGGTTAATTCAACTAACACCGAAGCCTACTTGCCCGCCCAGAGGACGCCAGTCCCCAATCTATATTTGGCTGGGGCCCACACCAAAACCCAAGCGCAAGTATGGAGCATCGAAGCCGCCGTGGAAAGCGGCAGAAGAGCGGCGAACACCATCGATGACCGCGTCAATGTCATTGGCCAATATCGCCCCCTCTGGATTAAACTCGTCTCCGGAATCGACGACGTGCTCTATTCAATCAAGGCGCCGCAGTTTGTCGATTCGCTTTTCCTGCTGATTCTGGTCTTGGCAGCTTATCTGTTTTATCACGTTTGGCAATTATGCCAATAAAAACAAAGAAATGGAAAGATGATGAGCACGTTCAAAATTGACGGCGTGTCCCCGCATGCGCTGCCAGCCCTGCCCTACGCGCAGGACGCGCTGGCTCCCGTGATCTCCGCCGCCACGCTGGGCTTCCACCACGGGAAACATCACAAAGCCTACGTCGACAACCTGAACAAACTGGTGGCGGGGACGGAGCTCGCGGCGTTGACGCTGGAGAAGATCATCGCCGCGACCGCCGGCAAAGCCGACAAGGCCGCGATCTTCAACAACGCGGCGCAAGCCTGGAACCACGCATTCCATTGGTGTAGCCTGACGCCGAAGGGCGGTGGCGAGCCACCCCCCGCGCTGAAACAAAAAATCGTGGCCACGTTCGGGACGTTGGACGCCTGCGACAAGGAGTTGGCGACCGCGGCGACGGGCCAGTTCGGGAGCGGCTGGGCGTGGCTCGTGATGGACGGCGACACGCTCAAGGTGGTCAAAACCGGCAACGCGGACACGCCGTTGACCAAGGGCATGAGGCCGCTGTTGAACATCGACGTGTGGGAACACGCCTACTATCTTGACTATCAAAACCGCCGTCCGGACTACGTCGCCGCCATCCTCGACAAGCTGGTCAACTGGGGTTTCGCCGCGGACAATCTTTGTTAGTGTAAAACCATAAAAGGGAGAATGAACATGCCAGAATTCGGATCGCCATTTTCAGGCTTGGCAAACGACAGGAAGCTCACGTCCGGAGAGCTCGTCAGGGCAATTCGCTTCATGGTCGCCGCGGAGTACGAGGCGGTGCAACTGTACATGCAGCTCGCCGAGTCCACCGACAACAAGCTCGCCGTGGACGTGCTCAAGGACATAGCGGACGAGGAGATAGTCCACGCCGGCGAGTTTTTGCGCTTGCTCCGCGAGCTCGCGCCAAATGAAGAAAAGCTCTACGCCAAGGGAGCCAAGGAAGTTGAGGAAGAGATCGAGAAATTGAAGTAAGGGCTTCCTAAGGGAAATGCCAACGAACACAAGGAGGATCACGATGTTGAATAAAGCCAAGACGATGAAGGGCTACAAACTGAACGGTCTCGACGGTGAGCTCGGGACGGTGGAGGAGTTCTACTTCGACGACCGGCACTGGACAGTCCGCTATCTGGTCGCCAACACTGGAACCTGGCTCAGCGACAGACAGGTGCTGATCTCCCCGTACGCGTTGGGCTTCGTGAACGTGGACGCGCGGGTCATCGGCATCGACCTGACCAAGAAACAGATTGATGGCAGCCCGTCCCTGGACAGCGACAAGCCCGTCTCGCGGCAATTCGAGACGGACTACTACAAGTATTATGGATGGCCGTTGTATTGGGGAGGGCCAAACATGTGGGGCAATTATCCCTACATCGCGCGGGAACGGGAGAAATGCGAGGAGGCCGTCCAGGCCGAGAGCTCTTGGGACCCCCATCTGCGCAGCGTCCGCGATGTGACTGGCCATCATATCCAAGCCACGGACGGCGAGATCGGCCATGTCGAGGATTTTATCATCGACGACAACACCTGGGCGATCCGGTACCTGGTCGTCGACACCCGGAACTGGTGGCCTGGAAAGAGAATCCTGGTCTCGCCGCGTTGGATCGAGCGCGTCAGCTGGAGCGAGGACAAGGTCTTCGTCAACCTTCCCCGCGAGACCATCAAGGAGGCGCCCGCATACACCGAGCAGCAACTGACACGGGATTATGAGTCCGAACTGCATGGGCATTACAAGCGCCAAGGATACTGGGTCGACGAACCGCCCGCCAAATAGCGTCCCCTGGAACAAGGGAACAGCTGGAACGCCCAGCGTTAGGCTGGCCGCCTCCGGGCGCGGAAGCCTTGCCGCGGTCGCGGAGTCCGCGTCCTGCCTCCTCCACGCCTTCATGCCGGAGACCGGCGACAGACGCCTCCTAAGTCCGACCTAAGGTGCGGCAAACCAATGATTCCCTTTTCTTTCCTCTTGGCGACATAGACGAAATGAGATGCTTTTGTGGCTGTCCACGATTTTACCCGTCATTTTTAACGAACAAAAAATAGAAATGCTGTTTGTGATTCCTTGAAATATATCCAGTTGGGGAGTACACTAACTTGGTGGCGAAGGCTAGATCTAGCCGTTGCCAAGGCCAGAAGGTTGTTTTTGATCCGTGAGGCAGCGTTAGCTTAACGCGATCATTGAAGCTGAGCGTGTTTTCCGGGGCTTTATGCCCTTTTGTTTAATATTTCCACTAAGCAACGGGGGATGGGCATGAAAGGCCAGAATTTCACCCAATGTCCCCCAGGACGCTAACACTGCGTTACGTCCGTAGCATAACGGCGGCGTTTCACCGGTTGAGTCGGTGAAAGCGGAAGTTTTTCGCGGATGTCCGGCCTTGTCTGCCGCTTTCCGCAAGCACCACAGGAAATGATTTCCGGAGCGAGCCCGCAATCTCGTGCGGCACGATAGCGCCGTATGACGTCACCGCCTGACATGTCAGAAAAAAGCCGGGGAAATTCTTCCGTTTTTTTAGCCGTAAAAAACGAGGCATTCCTAGGCTAGGATGAAATAATCAACCGATATCGTTGTTCTGTGCGCTATTGCTTTTTTTGCGATTTGCGTATAAGAAATATAATATATATGTGCTTTAATTAATAGTTGCCACACAGTGTATCACATAAACATGCCATGAGGCACCTTTAAATTGCATTTATTGGGGGAAGTTAGGCATGGAAAACAAATGAAAAACCGCAAATTTTATGTTAGATACGCCACATGAATACGACGTTTGTTTTTTATATGAATCTAGGCATGAGAACATCATAATGGAAAGGGAAACATGAGGCAAGCAAAGTTGGCACTGATAGTTGCGGACATGGTCTGCGCCACGCCATGCGGGGAAGAAACGAACAGCACTCAAGCTCGGAGGGAGTATCATGTTTAAGAATGTCGCCACGAACAAGACACAAAGGATTCTAGCGGGTATAGTCCTCGCGCTCACAGTGATGCTTCCGGCGCAAGCCACGGCCGTCCTCCCGAGCGGGACCAACCTGTTGCGCTTCACGGCAACGACGACCATGACGAGCACGGGCATCGATCCCGACGCCCGGGGCAAGGTCTATGTGACGCTGCTCAAAAGGTTGAACAACAACACCCAGCAGCTCAACCAGCAACTCAAGGTCTCGTTGAACCACCTGGATCCCCGCGCGGCGTATCAGCTAGCCTTCTTCGACGGTGTCGACACGACACGCGTCGACGTCACCACGAACGGCAATGGCGCGGTTAGCTCCAACTACGTGAAAAACGACAAGAGGCATGTGAGTCAACCCGCCCAAAAAGGCTCAACCTCACAGGCGTTGGACTCGATATATGACATCGTCACGGTGAGCGTCATCAATGGTGGCGGGGAGACCGTGCTGCGGGCGGATCTGCTCAGCCCGTACCAATGGCATTACGTGGCCCAATGTACCATGTATAACACGTTGGTCATCCCCGCCGCGGTCGGGAACATCCGTTTCAACGCCAACCAGAACACCACCCATTTCCGGCTACAGGCGTCCAAGCTGACTCCGAACACGGATTATCTGCTGGAGATCAACGGAATCGTCGCGCAGACATGCACCTCGGACAAGAACGGCAAGCTGCGGCTGAACGTTCTGCCGGCAGACGCGCCGCCCGTCCGCGATATCCGCACGATGGCATTGACCGACAGCGCCAGCAAGAAAGTCGTACTAATCGGCTGGGGCATGGGGATTCCGTACCAGCTAGGAGGCCAAACGGCAGTGCCGCTCGGAGCCACCACCAACTTCGCGGTCCTGGCCGGCTCCACGGTCACAAGCACAGGACTCACCATTGTCAATGGGAATCTTGGGGTTAGCCCGGGTTCGGCAGTGACTGGTTTCCCGCCCGGAATCGTGAACGGCGCGCAGCATGTGGCCGATCCTACCGCGGCCTTGGCCCAGAACGACCTGACCATCGCCTACAACAACGCCGCGGGGCGGACCGTGGGCGCGGTGCTTGTCGCCGGAAACCTGGGTGGACTAACCCTTCCTCCGGGACTCTATAAATCCACCTCCTCGCTGGAGATATCGTCTGGCGACCTCACCCTTGACGCCCAGGGCGACGCGAACGCCGTCTTCATCTTCCAGATGGCCTCCACCCTCACCACTACCGCCGGTCGCCAGATCATCCTGAGCGGCGGAGCCAAGGCGTCCAACGTCTTTTGGCAAGTCGGTAGTTCCGCGACGCTGGGCACGACCTCCGTCTTCAAAGGGACCATCATGGCCGATCAGGCCATCACGTTGAACACGGGCGCGAATCTGGAAGGCAGAGCGTTGGCAAGGATTGCCGCGGTCACCTTGGACTCCAGTGTCGTCAACCTGGGATATCCCATCGACACGACCCTGCCTACCGTTAGCTCAACCATCCCCGCCAACGCCGCCGTCGGCGTGGCGACCAACAAAAAAATCTCCGCCGTCTTCAGCGACGCGATGAACCCCGCGACGATCACCACGTCCACCTTCACGCTGCAGCAGGGGACAACCCCGGTCGCCGGAACGGTGACCTGCGCTGGCGTCACCGCCACGTTCGCCCCAGCAAGCGTCCTCGCGGCGAACACCGCCTACACCGCCACCATCACCACTGGAGCCAAGAATCTGGTCGGCAACGCCTTGGCTAGCAACTACACGTGGAGCTTCACCACCGGCGAAACTCCGGACATCATCCCGCCAACCGTCAGTTCCACCGTCCCGGCGAAAGCGGCCGTCGGCGTGGCCCTTAACAAGGCCGTCTCCGCCACCTTCAGCAAGGCGATGGAGCCCTCGACCATCAACAGCTCCACCTTCACTTTGCAGCAGGGCGCGACCCAGATCCCCGGCGTGGTCACCTACACCGGTGTCACGGCCACCTTCACCCCGGCGAGCGCCCTCGCCGCGAACACCGTATACACGGCGACGGTCACCACCGGAGTCACCGACCTGGCTGGCAACGCCCTCGCCGCCGATTACGTCTGGAGCTTCACCACCGGCGCGGCCCCGGACGTCACCCCGCCGACCGTTAGCTCGACCGTCCCGGCGAACGCCGCCATCGGCATCGCCCTGAACAAAGCCGTGGCCGCGACCTTCAACGAGGCAATGGCCCCGTTGACGATCACCACGTCCACCTTCACTTTGCAGCAAGGCGCCACCCCGATCTCTGGCGTGGTCACCTACGTCGGCGTCACCGCCACCTTCACCCCGGCGAGCGTTCTCGCAGCTAACACCGTCTACACCGCCACCATCACCACCGGAGCCACCGATCTAGGCGGCAACGCGCTAGTTAGCGATTACGTCTGGAGTTTCACCACCGGCGCGGCCCCGGACATCACCCCGCCGACCATGAGCTCGACCGTCCCGGCGAACGCCGCCACCGGCATCGCCCTGAACAAGGCCATTTCCGCCACCTTCAACGAGGCGATGGCCCCGTTGAGTATCACCACCTCCACGTTCGTACTGCAACATGGCGCAACCCAAGTCCCAGGCACCGTGATCTACGCGGGCGTCACCGCCATCTTCACCCCGGCGAGCGTCCTCGCGGCGAACACCGTATACACGGCGACGGTCACCACCGGAGCCACCGACCTGGCCGGCAACGCGCTAGTTAGCGATTACGTTTGGAGCTTCACCACCGGCGCGGCCCCGGACATCACCCCGCCGACCATGAGCTCGACCGTCCCGGCGAACGCCGCCACCGGCATCGCCCTGAACAAGGCCGTGGCCGCGACCTTCAACG
>Ga0209467_1001870_pt1 | contig 16535 bp, 12 predicted proteins | sample Higcelwee11metaG_FD_187175 | JGI IMG/M metagenome (GOLD analysis project Ga0209467, IMG submission 187175) | Freshwater pond sediment microbial communities from the University of Edinburgh, under environmental carbon perturbations - High... | ecosystem: Environmental > Aquatic > Freshwater >...
TCTGGGCCGGACATGGGGCGTGACCAGCTTCATCGGCAACAATCAGTCCGTGGAGTCGCGGGAGTTCAAACGAAGGCTGCTGCTCTCCTACCTCCTGGTCAACCGCTACGGCCCGGCCTGGCTCTCCACCGGCATGCTGCATGTCACCTATCCGGAAAACGCCATTATCATTTTTTCGCCCGATGATCCCTGGGGCCTGCGGGCCAAGCCCGATCTGCCCATGAACGAACTGGGGACCATCAAGGCCACCCTGCAATCCGAAAACCCGCAGCGCAACCCCGTCTGGACCGGACTGTACTACGACGAGACCGCCGACAAATGGACCATCACCTTCGAGATGCCCGTGGATTACCAGGGACGCCACCTGATCAACCCCAGTCTCGACGTCAGCCTGGAATCGATCATGAGCCGCCTCGACTCCGGCCATCCCGAAGGGGCCTACAACCTCATCCTCAGCAAAAACGGCTACCTGATCGCGCATCCGGGTGATCTGCGCAACGAACTCAAGCTCAAGGGACAACTCTCGCTGGACAAGATCGGCGATCCCGGCCTCACGCGCATGCATCAGGAAATCACGGCCCACACCGGGTTATCCACCCAGGATGTCGCCATCATCGAAGACGCCGGGGGCGGCAATTATCTCTTCGTCGCGCCGCTTACCGGCCCGGAGTGGTGGTTCGTCATGGTGCTGCCCAAGGCGCTCATCGCCAGGGAGGCCCACAAGACGTCGGAGATCGTGCTCTTTCTGGGTTTTTCGCTCTTCGTTCTCTATTATTTCGCCGTGCACCTCATCATTCGCGGGCAGGTCAAACTCCCTCTGCAACGGCTGCAAAACGCCGTTTCCCTGGTGGCCAGGGGAGAATACGAGAGGGTCATCGCGACCCCCCAGATGCTTCCCCTGGAACAAAAAAACGAGATCGGACAACTGGCCGGACGCTTCCTGGACATGTGCCGGGAGGTGCGCGGGGTGCATGCAAACCTGCAACATATCGTGGAAAGCCGGACCCGGGAACTCGAAACCGCCAACGCCAAGCTGCGGGATTTAAGCCTGCTGGACGGACTGACCGGCATTCACAACCGGCGCGCCTTCGACAGGGATATTCCACGGGTGTTTGCCCAGGCCGCAAACGGCCTGGCCTCTTTTTCCCTGATGCTGGCCGATATCGATTTTTTCAAGAACTACAACGACAGGTATGGGCACACGGCAGGAGACGAGGCCCTGCGCCGGATATCGGATGTCATCGCGGCCAATATCCGGGACTGCGACCGGGTTTACCGCTACGGCGGCGAGGAGCTCGCCGTGATTTTCAACGACGCCGACGAAAAAACGGCCATCCAGGTCGGCGAACGCCTCATCGCGGCGGTCCGGGCCTCCGGGCTGCCCCCTGCGAGCAGCCAGCACGGCGGCGTCACCATCAGCGCCGGGCTGGCGGCGTACAACCCCCGCTTCGCCTCCGTCACGGACATGATCGACGCGGCGGACGCCAGCCTGTACGCGGCGAAATCCTGCGGCCGCAACTGCCTGCGCGTCAGCAACGCCTCCTGATCCGCCTCTTCACGACCGTTCGCCCCAAGACGCGTCCGAGGCCGTCTCGTGCTGGATGCGTCCTATCCGCCCAGATAGGCCTTTTTGATCTCGGGATTGGCGCGAAGGACCGACGCCTTGTCCTCCATGACCACCCGGCCCGTCTCCAGGACGTAGCCCCGGTCGGCCAGGGACAAGGCGATGTTGGCGTTTTGCTCGACCAAAAGGATGGTCGTGCCCTGCTGCTCGTTGATGTCCTTGATGATCTTGAAGATATGCTGGGAAAAAAGCGGCGACAGGCCAAGCGACGGCTCGTCCAGAAGCAGCATTTTCGGGCGGCTCATCAGCGCCCGGGCGATGGCCAGCATCTGCTGCTCGCCGCCGGACAGGGTGCCGCCCTTCTGGCTGCGGCGCTCGTAGAGCACCGGGAAAAGCCGGAAGGCCAGATTCATGTCCTGTTTGACGCCCCCGGCGTCGCGCCGGAAAAAGGCCCCCATCTCCAGGTTTTCGGACACCGACAGGCGGGGGAAGATGCGCCGCCCCTCGGGCACCTGGCACAGCCCCATGCCCGGCAGCCGGTCGGAAGCCACGTCGCGGATGGACGCGCCCTGGTACAGGATGTCGCCTTCCGAGGCCCTGACGATGCCGCAGATGGTCATAAGCGTAGTGGACTTGCCCGCGCCGTTGGCCCCGATGATGCTGACGATCTCGCCCTCGTCCACCCGCAGGCTGATCTGGCGCAGGGACTGGATGCGGCCGTAATGGGCGGATACGCCCCGGAGTTCCAAAATCGTCGCGCCCACGGCCTACCCCTCGTCGTCGGAACGTTTGCCCATGCGGGCCGCAGGCCACAGCCCCTCGGGGCGCACCAGCATCATGACCGCCATCACCCCGCCGAACACCAACATGCGGTACAGCTCGAACTGCCGAAAGACCTCGGGCAACGCCACCAGGGCCAAGGCCCCCAGGATCACCCCGGGAATGGACCCAAGGCCCCCCAGAACCACCATGGCCAGGACCATGGCCGATTCGATGAAGGTGAAGCTCTCGGGGCTGACGAAACGCATCCGGGCCGCGAAGAAGGCCCCGGCCAGCCCGCCGAACACCGCGCCCATGGCGTAGGCCAGAAGCTTGAAGCGGAAGGTGTTCACGCCCATGAGCTCGGCTGCGGTCTCGTCCTCCCGGATGGCCTCCCAGGCCCGGCCGATGCGCGAAAAGTTGAGCCGCCGCACAGCCACCACGGTAAAGACCGCCAGGGCCAGGATGACGTAGTACAGGTACGAAAGCTGGCGCATGACCACGGTCTCCAGGACCAGCCCGCCGTCGCTGATGACCGGCACGACGAGGCTCGGCGGGGGGATGCCCAGGATGCCGTTGGGGCCGTTGGTCAGGCTCATCCAGTTGTTGATGACGATGCGCACGATCTCCCCGAACCCCAGGGTGACGATGGCCAGATAGTCGCCGCGCATGCGAAGCGTCGGGTAGCCGATGAGACACCCGGCCACGGCCGCAAAGGCGGCGCAAATCGGCAGGCACAGCCAAAACGACAACCCGTAGTGCAGGGAGAGCAGGGCGTAGGTGTAGGCCCCCACCCCGTAAAAGGCGATGTAGCCCAGGTCCAGCAGGCCACAAAGGCCCACCACCACGTTAAGCCCCAGGCCCAGACAGATGTAGACCAGCACGTTGACGGCCACGTCCTGGGCATAGCGGTCGGTGAAAAAGGGATAGGTCAGGGCGAAGGCCAAAAGGGGAACCAAAAACATCCACTTGGGCGAGGCGGAATACACCCGGCCCACCCCCCGGGTCAGCCGGGCCAGGGGCCTTGTCACGGCATCGAAGACCCCGCGCCGGGACAGCCGAAACATCACGAAGCAACACAGGGCCGCCAGGGCGATCTTCCACCACACGGCAAAAGCCTCGGCAAAGGTCAGGGTACCGTCGGGATGGATCCCCAGAAGCGGCCACAGAAGCAGAAACAGCCAACCCATGGCCAGGGCGAAAAGCATCCAGACCCTAGACCCGCGTGTCATCGACGTTCTCCCCCATGATGCCCGTGGGCATGAAATACAAGACCGCGATCAGGATGACGAAGGCGAAGACGTCCTTGTACTGGCCGCCCATGGGCAGATAGGCGGCGGCCATGATCTCCACCATGCCGATGATCAGGCCTCCGATCATGGCCCCGGTGATGTTGCCGATGCCCCCCAAAACGGCGGCGGCGAAGGCCTTGATGCCCGGCACGAACCCCATGTCATAGCGCACCGAGCCGTAGTACAGGCCGACCATGATCCCGGCGGCGGCGGCCAGGCAGGCCCCGATGGCGAACGTCATGCTGATGACCTTGTTGGAGCTTATGCCCACCAGGGCGCTCATGACCTTGTCCTGGGCCGTGGCCCGCATGGCCTTGCCCATGCGCGTCCGAAACACCAGGGCGTTTAAGGCCACGAGTAAAAGCGCGGTCACGGCCAGAATGCCGATCTGCATGTAGCTTACGCGGATGGCCCCGAAGTCGAAGCCGCCGTGGGTGAATTCCGCAGGATAGGCCTTGTCGTAGACGCCCTGGGTGAGCATGAGCCCGTTTTGCAGAAAAATCGACATGCCCAGGGCCGAAAGCAGCACCGACAGCCGCGAGGACTGGCGAAGCGGCTTGTAGGCCACCTTTTCCACGGCCATAGCCAGCATGGCGCAATAGCCCATGGACAGGACCAGGGACAGGCCGACGCCCAGGCCCGGATGGGTCTCCATGAACCCGTTGGCCGTCAGAAAGCTTAAAAAGATGACGCCCAGGTAGCCGCCGGCGGCGAAGATCTCGCCGTGGGCGAAGTTGATGAGCTGGATGATGCCGTAGACCATGGTGTAGCCCAGGGCCACCAGGGCGTAGACCCCGCCAAGGGTCAGTCCGTTGATCATCTGCTGCAAAAAATAATCCATGCGTCCCGCCTTGTGGCCTTGAAACGAGCCCCTCGCCCTCGGCCATGCCCGACCGCGTCCGCCGACGGGCATGGCCCAGGGCGGTCTGCCCTGGGAGTCCCGGAAGAGGCCGAGGCCCCTTCCGGGATCATGTCGGCGCGAGCGCCGGTCTAGTACTTTTTGCCGGTCTGGGGATCCCAGTAGTTCTTGAACTGGCCGTCCTTGACGACACGAATGATGTAGTTGGAGCCGGAGTCGCCGTTGGGCGCGAATTTGATGTGCTTGGAGGCGCCGTCGGCGTCGATCTTCATGATCGCGGCCTTGATCTTTTCCGGGTCCGTGGAACCGGCGGCCTTGATGCCCGACAAAAGGGAATAGGCCGAGTCATAGGCATAGGCCGAATAGGCCCCGGGCTTGCCGTACTTCTCATAGGCGGCCTGGAACTTCTTGTAGGCCGGGGTCTCCTCGTCGATGAAACCAAACGTCAGGTACACGCCCTCGGCGGCGTCCTTGGCGATCTCCATGAGCTGCGGGTGGTACACGGCGTCCTGGCCGATGATGGCTGCGGTGATGCCCATGCGCTTGGCCTGGAGGAGCATGAGCGCGCCGGAGGAGGAGTTTTGCAGGCTCATGTAGAAAACGTCGGGCTTGGCGTCCTTGACCTTGGTCAAAACGGCCGAGAAGTCTTTGTCGCCCTGGTTCACATGGTCATGCTCGATGACCTTGACGCCCTTTTCCTTGGCCAGGTTTTCCACATTGTCGGCCAAGCCCTGGGAATAGGTGGTCTTGTCGTCCACGATGAACACGGTCTTGGCCTTGAGCTCGCCGGTAATGAACTTCATGGCCGCCACGGACTGGTCGTCGTCACGACCGCAGACGCGGAACATGTAGGGCAGGCCGCGCTCGGTGACCTTCTCGGAGGTGGAGGCCGGGGTGAGCATCAGGATCTTGCCTTCGTCCAGGACTTCCGAGGCCGGGATGGTGGAGCTGGAGCAGTAGGAACCGACCACGCCCACGACCTTCTCGTTAAGGAGCTTGTTGGCGGCGGCTACGGCCTGGCGCGGGTCGCAGGCGTCGTCTTCGGCAAACAGCTCGATTTTTTCGAAGCCCGGGATGCCGCCTTCCTTCTGGATGGCGTCGATGGCCGCGCGCGTGCCGTTGGCGATGTCGTTGCCGTCGGCGGCATAGGAGCCGGTGAGCGGGCTCTGGCTGCCGATTTTCAGCGTGGCCGCCTGGGCCGCAGCGCCCATGGCCAGGCACAGGGCCAGGGTCAACAAAATGATGCGGGAAAATCCTTTCATGCCTGATCCTCCTTGGAAAGATGGTTGCGCCGTGCCTCCCCGCGCGGCACATGCCGCGAAGGGATTCCTTTTCGTGCAAGCATGCCCCCGGCCACAACAGGCCCGGCGGCCTCATTCCGTCAGACTGCGGCCTCCGCGCCCAGATAGGCCGTGATGACCGCCGGGTCGCGCCGGACCTCCTCGGGACGGCCCTGGCAGATGAGCACGCCATGGTCCAGGACCACCACCCGGTCGCTTAAATTCATGACCACGCTCATGTCGTGTTCGACTAAAAGCACGTTGATTCCTGATCCGGCGATGCGCCCGATGGTGTCCATGAGCTCCCGGCTCTCGGAGGGATTTAAGCCCGCGGCGGGCTCGTCGAGCAGGATGGTCTTCGGGTCCGACCCCAGGGCCCGGGCGATCTCCAGGCGGCGTTGCAGGCCGTAGGGCAGATTCTTGGCGGCCACGTCGGCAAAGGCCTCAAGCCCCGCGAACTGGAGGGCGGCCATGGCCCGTTCGCGCACCGCGCGCTCCTCGCGCCGCTGGGAGGGCAGCCGCAAAACCGCCCCCACCACCGTGCTTTTCGTGCGACAGTGGCTGGCCACCATGACGTTCTCCAGGGCGGTCATGGCCGTAAACAGCCGGATATTCTGGAAGGTTCGGGCGATGCCGCGCTCGATGATGCGATGCGGACGAAGGCCCGCCAAGGCGACGCCGTCGTACAGCACGGCCCCGCCGGAAAGGCGGTAGACGCCGGTGATGGCGTTGAAAATAGTGGTCTTCCCGGCCCCGTTGGGTCCGATGAGGCTCAGGATCTCTCCCTGGGTAAGGTCGAAGCTGACTTCCGTCAGGGCCTGCAGGCCCCCGAAATGCACGCTTACGTCTTGCAGCGACAAATGTGCCATGGACTCAACGAGGTATACGAAAACAGCCGAAAATCAAAGCGCTAATTTGCAACAGACGGGTCAAAAATGCGAAAAATGTCGAAACGGGGCGGGGTTAACCCAAAGCGGGCAAACCTACCCCCCGATGGCCGTGACCCGCTGCGGCGGCAGCCCGGACAACAGGATGGGCGCCCGGGCGAAGGAACTCGGGGCGTAATACACGATGTGTCGGCAGCGCCCCAGGAGGTACATGTCCACCAGGGCCTCGAAGCCCTTCCGGGCGTTGTCCTGGCCTTCGTAGTAGGCATGCAGGGGCTGGCCCGGTTCGGGGAAAAACTTTTCGGTGTGCACGGTTCCCGGGAACAGGCGGCAAAACGTGGTCTGCACCTGGCGGTTGTCCGTGGTCAAAAACAGGCCGTAGCCGGTTTTCTCCATGGTCTCCCGGATGACCCGGACGAAGGCGTCCAGGGGGGCCTTCAGATCCGTGTGCCGGATGTGCGCCCCGATCATGCCGGACGGCGAAAACCGGGCCGCTGCGAAATCCTCCACAGCCCGGACCAGTTCCGGCACGGGACGCAGGTAGCCGCGCAAAAGATCCCGGCAGGCCTCCATGGGCTTTCGCCCGGAGAATCCCGGCACGTTCCGGGCCAGAAGCGGGGCCAGGGCCAGGGCCGGCTCCAGGTCCGGGGCCCAGCCCACCAGGATGTCCTGGGCGTAGTCCGTCTTTGTAAAGTCGAGGCAGGTCTCGGCCCGCACGGCGCGGCTTAAGTGGTCGTTGTCGAAGAGGTACTCCACGGCCACGGGCTCGGCCAGCCGCTCGCGCCAGAACTCCGGATAAATGGTGGTCTGGGGCGAAACCGGCGGCGGGACGTCCACGAGGCGCAGCCCGGGAACCGTGAAATAGAGGGGAAAGACGTTCTCGAAGGCGTTGGAATACAGCCCGTCGCGCCAATCCACGCACAGGGTGCGGCCCGTGAGCAGGCAAAAGCCGATCCCGGCCAGGGCGGCCTGGATGCGGTTGCTTAAGCCCCCCGAGCCCTTGACGATCAGATATTTTTCCACGCCCCCCCCGTCGGCGGGCCAACCTCCCCGCCATGAGCTTCTGCAAAAACAACCTAGCCCCGGGGGAAAACCCTGTCAAAACGCGGCGCGAACCAGTAAAACGGCCGCTTCCAGCCGACATGTTGACTTCCCCGTTTCCGGGGTATAGGCAGGGCCTTTTTTGATTGACGGACATGGAGCAGTTTGCCCATGCAAAAAATCCCTACCCCTCGCCGACGCAACGCCCATAAGGACGTCCCGCCGGTCCAGGCGCGCAAAGCCCGACGGACCCGCCCATGCCCCTCTATCTGACCGCCCTTTTCGTCCTTTCGGCCACAGCCCTGGCGGCGCTGGCCAGCGGTCGCGGCCGGGCCGCCAACCTTGTGGGGCCGCTGGGCTGCTTTCTGGGCTGTCTTCTGGGGATTTTCGCCGCCGCCTCGGCCCTTTTTTCCCCAACGCCCCCGGCCCTGCGCCTGCCCTGGAGCGTGCCCTACGGGGCCGTCTCCCTGACCATCGATCCCCTCTCGGCCCTGTTTTTGCTCCCGGTGTTCATCCTGGGCGCGGCCGCCGCCCTCTACGGCCGGGGCTACCTGTCCGATCTGGCCGGGAAACGCTGCCTCGGCGCGCACTGGTTTTTTTTCTGCCTCATGGTCCTTGGCATGGCGCTGACCGTGTGCGCCACCAACGCCGTCTTTTTCCTGGTCTCCTGGGAGATCATGTCCCTGGCCCCGTTTTTCCTCATCTGCCTGCACCATGAGGAGGACCGGGTGCGGACGGCGGCACGGACCTATCTTTTCGCCGCCCACCTGGGCACGGCCTTTCTCATGGCCTTTTTCCTGATCCTGGGGCATCTGGCCGGGTCCATGGAATTTTCAGCCATGGCCAGGGTCGCGCCGGACGTGCTTCGTCCCTTCGCCCCGGCCCTTTTCTTCCTGGCCCTGGCCGGGTTCGGGGTCAAGGCGGGCATCGTCCCCCTGCACGTCTGGCTGCCCGAGGCCCATCCCGCCGCGCCAAGCCACGTCTCGGCGTTCATGTCCGGGGCGCTGATCAAGGCCGGGGTCTACGGCGTGCTGCGCTCCCTGACGTTTCTTGGCCCGCTGGCCCCCTGGATGGGCCAGACCCTTTTGGCCATCGGCATCCTGACCGGCGTTCTGGGACTCTTGGCCGGGCTTGGCCAGGGAGAGCTCAAACGCTTTCTGGCCTTCTCCAGCATCGAAAACATGGGCATCGTCTTTCTGGGCCTGGGACTCGGGGTGCTGGCTGCGGCCACTGGCCATCCCGGCCCGGCCCTTTTCGCCTTCGCCGGACTGCTTTTCCACGTCATCAACCACGCCCTGCTCAAGGGGCTGCTCTTTTTCGGGGCCGGAAGCGTGCTGCACGCCGTGGGCCACGGCTTCATGGAGCGGCTGGGCGGCCTGTCCAAGCGCATGCCGTTTACGGCGACGGCCTGCGTTCTGGCCGGGGCGGCCATCTCCGGACTGCCGCCGGGCAACGCCTTTTTCGGGGAGCTTCTCATCTACGTGGGCGGCGGGATGGCGGCCATGGACATGCCCCTGACCGATGCGGTCTGGGCCTGGACCGGGGTGGCGGGGCTGGCCTTTATCGGCGGCCTGTCGGTCATCGGGTTCACCCGGGCCTGCGGCATGGTTTTTTCCGGCGAACCGCGCACCGACGACGCCGCGAAGGCCCATGATCCAGACCCGCTCATGCGCGCCGCCATGTGGTCGTTGGGGCTTTTGGCCCTGGGCGCGGCCCTGGCCGCCCCCTTCCTGTTGACGGCCATGCTTCCGGCCGCGCGCCTGCTTCTGGCCGGGCAGTCCACGGCCCTGCCGGTTTTGCCCTCGGCGACGGTTAATCCCGAGGCGCTTCTCACCGCCGCCGTGGGCGTCGCCTTCGGGGCCGCCGCCCTGGCCCTGATCCTGGCCTTCGCCCGCAGCAGGCTGCTCGCCCGGCGCAGCGTGCGGTCCCACGGCACCTGGGACTGCGGCTACATCAAGCCCGCGCCGCGCATGCAGTATACGGCCTCCTCCTATGCCGAACCCATGACCGTGCTGTTTCGCCGCCTGCTCGGCGAAAAACGCCGGTTCACGCCGCCCGAGGGCCTTTTCCCGGCCACAGGCGCATCCCGCTTCGCCTCGAAGACGCCCGACCGGGTCAAGGACGGCTTTTTCGTCCCCCTGTTTTCCGCCGTGCTCACGGCCTGCGACGCGCTCAAGCGTTTCCAGCAAGGCAACCTGAATCTGTACATCCTCTACCTGCTGGCCACCCTGGTCATCCTCCTGGCCATCGCCCTGGGGTTCGCCTCATGACCGCCCGCGTCCTGGCCGTCCTCTTGCCGCTTCTGCTGGCCCCCCTGGCCTTCGGGGTCATCCACCGGGTCAAGGCCCGCTTCGCCGGACGGCAGGGCAAGCCCCTGACGCAGATCTACCGGGACATCCGCAAGTGCCTGGGCAAGGGCGCGACCATCAGCCGCACCACCACCTGGCTGTTTCAGGCCGGGCCCACGATCAACCTGGCGGCCACCCTTGCGGCCCTGTCGTTCGTGCCCCTGGGCGGGCTTCCGGCCGCCGTGTCCTTCCCCGGGGACATCTTCGTCTTCGTCTATCTTTTGGCCATGGGCCGCTTTTTCACCATCATGGCCGCCCTGGACACCGGTTCGAGCTTCGAGGGCATGGGGGCCTCCCGGGAGGCGGTCTATTCCTGTCTGGCCGAACCCATGCTGTTCCTGGCGCTTATGGCCCTGGCCCGGCACTCCGGCGACCTGTCGCTTTCGGGCATGCTCTCGGCCGTGTCGGCGGGCTCCTGGCTCACGGGCGCGCCGGTCCTGGCCCTGGTCACCGTGGCCCTGTTCCTGATCCTTCTGGCCGAAAACTGCCGGGTTCCCTTCGACGATCCCACAACCCACCTGGAGCTGACCATGATCCACGAGGTCATGGTCCTGGACCACGGCGGCCCGGACATGGCCATCATCGAATACGCCCAGACGCTCAAGCTGTGGATCTTCGCGGCCGTCACCACCAGCCTGCTTTTACCCGCCGCCTCGGGCGCCCTGGTCTGGGGCGCCCTGTGGGGCCTGGCGGGGGTCTTTGCGGCCGCTGCGGCCGTGGGGGTCACGGAGTCGGTCATGGCCCGGCTGCGCCTGACCCGGGTGCCGCCGCTTCTGGCCGCCGCCGGGGCCTTCGCCGCCCTGGCGCTCATCCTGGTGGGGGGCTGACGGGCATGGGCGCGGGGCCTGGGATGCGGGGACGCCTCCGGCGGCCAAAGGGCTTTGCCCTTTGGAAACCCGTCACGAGGGGAGCGGAAGGCCGGATCATGGATGACGTTTCGATGGGCGCGGACGGGAGGGCGGAGAAGACATGGACATGATTTCCCTGGCCCACGCAGCGGTGGTGCCGGTCATCCTGGCCAACCTGGCCCTTCTGGCCTCCAGCCGTCTGGTGACCTGCATCCGGCTGGTGGCCCTGCAGGGCGCGGTCATCAGCATCACGCCCCTTATCTTCGAGACCGGCCCCCTGACCGCCCACACCGCCGTCTTGTGCGCCGTGGCCCTGGGGCTCAAGGGCGTGGTCTTTCCCCTGCTTTTGCACCGCACCCTGCGCCGGGTGGTCGTGCGCCACGAAATCGAGCCCTACCTGGGCTATCCCCTGTCCATCCTGCTGGGCATCCTGGGGCTTCTGGCCTCCCTGTGGCTGGCCGGACGCCTTGGGGTGCCCGCCGGGTCCTACCGGTCCTTTGCGGCGGCCTTCGCCACCATCCTCACGGGCCTTTTGCTCATCGTCACCCGCAAAAAGGCCTTCACCCAGGTCATGGGCTATCTCACGGCGGAAAACGGCATCTTCCTTTTGACCGCCGTCCTGGCCCCGGGCGGGCCGCTTTTCATCGAACTGACCATCCTTCTCGACGTGTTCGTGGCCGTCTTCGTCATGGGCATCGCCATCCACCACATCAACCGGCAATTCGACTGCATCGACACCGACCGGTTCTGTTCGCTCAAGGACTAGCCATGCTGCTCGCCATCCTGGTCATCCTCCCCTTCGTGCTCGGCGGCGCGGCCTTTTTGTGCCGGACCGGCCCGTCCGGGCGGGGCCTGCTCGTGGCTGGGGCCGGGGCGCACCTGATTTTGTCCGTGGCCGCCGTGTTCGGCCGCCCCGAGGCCCTTTTCGGCGGCATCCTGTTGCTCGACGCCCTGGGCGGGCTGTTTCTGCTTTTGACCAGCATCCTGTTCGCCGCCGCCGCCGTCTATGCCGTGGGCTATCTGGCCCATGAGCACGCCGACGAACGTCGCGACTTCCAGGAAGGGGCCTTTTTCTCCAACGCCCCCCAGACCGTGTTCATCGCCTGCCTGTTTTTTTTCCTGGGCTCCATGACCCTGGTCACGGCCACCCACCACCTGGGGCTTTTGTGGGCGGCCATCGAGGCCACCACCCTGGCCTCGGCCCCGCTGATCTATTTCCACCGCCACCACCGCTCCCTGGAGGCGGCCTGGAAATACCTGGTCATCTGCTCCGTGGGCATCGCCCTGGCCCTGGTGGGCAACATCCTTTTGGCCGCCGCAGGCGGCTCCGGCGCGCCGGATACCGAATCCTCCCTGTACCTGGGCGACCTGCTGGCCCGGGCCAAGACCATGAACCCCATGTGGTTCAAGGCCGGTTTCGTGTTTCTCATGGTCGGTTACGGCGCCAAGATGGGCCTGGCCCCCATGCACACCTGGCTGCCCGACGCCCACAGCGAATCGCCCTCCCTGGTCTCGGCCCTGCTCTCGGGGGCGCTGCTCAACTGCGCCTTCCTGGGGATACTTCGGGCGCATCAGATCGGCGTGGCCGCCGGGCTGGCCGACTTCTGCTCCCCGATCTTCATCGGCCTGGGGCTATTCTCCATGGTCACGGCCGCCGTCTTCATCATCGGGCAGGGGGATTTCAAGCGCATCCTGGCCTATTCCAGCGTGGAGCACATGGGCATCCTGTCCCTGGCCATGGGCCTGGGCGGCGCAGCGGCCTTCGGCGGCATGCTGCACGCCGCAGCCCACTCCGTGACCAAGGCCATGCTGTTTTTGTTGGCGGGCAACATCCTCACCGCCTTCCACACCAAGTCCTCCCACGACGCCCGGGGGGTCATCCGCGCCCTGCCGGTCACCGGCATCCTCTGGGTGGCGGGTTTTCTGGCCATCACCGGGTCGCCGCCCTTCGGCATTTTTTTGAGCGAACTGACCATCTTGAAGGCCGCCCTGGACGCCGGACGCTTCGTGCTGGCCGCCGCCTACCTGGGACTTTTGGGACTGATCTTTTGCGGCATGGCCGTGCCGGTGTTGCGCATGGCCCAGGGGCCGCCCACCCCGCATATCGACCCGGGGCCGCGCGGCGAGGACGCCCTGTCCGTGGGGCCGCCGCTGGTCCTTGGCGGGCTGACGCTTTTTTTGGGGCTTTATGTGCCGTCCTTTTTCAGCGACCTGCTGACCCGGGCCGCCGCCCTGGCCTCGGGGATGTAGGGGGAACGCCATGCAGCCCGATCTGACCATGCGTAACGGAGAGTCCGTCCCGGCACATCTGATCCCGGTTTTGGACTTCGAGTCCCTGCGGACCTTCCTGGTGGGCGAGGTGCGCGGCGGCGGACGCCTGTCGGCCCTTTTCGGACTGCCCGGCCAGCCCGGAGCAGGCGGCGCGGTGCGCGTTCTGGCCGTGGTGGCCCGGGACGGGGCAGGCATCCTGCGCCCGGTTGTGTCCGAGGTCGGCGACCGCTATCCGGCGCTCACCCCGGACCTCCCCCAGGCGCATCTTTTCGAGCGCGAGCTTTCCGAGCAGTTCGGGGTCATCCCCGTGGGCCACCCGCGCCTGAAACCCGTGCGCTACCACGCCCCGGGGACGCTTAACCCGGCCGCCCCGGCCGCCCCCCGGCCCCTGCCCGCAGATACGGATTTTTTCCGGGTCGAGGGCGACGAGGTCCACGAGGTGGCCGTGGGGCCCATCCACGCCGGGGTCATCGAGCCCGGGCACTTCCGCTTCCAGTGCCACGGGGAGACGGTCTTTCACCTGGAGATCGCCCTGGGCTTCCAGCACCGGGGCATCGAGGCCGCCCTCGAAGGCGGCCTGACCGGACCCCTGGCCACGGGCGGGCAGGGCTTCGGCCGCATCCCCCATTTCATGGCCACAGCCGCCGGGGACACCACCATCGGGCACACCCTGGCCTGGTGCCGGATCATGGAGTCCCTGTCCGGGACCGTCGTCCCGGAGCGGGCCGCGCTTTTTCGGCTCATCGCCCTGGAGCTGGAGCGCCTGGCCAACCACACGGGCGACCTGGGGGCCCTGGCCGGGGACGTGGCCTATCTGCCCACCATGTCCTTTTGCGGCAGGCTTCGCGGCGATTTCCTGAACATGACCGCCCTGTTGTGCGGCAACCGGTTCGGCCGGGGCCTGGTGGTCCCGGGCGGGGTGGCCTTCGACGCCGACCAGGCCCGGCTGGCGGAGTTTCGCGGCCGTTTCGAATCCACCTTTCGCGATGTGGAAGGCGCGGCGGATCTTTTATTCGAGACGCCCTCGGTGCGGGCCCGCTTCGAGCACACCGGCGAGATCAGCCGGGACACGGCCACGGCCCTGGGGCTGGTGGGACCGGCGGCCCGGGCCTGCGGCCTCGCCCGGGACGTGCGCGTGGACCATCCCTTCGGGGCCTACCGCCGCCTTGCGGCCCGGGCCGCCTCCTGGCCCTCGGGCGACGTCTACGCCCGGGCCTTCGTGCGCCGCTTGGAAATCCGCGAATCCGCCCGGCTCATCCGGGCCGCCCTCGATGCGCTGGTCGCGCTGCCGGAAGGCGGCGTCCGCCACGGCGAGCCGGGCTCCTGGCCAAGGCCGCTTTTGCCGGAGAGCCTCACCGTGTCGCTTATCGAAGGCTGGCGCGGCGAGATCTGCCATGTGGCCCTGACCGACGCGGACAGGCGGATTGTGCGCTACAAGATGATCGACCCGTCGTTTCACAACTGGGAGGGGCTGGCCATGGCCCTGCGCGGCCGGGCCATTTCGGATTTCCCCCTGTGCAACAAAAGCTTCAACCTGTCCTATTGCGGACATGACCTGTAGAATCGCCATGACCGGCGTCCCGTCGTCACGCCGCGCCGCCAACCGTCCCGGAGCCCTCCGGGCCGCCCAAGGGAGCCTCCCCCCGTGCTTCGCGCCGCCCTGGAACGCCTAAGTCAAAAACGCCGCACCGTGGCCTTTCCGGACGGCGCCCCGAACCTGCCCGACCGCCTGCGCGGCCTGCCGGTCATCGACGCCGCACAATGCCCCGCCGCCTGCCTGGCCGCCCCGGCCTGCGCCGCCGCCTGTCCCGTGGGGGCCATGCGCCCGGGCCTGGGCCTCGGCGGTACGCCGCTTATCGACCTGGGCAAGTGCCTGTTTTGCACGGACTGCATGGCCGCCTGTCCCACGGGGGCCATCACCTTCGGCCGCGACTACCGGCTGGCCGTGAGAAAGCGGGAGCATCTGCATTTTCGGGGCGAGGCCCTGCGTCTGGCCGAGGCCCTGGATAAGCGCGCCCGCACGCTCTTCGGCCGGTCGCTGAAGCTTCGCCAGGTCAGCGCCGGGGGCTGCAACGCCTGCGAGGCGGATTTGAACGTGTTGACCACCATCGTCTTCGACCTGGGCCGCTTCGGCATCGATTTCGTGGCCTCGCCGCGCCACGCCGACGGGTTGATGATCACCGGCCCGGTCCCCGAAAACATGCGCGAGGCGCTTGCCAAGTGCTACGACGCCACGCCGGACCCCAAAATCGTCATTGCCTCCGGGGCCTGCGCCATCTCCGGGGGGCCCTTCGCCGGGCTGCCCGAGTCGCACGACGGAGCCGACGCCATCGTCCCGGTCGATCTGTACATCCCGGGCTGCCCGCCGCATCCCGTCACGGCCCTGGACGGCATGCTACGTCTTTTGGGGAGAATATAAAAAGACTGGTCGTCTTTTTATGTTGGTTCTGGACGGGATGCTCCATATCTTGGGAAGAATGAAAAAGACGGAACGTCTTTTCATGGGAGCGACGTTGGACGAGTTGCTGCGACGTGCGGAAAGGATATCAAGCGGCGAAATGGCGTCTTCAGGGACGCTTATGGCCGGGAGGACGCGGCATGGACTGGGCGGCAACGCCTGCGGCCTCTTTGGGAGCACGGCCGTCGCCGGGATGGCCGGGATTTATGGGCGCGCCTTTTTCACAACGCCAGCATGGTATTTTCCTGCAACGCATCATCTACGCAAACACAGGCGACGTGTGGGATGTCTCCTGTGAATTGCGAAGAACTTCGAGGCCCTTCGGGTTCGAATCAAGCAATTTCAGCGCACTCACAACAGCCCGGCTGGGAAGAAGCTCACCGCTTTCATACTTTTGAAAAGCGCGCGGCCCTCCGCCAATGATCGTTCCGGCCTCTTTTTGCGTGAGACGCAATTTTTTACGAATTCGCCGGATTTCCTGCGGACTCAACAGTCCTTCACATTGCATTTTCAATTCATTCAGGGCCTTGTCGGTTATCTTCAAATCTTTTCCGCTATGAATACCCTCACCACATTCACGGCAATACCATCCAGGTAATTCGACAGTTTTCGACAATCCTTTATACGCAATAGTCACAGTCCGGACATCGTGCTCCATCACTCCACCATCATGAGGACAATTCATAATTTGTGCATCCATAAATATTACCTCATTCAGAAAAATACACTCTCTTCCATAACATCTAAAACCTGCACGAATCACATCGAATCCTATCGCTCCTTAAATGACATGAGCATGAACTCAGCCAAAATTCCAGATGAAAATTTTACATACAACATCCCGACAGGGGACGGGACATGATATACATCTTGCCAAATCCTGTGGTCTTTAAAGGAAGTCATTGATTTATAAAAATGCATCCTTGAA
>Ga0209467_1001871_pt1 | contig 16530 bp, 9 predicted proteins | sample Higcelwee11metaG_FD_187175 | JGI IMG/M metagenome (GOLD analysis project Ga0209467, IMG submission 187175) | Freshwater pond sediment microbial communities from the University of Edinburgh, under environmental carbon perturbations - High... | ecosystem: Environmental > Aquatic > Freshwater > Pond...
TTTTAAAACAAGATGTAAACAGCGGAATGTATTTTGATTCAAGCATTCCTCAAGGATATGGCGTAGGAAGTAGTGGCGCTTTGGTTGCTGCTATTTACGATAAATATGCCAATGATAAAATCACGGTGTTAGAAAATTTAACGCGTGAAAAATTATTGCAATTAAAAACGATTTTTTCTCAAATGGAATCGTTTTTCCACGGAAAAAGTTCAGGTTTAGATCCATTGAACAGTTATTTGAGTATTCCAATTTTAATCAATTCGAAAGATAATATTGAAGCTACTGGAATTCCAACGCAAAGCACACAAGGAAAAGGTGCTGTTTTCTTAATTGATTCAGGAATTGTGGGCGAAACCGCTCCAATGGTTTCTATTTTTATGGAAAACTTAAAAGATAACGGTTTCCGTACGATGTTAAAATCACAATTCATAAAATATACCGATGCTTGTGTGGAAAATTTCTTGCACGGCGATGTAAAATCGTTATTAGAAAACACCAAACAATTATCAAAAGTAGTTTTGAATAATTTCAAACCTATGATTCCAGAGCAATTTCACCAAGTGTGGCAAAAAGGAATCGATACTAACGATTACTATTTGAAATTATGTGGTTCTGGTGGTGGCGGTTATATTTTAGGATTTACCCAAGACTTAGATAAAGCAAAAGCATCTTTAAAAGACTATAAATTAGAAGTAGTTTATAATTTTTAATGTTTTTAGTTTGAAGGCAACTTTAAACTTTAAACTTTGAACAAAAACTCATGCTCACCCGTAAAACCAAATTAGTCCTTACTAAAATATTTAGTTTTTTCTCTGTAATTAGAGGATATAATATTTGGGTCGTTGCATTGGCGCAATATCTTTCTGCCATATTCATTTTAGCTCCCGAAAAACGTGCTTTAGATATTGTTCTTGATTGGCGTTTATTTTTAATTGTGGTTGCTTCTACTTTAACGATTGCTTCGGGTTACATTATAAACAACTTTTACGATGCCAAAAAGGATTTAATTAATCGCCCTAAAAAAGCTATGATTGATCGTTTGGTAAGTCAGGAAACCAAGTTGAAAGTTTATTTTACGATTAATTTCATTGTGGCTTTGCTGATGTTTTTTATTTCTTGGCGTGCGATGTTGTTTTTTTCGGCTTATATTTTCTTGATTTGGTTTTATTCGCACAAGTTGAAAAAAATGTTCTTAATTGGAAACATCACAGCGGCAGTTTTAGCGGTTTTGCCTTTCTTCGGAATTTTGATGTATTATAAAAACTTTTACGAAGTCATTTTTGCACACGCTACGTTTTTATTTTTATTGATTTTAATTCGAGAATTAATTAAAGACTTAGAAAACATCGAAGGAGATTTAATTGCTGATTATAAGACTATTCCTGTTGTTTTTGGTGAAAAAAGAGCAAAAAGTATCATTTCAATATTAACCATTTCGACTGTTGTTCCCATATATTTCTTAATTGAAATTTACAATGTGGGCTACATGGATATTTACTTTTATTTGAGCTTAATTGCTTTGTTATTTTTTTGTATGATGTTATGGAAAGCAAATACAAAAACGGAATATTTAAAACTTCATTTCTTGTTGAAGTTCATTATTGTTTCGGGTGTTTTTTGCATTGTTTTGATAGAACCTTCTGTTTTATTTCATGGAAAAAAACTAATTTTAACTCATTCTATATCTATTTATTAGATGTTTCAACTAACATTTTAGGATTTAAAAAACTAAAGTGTGTGTTTCAACATATTAGTTATATCTTTGCAGAAATTTGTTTATAATATGTCACGTCATCAAGATAATGATAAAAGTCGCCCAGGTTCTGGAAGACAAGGAGGTTACAAGAAAGATAGTAATTCAAGAGGGAATGCGCCAATTCGTAAAGCGCCTTCAAAGTTTGCAACGAAACCAGATGCAGCTAAAGCGGATGCTCCAAAAGCTCCAAAATCACCAAAAAGACCATCTAATCCAGACGAAATTCGTCTAAATCGTTATATTTCTAATTCAGGAATGTGTAGCCGTAGAGATGCGGATATTTACATTCAAAGCGGTAATGTAAAAGTTAATGGTGTTGTTGTCACCGAAATGGGTCACCGTGTTAAATTAACCGATGTTGTTCAGTTTGATGGTGTAAATATTACGCCAGAAAAGAAAGAATATGTTTTATTAAACAAGCCTAAAAACTTTTCAACGGCTGGTGATGATTCTCCAGGTTCAGCGAATGTGTTGGACTTAGTTCGTGGTGCTTCAAAATCGAATTTATTACCTGTTGGAAGAATGGATAAAACCACAACCGGTTTGTTGTTGTTTACGAATGATACTGAAATGGTTCAGAAATTCACAGTTCCTAACCAACGTTCTTCTAAACTATACCAAGTTACGTTAGATAAAAATTTGAAATTTGAAGATTTAGAAAAAATCCAAAAAGGATTAATGATTGATGACCACAAAGTATTCGTGGAAGAAATCACTTACATAGAAGATCAACCGAAAAGTGAAATCGGTATCAAAATGAAAACGTCTAACGTAAAAGTGGTTCGTAAAATCTTCGAACACTTAAAATACGATGTTTTAAAAGTGGACCGTGTAACATTTGCCGGTCTAACAAAGAAAAATTTACCAAGAGGTGATTGGAGATTCTTAACCGAACAAGAAATCATCAACCTTAAAAATGCTTAATACCATTTTATAAAGCACATAGGCACATAGGATTTTTTCTTTGTGCCTTTTTTATTTAGTAATCTTTGCGTCCCGAAGCTTCGGGATTTGCGTTTAAATCTAAACTTTATGCCAAATCAACTACAACAAATCGCCATTAAATGGTTTGATGCTTTTAATACAAAAAACTTAGAGAAATTATTAGAATTATACGACGACGAAGCCCAACATTTCAGTCCGAAATTAAAAATTCGTCAGCCGGAAACCAATGGTTTAATCATAGGAAAAGAAGCCATGCGAGTTTGGTGGCAAAACGCTTTTGATAGATTACCAACATTGCACTACAAAGTAACTTCATTAACCGCTAATACGGACAGAGTTTTTATGGAATACACACGTCAAGTAGCAGGTGAAGCTGATATGTTAGTAGCCGAAGTTCTAGAAATTAAAGAGGGGAAGATTGTGTTTTCTAGGGTGTATCATGGGTAGAAAATAAGAGTTTTCCATTTGTTTTCCATTTTGTGAAATTACTTATATTTGTTTCAAATACTTTTAAAAACAATATCAATTCACTTCAAAATGACTGAAAAATCATCAAAAAATATATTTTCCCGCATTTTTTCTACCATTAAAATGGCGTTAAACGGTGAGTCAAATTATGATTTTACATCAGGAAAAATAAATACTGCCGTTATTTTACTTGCCATTCCAATGGTTTTAGAAATGATGATGGAGTCGGTTTTTGCATTAGTAGATCTATATTTTGTTGGGCATTTAGAAAACAGCAGTTTTGCAGTACAAACCGTAGGATTAACCGAATCGGTTCTCACAATAATATACTCGTTAGCTATTGGAATTAGTATGGCAGCTACGGCTGTTGTTGCCAGAAGAATTGGTGAAAAAGATCCTGTTGCAGCCGCTAAAGCAGGAATGCAAGCTATCGTTATAGCCGTTGCAATAAATATTGTAATTAGCATTTTGGGAATTGTTTTTGCGACCGATATGCTTATGTGGATGGGTTCTTCCAGAGAATCTGCCATTTACGGAACTTCTTTTGTTCAAATTATGATGGGTGGAAGTACTTCTATCATGCTTTTATTCTTGATAAACGGAATTTTTAGAGGTGCTGGAAATGCTGCAATAGCCATGAAAAGTTTGTGGTTGGCAAACATTTGTAATATTATTTTATGTCCAATATTCATTAACGGTTTAGGACCAATTCCTGCTTTTGGATTAACAGGAGCTGCAATAGCAACCACAACAGGAAGAAGTATTGGTGTTTTATATCAATTATATAATTTGTTTAATGGCAAGGGTGTAATAAAAATGGTGCTTGCCTATATTACTCCCGATTTTGAACAGATAAAGGCAATAGTAAAAATTGCTGCTCCAGGTGTTTTACAATTTGTGATTGCTTCGTGCAGTTGGATATTTTTAGCCAAATTGGTGGCAACTACAGGCGGTGATCAAGGTTCAGCAGGATATCAAACGGCATTGCGAATCATGATGTTTTTTATACTTCCTGCTTGGGGATTAAGTGGTGCTGCTGCAACTTTGGTAGGACAAAATTTAGGCGCAAAACAAGTCGAACGCGCTGAAAAGTCGGTTTATGTGACTGCAAAATACAATGTAATTTTTATGGCAATCATCACGGTTATTACATTAACTGGTGCAGAATATATGGTTTCGTTGTTTACAAACGATGCGTTAGTTTTAAAAATTGCCGTTGAAGCACTTCAAATAGTAAGTCTTGGTTATGTTTTTTACGGAATTGGTATGGTGCTCATTAATGTTTTTAACGGAGCTGGAGATACCTGGACACCCACAAAAATTAATTTTTTCGGATTTTGGTTGTTTCAAATTCCGTTCGCTTATTTTTTAGCAAAGCATCTAAAAATGGGGCCTACTGGCGTTTTTATGGCTATTCCAATTGCAGAAGCATGCATAACAATTGCAGGTTATGTTTTGTATAAAAAGGGGAAATGGAAAAGAATTGAGGTGTAGTTTATCCCTCAAAAACATAATCGGCATATACATGCTCAATTTCGGTAAATACATCCAATAACTGATTAATACCATCTGTGGTAACCAATTTTTGTTTGTATTCTTTAAAACCGTGAATGCCTTTGAAATAATTAGTATAATGACGACGCATTTCGTTGATGCCTAAACGTTCACCTTTCCATTCAATACTCCAAATTAAGTGATTTTTTGCGGCTTCAATTCGGTCATTCATGCTTGGCGGAGCTAATTTTTCTCCAGTGGCGAAATAATGTTTAATTTCATTAAAAATCCACGGATAACCAATCGCAGCACGACCAATCATCATGCCATCTAAACCGTATTTATTTTTGTATTCCAATGCTTTTTCAGGAGAATCAATATCACCATTTCCAAAAATTGGCATCGTAATTCTAGGGTTTTCTTTAATTCTTTGAATATGACTCCAGTCAGAATGACCTTTGTACATTTGAGCACGTGTTCTGGCATGAACCGTTAAGGCTTGCACACCAATATCTTGTAAACGTTCTGCAACTTCGTCAATATTAATTGAACTTTCATCCCAGCCTAAACGTGTTTTAACTGTAACCGGAAGATTGGTTCCTTTGATAACGGCTTTGGTTAAACGCACCATCAAATCTACATCTTTCAAAACGCCAGCACCAGCACCTTTGCAAACCACTTTTTTTACTGGGCAACCAAAATTGATGTCTACTAAATCAGGTTGAACAGCATCCACAATTCGAGACGACATTTCCATCGCTTCTTCATCACCACCAAAAATCTGAATTCCCACAGGGCGTTCGTAATCAAAAATATCTAGCTTTTGCTTGCTTTTTACCGCATCACGAATTAATCCTTCCGAAGAAATAAATTCAGAGTACATTAAATCAGCTCCATGTAATTTACATAAACGACGAAATGGTGGGTCGCTCACATCTTCCATTGGGGCTAATAATAAAGGAAAATCGGGTAGTATGATGTTACCAATTTTAGGCATTTTGCTTCAATTTTTTGCAAAGATAAGAAATTTTTAAACCTAACAGGTTTCTAAAACCTGTCAGGTTTAAAATCCAAAACTTTACCTTATATTTGCAGATTAAACGCACAAGAGTTTGGAAGATGAAAATGCCTCTTGTACATGAACTTTACATTGAAAGATGAAAAACATTAGAAATTTCTGCATTATTGCACACATTGACCACGGAAAAAGTACGTTGGCAGACCGTTTATTAGGTGCTACGCAAACCGTTACAGCTCGTGAAGAAAAGGCTCAGTTATTAGATAACATGGACTTAGAACGCGAACGTGGGATTACTATAAAAAGTCACGCTATTCAAATGGAATATACCTACAAAGGGGAACAATATATTTTGAATTTGATTGACACGCCAGGTCACGTGGATTTCTCGTATGAGGTTTCTCGTTCTATTGCTGCTTGTGAAGGCGCTTTGTTGATTGTAGATGCAGCACAAAGTATTCAGGCACAAACGATTTCGAATTTATATTTGGCTTTAGAAAATGACTTGGAAATTATTCCGGTTTTAAATAAAGTAGATTTACCAAGTGCTAATCCTGAGGAAGTTAGTGATGATATTATTGATTTATTAGGATGTAAATTAGAAGATATTATTCATGCTTCTGGTAAAACAGGTTTTGGTGTTGAAAATATTTTGGCAGCCATTATTGATAAAATTCCGGCTCCAAAAGGAGATCCAGAAGAACCATTACAAGCCTTGATTTTCGATTCGCACTATAATCCTTTTAGAGGAATTGAAGTAATTTTCCGTGTTATTAATGGAGAAATTAAAAAAGGGCAGAAGATTAAATTCATGGCAACGGGTAATGAATATTTTGCCGATGAAGTTGGGACATTAAAATTAAATCAAGTGCCCAAAAGTGTTATTTCAACAGGTGATGTAGGTTATTTAGTTTCTGGAATTAAAGAGGCTAAAGAGGTAAAAGTAGGTGATACTATTACTGATGCAAAAACGCCTACAACAAATATGATTAAAGGATTTGAAGACGTAAAACCAATGGTTTTCGCTGGAATTTATCCTGTAGATACAGAAGATTACGAAGATTTACGTGCTTCGATGGAAAAACTTCAGTTAAACGATGCTTCTTTAGTATTTGCTGCGGAAAGTTCAGCTGCGTTAGGATTTGGTTTCCGATGTGGATTCTTAGGAATGCTACATATGGAAATTATCCAAGAACGTTTAGAGCGTGAGTTTGATATGACGGTAATCACTACTGTTCCTAACGTTTCGTATCATGCGTACACTAAAAAAGAACCTGATACTATCTTAATTGTAAATAATCCATCTGATTTACCTGAGCCGTCTAAATTAGATAGAGTAGAAGAGCCATATATCAAAGCAACCATTATTACAAAATCGGATTTTGTTGGAAACGTAATGAGTTTGTGTATTGAAAAACGTGGTGTAATTACCAATCAAACGTATTTAACTACCGAACGTGTAGAATTAAATTTCGATATGCCATTAGCGGAAATCGTATTTGATTTTTACGATAGATTAAAAACAGTTTCTAAAGGATATGCGTCTTTTGATTACCATCCAATAGGAATGCGCGAATCAAAATTAGTACGTTTAGATGTCTTGTTAAATGCACAACCAGTTGATGCGCTTTCGGCGTTAATTCACGAAAGTAATGCGTATCATATTGGTAAAAAAATGTGTGAAAAACTAAAAGAATTAATACCAAGACAACAATTTGATATTCCTATTCAGGCTGCAATTGGTGCGAAAGTAATTGCTCGTGAAACAATTAAAGCTTTAAGAAAAGACGTAACTGCAAAATGTTATGGTGGAGATATCTCTCGTAAACGTAAACTTCTTGAAAAACAGAAAAAAGGTAAAAAACGTATGCGTCAGGTTGGAAATGTAGAAATTCCGCAAGAAGCGTTTATGGCTGTTTTGAAGTTGAATGATTAGTGAATTATCGATAAATTAATAAAAAGTTTGAATAATGTGTATTATTCAAACTTTTTTTAATTATAATCACTATCATTTGTCTTTTTTGATTACATTTATATCAATGATTTTAACCCCTGCAAAATCGTGAATAAAATAACCTACATATTTGTTCTGTTGTTCTCAACAAGCTTGTTTGCCCAAACAATAACAGTTGATAATACAACAAATACACCTGCTCAGTTAGTTGATTTACTACTTGGAAACTCTTGCGTGGAGGTTTCTAATATTTCTGTTTCTTCCACACAATCTGTTGCATATTTTAATCAAAATGGATCAACTTTTCCAATTTCTGAAGGAATAGTTATTAGAAATGGAGTAGCTACTTTTACACAAGGACCATATACAGGTGTAAATTTGAGTAGTTCCGTAACAAATTCTGGAGATGTTTTTTTGCAAACTTTAAGCGATGCTAATGGAGGAACAAGTCCAATTGTAAACGCTGAATTTTTAGAGTTTGATTTTATTCCACTTTCGAACAGTTTTAGTTTTAACTTTTTGTTTGCTTCCAATGAATATGGGTTTTATCAATGCGAATTTAGTGACGTTTTTGCCTTTGTGTTAACTGATTTGTCTTCTGGGATTTCAACAAATTTAGCAGTTATTCCTGGAACAAATACACCAGTATCGGTAACCACAATTAGAAATAGTATTTATAATGAGCCTTCAAGTCCAAACAATAGTTGCGCCTCAATAAATCCGACTTTTTTTGATATTTATAATGTTGGAAATCCCTCCTCTGCGTTAAATATGAGAGGTCAAACTGTGGTTATGAATGCTTCTTCGGCTGTAATTCCAAATACGCCTTACAAAATAAGATTAGTTATTGGTGATTATGCTAATTCAGGTTTTGATTCTGCTGTTTTTATAGCTGCAGGAAGTTTTACTACTACTTTAGATTTAGGTTCAGACCAGATTATTTGTACAGGCGATTCTGTTCAGTTGGACACCAATTTAGACAATACGTTTACTTTTACTTGGTTTGAAAACGGAAATCCAATTCCTGGCGAAACTAATTCAACATATACCGTAACTCAAGCAGGAACTTATACAGTTGAAGCTGTAAGAGGAACTTGTACAATAACTGATACTATTGTTTTTACTGATTTAGCAGTTACAAATCCTTCCAACTTATTAACGTGTAATAATGGAGCTGCTTCTTACAATTTTAATTTAATTACAAATAATGAAGTTGCATTAGGAATTGATTCAGCTATTTATGATGTTTTTTATTATGAATCGCCAGCAGATATTGTAGCAAATAATCCAATTCCAAGTGGGAATTTGACTTCTTATTCAAGCTCTGGAGGTCAAACAATTTATATCAAAATATTCAATACCGTTTCAGGTAATTTTTGTGATGCAGTATATCCATTTGATTTAATTGTGACAAATGTTGTTGTCGCAACGCCACCTAATCCAATTTCAGTTTGTGAAGGTCAAGGAGGTACAAATTATACTTTTACAAATAGCACAACGAATGAAGTTTTAAATGGTCAATCGCCAGTTAATTATACAGTAACATATTATAATTCTGTTGGTGAAGCTTCCTCTGGTACTAACCCGATAACTTCAATTACAATTCCAAACGGAACAACAACGGTTACTATTGGAATCAGAATCCAAGATAATTCAAATCCTAATTGTTTTGATGTTACTTTGGTTACAATTACGATTAATCCATTGCCAGTGGTTGATGACATTCCAGATCCAATAGAATGTAGTCAATTTACATTGCCAGTTATTGCGAATGGAACTTATTATCTTTTACCAGGCGGACCCACAACACTTGGGCAAGTACAATTAAACATTGGAGATATTATTGATTCAAGCGGAACATATTATATTTTTGCTGGACCAGATGCAAATGGCTGTACAAACGAAAGTTCTTTTAATGCTTATTTTATTGATGAGTATGAACCAACTCTAGATCATTGTGGTTTATTCACAATTCCGGCAACACCATATGGCATTGGGGATTTTTATACTGCATTAGGAGGGCCATCAGGAGGAGGAACTTTATTAGTTGAAGGAACTCTATTTTCAAACAATACTTCGGCAACAATAACAATGTCTGTTTTTTATTATGCTGAGGTAGATGGTGTATTTTGTAGAGATGAAGAATTTGTAATTTATATTCATCCATTACCATTAGTAGACGACCCAGCCGATGTTACTACGTGTGATTCTTACACATTACCAGCCTTAACAAATGGAACATATAATACCGCTTCTGATGGAAGTGGTGCAACTTTAAACGCAGGAGACGTAATTAGTGTATCTGGACCAAATTTCCCAGGTACTTATTATGTTGTTAATTCTTTAGCGCACACTACAAGTCAAGGTTTGCCTGGGGCTTGTATAGAGTTTAGTGATATTATCATTAATTTGGTAAATACATCGGTTTTTACTTCGGTTTCAGATTGCGGTGTTTATACTTTACCTGTTGTTTCTTTTGGAGGGTATTACACAGCTCCAAATGGAGGAGGAACTCAAATTACAGATTTGAATATTACTTCATCTCAAGTTGTTTATTATTTTACAAATACTACTACATTGCCAAATTGTACTTCTAACTTAAATTATAATATTACAATTAATCCTTTACCTTTAGTGGATATAATTCCAAGTGGAACTTATTGTGGAGAGTTTGTTTTACCTGTTTTAACAAATGGGACTTATTATACGTTATCTGGAGGGCCAACAGTTATTGGGCAACAACAATTATTTTCTGGAAATAGAATTGATTTGTCTGGAGCAAATTTACCGCCTGGAACATATTATATTTATAACGGATTAGACGCTAATGGTTGTGAAAACGAATCGAGTTTTACAATTGCTTTAAATCCGTTTCCTCCGGCAGATAATGTATTTAGTAGAACAGAGTGTGCACCTTATTCTGTTGCAATACCAGTTAACGGAACAATTTATACAGCTCCAGGAGGCCCAAGTGGAGGCGGAACAGTAGTTTCTTCATCTCAAGTGTTTGATGTCACACAGACTTTTTATTTATACAATATTGATGCAACAACAGGTTGTGAAATTAATCGTCCTTTCACTATTACTTATAACGGTATTAATTTGCCCTTGTTTAATGACCAACCTGTGTGCGAAAATGATAATTTTCAATTGCCTGCATTAACACATGTAGCGCCAACACCTTTTAATTATACCATAGGGTATTTTTATGACACTGCTGGAGTAAATCCAGTACCAAATGGAACTGTATTTAATACACCAAATACAACTACGACTATTTATGTGTACGCTGTTAATGGCGATAGAATTATTTGTACACAAGAAGATAGTTTTGATATAGTAGTTTCTGAAACACCTAATCTATCTTCTTTAGGGTTAGTTTTTGATACAGATGAATGTGGAACTTATGTTTTACCAACATTGCCAGTAACGGCTTACAATATTAATTATTATTCGCAATCTGGCGGAAATACAACGGATTTGATTACGAATTTGAATATTTCAACTCCGGGAACGTATACATATTATGTGTATGCTTCAGCTATTGGGAATCCAAATTGTAATGATGAAATTTCGTTTACTTTCACAGTTCATCCATTGTTAGATATTACTTTACAAGGCGGAATTATTTGTGTAGATTCTCAAACAGGAACCGTTTATAGTACTTATACAATTGATTCGGGTTTAAATCCAGCTTTTTTTACTGTGAATTGGTATTTAAACGGAACACTTATGGGAACTGGAGCAAGCTATACTGCTTCGCAAGCTGGAGTTTATGATGTCGAATTTATTAAATTAACACCAGATGTAGGAGCTAATTGTAACTATAACAACACAACCATAACTATAACACAATCTGGTCCAGCTATTGCTGATTTTACAGTGAGCTCTGCTTTTGAAAACAACACGTTTATCACCGTAAACATTACAGATGGATTTGGAGTTTATTTATATCAATTAGAATATCCAAACGGGGATTTGAGCGAGTTGCAATCAAGTAATGTGTTTTCAAATTTAGCAACAGGCGAATATTTTATAAATATTTTTGATACACTTGGCGATTGTTCTCCTACACGATTAGGGCCAATTTATATTATCAATTATCCAAATTATTTCACGCCAAACGGTGACGGAATTAATGACAATTGGAATATTTGGGATTTAAGTCAACAATCTAATGCAGTTATATCAATCTTTGACCGATATGGTAAGTTTTTAAAACAAATTTCTCCTGCAGGTTCAGGTTGGGATGGTACATTTAATGGCGAAAAATTACCTTCAACAGATTATTGGTTTACGGTTGATTATTTACCTCAAAATTCACAAACGAGACAAGTTTTTAGAGCGCATTTTTCGTTAAAACGATAAGTCAAAGTTATTAACATTAACAATTGTATCATTCATTTTTCGTAAAAAGAAAAGTAATTTTACAAGATGTATGCTTTAGTCGATTGTAATAATTTCTACGTTTCTTGCGAACGTGTTTTTCAGCCTCAATATAACGGAAAACCTGTTGTGGTTTTGTCCAATAATGATGGCTGTATTATTTCGCGAAGTTATGAAGCTAAAGAAATTGGAATTCCCATGGGTACACCCGAGTTTAAAGTTAGGGATGCAATTAAACAACATAACATAAAGGTATTTTCTTCCAATTATGCGTTGTATGGTGATTTGAGTCAGCGTGTTATGAAAATTCTCGAAAAATTTTGCCCAAGTGTTGAGGTGTATAGTATTGATGAGGCTTTTTTGAATTTTGATGGAATGAACATTTCCGACTATCATCAATATGGATTAGATGTCCAAAAAAAATTGATGAAATGGCTAAGTATTCCCACAGGAATAGGATTTGCACCTACTAAAACATTAGCAAAATTAGCAAATAGAATTGCTAAAAAATTTCCAGAACGCACTAATGGTGTTTACGTTATTGATACAGAAGATAAGCGAATTAAAGCTTTAAAATGGACTAAAATTGAGGATGTTTGGGGAATTGGCTATCGATTAACTAAAAAAATGCAATCACAACAAATCCTAACGGCTTATGATTTTACATTGCCACAAAACGAAGCTTTTATAAAAAAAGAAATGGGCGTTGTAGGTTTACGTTTAAAATATGAATTAGAAGGGAAGTCGGTCTTAAGTTTAGAAGAGCCAAAAACCAAGAAAAATATTGCTATTACACGAAGTTTTGAAAAGGATATTACTTCTTACAGCGAATTAAAAGAGCGCGTTTCTACGTTTGCTTCTGTTTGTGCCGAAAAACTCAGAAAACAAAATTCATGTTGTTATGGAGTAGTTTTATTTCTTAAAAAAGACAAGTTTAAAGCCAATGGCGAGCGGTATAATTTCTATAAAATGGCAATGCTACCTTTTCCAAGTAATACTTCTTTTTCAATTAGTAATTTAGCTTTAAAAATGTTATCCGAATTATACAAAGAAGGTGATTCGTATAAAAAAGCAGGTGTAATTGTTACCGAAATTATTCCTGCCAATCAAAGGCAGTTTCATTTATTTGATGATGAAAACCCGAAATTTCAAAAAATTATGGAAGTAATAGATAAGCAACATGCTAAAATTGGAGAACGAAAAATTCGATTAGGAAATCAAGATTTACAACGCACATGGAAGATGAAACAATACCATTTGTCAAACAAATATACCACTAATTTTAAAGAAATACTCGAAATAAAATGTCATTAAATTCAACGCTAACTTTTTTTATTCCCGATGATACTCATTCGGAAGGACAACAGTTTATAACAAGTGGAATTAAAGCAGGTTTTCCATCTCCAGCGGCAGATTTTGAAGAAAATAAAATAAGTTTAGATGGCATATTAGTTAAAAATAAAGAAACCACTTTTTATGCCAAAGCAAGCGGAAACTCTATGACAGGAGCTGGAATCGACGATGGTGATATTTTAGTAATAGATAGAAGTATAGAACCTAAAAACAATAAGGTTGCAGTTTGCTTAATTGACGGGGAGTTTACGGTAAAAAGAATAAAGCAAGAAGAAGATTTGTTATTCCTAATGCCCGAAAATTCGCTTTACAAGCCCATTAAGATTGAGGAACACAATGATTTTATTATTTGGGGAATTGTGACTTATGTGATAAAAAAAATGGAATAAAAAAAGCCCAATCATTATTCGATTGGGCTTTTCGTTTATCTTAATTCATTTCTAAAATACCACTTTTTTAGTGATTGATTGACCATTTGTTAGTGTTGTTTTTACGAGTAACGCTTGGTTTGATTGTGTTAGTTTAGCTACTACAAACTCTTTTTCGTTTACCTTTTCATTGTGGTATAATTTTCTGCCTAAGACATCAAAAACAATTATTTCTTTGATGTTTTCTGAAGCTGAAATTACAATCTCATTTTGGTTTGAATACACTACAATTTCGTTTTCATTTACAAAATCTTCATTGGTTAAGGTGTTTTTATAAACTACTTCAAATCGATCTGTGAATGTTCCGTCTTGTGATGAGAACGAATATGGTGTTTGTTTCACATCATGAATGGTATTGTTGTATTTGTCTTTGATAAATATATCTTGTGAAGTAAATAACCCATCAACATTTTCAATCGAAATCGAATAAGTTCCTGGTGTTACTACTTTTAATCCTAACGGAACCACATCTACATCTGTAAATGGTAAACTTCTTCCTTGAATTATATATTTATCAGCATTTACAACGTTGAATAATGTTGGTTTTGTATCATCCAATACTTTTCCATCAATCATATTATCAAAACCATTGGTTGCACCTTGCATGTAACCTAACAACATTTGATTATAAGATGCGTTTGCATCATTCAAATTGAACCAAATTCTGTGTTTTTCTGCTGAAACAGTTGTGTTAGCTTGATTTGAAGTTCTAAAGAATTGTGTTGAAGTTGATGCATTTACACGTTGCGCATTGTTAAAATCAACAACATCTGCAGCGCTAGCTTGTACATAGAAACCTTGTCCTGTTTGAATCGTTCCATTTGGAATTACACCACTTCCAAAAGCAGCTGTTCCTCCTAATGTTGTATAAGCAGCAAAGTTGTTTTGAGGATAAACACCAGCACTTGCAGCGGTGGTATTTGTCCAAAAGTATAACGTTCCAATACTTGTGTTATCTGCCAAGAAAGTGTCTGCATCAATTGGGGAAGCATATGGATTTCCTAACAAGTTATATCCCATTCCAATACTTTGATTCACGATTCCGTTTGTAGGAACTCCCGTAAACTGACCATTGTATGATGAAGCCACTGTTGATGACCATGTATTGTCAACACGAATCATATATCCTTTACCTGCCAAGAAATTAGTGGTTGGTGTAACCGATTGATAAGCTGTTGGCGTTGTAGTTCCAGTGTAAAGATATTGGTAAAAACGTGTAGCAACAGTATTTGGTGAAAAGGCTAATAATTGTTGACCAATTACAGGAGATGACCAAGCGGTGTAATCTTGGCGAATCATTGGTTGTGAATTTCTTCTCACAATGATATTTCCTGTATTTACTGCAGCATTGTCTATTTGGCGTAAAGCCGCATTATTATTAATGGTTAAACTTCCGCCTGTGTTTACAGTAACGTTTCCGTTAACAATTAAAGTGTGTCCTGCATTGAAAACAACATTGGCACCATTGTTTATAGTTACTGAACAAGCATCTAAATTAGCTGATGAAGAGTAATTTCCCGTAATCGTAACTGCACTAACTTTTGAAGGAACTCCATTACTCCATGAGGAACCATTCCAGATAGTAGAAATGTCGCCACAGTTTATTCCTGTTTTAGGACCTACCGCATAACCTCCATTAAGTGGACTTGTGAAATTAGCTTCAAAAACAACATTACTTCCAAAAGCTGAAATTGTTGCAGGGAATTCTTCTATCGTAAATGTGGTATAATTAGTACTATTTACATTATCAATAATATTTGATTGAACTTTTATTATTTGTAATTCTGAACGAGATTTTCCTGTTGCAGATTCCCAAGCAGCAACTTCGGCTTCAGTAAAATATAATCTTACATTATAATTATGAGAAGCAGGAACATTTGCGGCTGTAATATTATATGTTTTTGATAAAATAGCGTTAGAGACATTAGTATCTATAAATGCTTTTGTAGGATTACCGACAGAAGTTTGACTTCTATTTACTTCAATTGTTGAACAACCATAATTAGAAGAAGTGTTGTTTATAATTCCAGCGATAATATTTCCATTTAAATCATCATATCCGTAAAAACTACCATTAGAATTTAACAAAGCTTCATATCTTGTTGGTGTATTAACCTCGGTTTGAACAAGAGTGTTTTTTACGACTTCAATTTTTACCGTGTCTAACAATAATAATCCTACGTTTGCTGTTGTGGATGTATTATTGTGTCTAAAAACTAAATATCCTGTTTGCCCCATTAAATTAGGAGTTGTCATTAAATTATAAGTACGTAATTGTGTTGTATTTTCATTAATAACAAGGTTAGCTTGAACTAAAGTTCCAGCAAGAATAGCGGCTTCATTAGCAATACTTGTTGTGAAATAAACACTAAAATTTCCAGCATTTCTTGTAGCGGCAGTATTGTCATATGCTCCAACAATGTAAGAAAGGTTGATAGATGTAGCTGAAGTTGGAAATGTAATTTGAGGACTAATAATATAATTATTTACTGGATTGGCAGTACCAGTTCCTCCTAAGTAAGTTAATCGTTTTTCAGAAAATGCAACGGTTCCTGTTAAGGTATTTGGAGTAGTACCAAAACCATCTAATCCAGTAACTAAATCCCAAACTCTTCCATCGCCATCAACATCAAAAGTTGACCAACCTGTGGCATCTTCAAAATCTTCATCTAAAATGTTGTAAGTTTGAGTTAATGTTGGAATTGAATCATCATTTAATGTTTTTAGA
>Ga0209467_1001872_pt1 | contig 16526 bp, 15 predicted proteins | sample Higcelwee11metaG_FD_187175 | JGI IMG/M metagenome (GOLD analysis project Ga0209467, IMG submission 187175) | Freshwater pond sediment microbial communities from the University of Edinburgh, under environmental carbon perturbations - High... | ecosystem: Environmental > Aquatic > Freshwater >...
TCAGCAGCCATCGTCAAGAAGCTGTCCGGTCTCTGTCCCCCGTTTGGGTTTCCAAAGGGGCTTGCCCCTTTGGCCGCCGGAGGCCTCCCCCCCACCCGGTCGTCCGGGACCGCCGGAGGCGTTCCCCCTGCCCACTTCCCCTACGACGCCTGGGTCTTGCGCATGCGCATGTTCAAAAACTCCACCAGAAGCGAGAAGAACATGGCGAAGTAGATGTAGCCCCGGTCGATGTGCTTGCCCAGGCCCTCGGCCACCAGGAACACCCCGATGAGGATCAGAAACGACAGGGCCAGCATCTGGATGGTGGGATGGCGGTGCACGAAGCGGCTGACCGTGTCGGCGAAGACCATCATGACCAGGACGGCGGCGACGACGGCCGAGACCATGATCCCTATCTGCCCCACCATGCCCACGGCGGTGATGACCGAATCCAGGGAGAAGATGATGTCCAAAAGGGCGATCTGGGTCACGGCCGAGCGGAAGGTCAGCACCTTCTGCACGGCGTGTTCCTCGTGGGGATGGTGCTCGATCTTGTCGTGGATTTCGAAGGTGGACTTGGCGATGAGGAAAAGCCCGCCAGCGAGAAGGATCAGATCGCGGCCGGACAGGGTCAGTTCCATGATCGTAAAAAGCGGCGCGGTCAGGCGCATGACCCAGGTGATGGCGAAGAGCAGCGCGATGCGCGTGCCCATGGCCAGAAGCAGGCCGATTTTGCGGGCCTTGGATTGTATGGCGTCGGGCAGGTTGTTGGTGATGATGGCGATAAAGACGATGTTGTCGATGCCGAGTACGATTTCAAGGCCTGCCAGGGTCAGGAAGGCGATGGCGATTTCAAGGGTGGGCACGGCAGGCGTCCTTTAGGATGGGGTTTTGCGAAAACGCCGGGGTATGAGGCGCCTGGCCAGTCCGGTCGCCATCCGGGCCTCCTCCACCCCGAAAAGGGCGCTGACGGCCATGTAGGCTGCGGCCAGGGGCAGGATCAGGACCAGGGACAGGACGGGAAACCCGGACAGCGCATAGGCGGCCGCGCCGATGCACAGGCTCAGGCCAAGGCTTACGGCCAGGGTTTTGTCCAGGGGGAAAAAGGGGCCGATTTTTTTGCGCAGCATGATCCACAGGATGAGCACATTGAGCCACGAGGACACGGAGGTGGCCAGGGCCAGGCCCACATGGCCCATGGGGCCCATAAGGCCATAGCCCGTGGCGGCGTAGGCCGCCAGACACACGGCGGCGGTCACGGCCGGGGTCTTGGTGTCCGAGAGGGCGTAATAGGCCGAAAAAAGCGGCCGCACGCAGGCAAAGGCCGGAAGCCCCACGGTGAAAGCCACCAGGGCGGCGGAGGTGGCGGCCTCGGCCTCGGGGGAAAACGCCCCCCGCCCGAAAAGCACCGCGACCATGGGATGGGCCAGGGCGATAAGCCCCGCCGTGGACGGCAGGCTGATGAAAAGGGTCAGCCGCAGGGAGGCGGCCAGGGTGGAGGTGTATTCCTCCATGCGGCCGCCCGTGGCCAGCCGGGACAGGCTCGGCAGGGCCACGGTGCCGATGGCCACCCCGAAGATCCCCAGGGGGAACTGCACTAGCCGGTCGGCGTAGTACAGGTAGGAGACGCTGCCCACGGGGAGGTAGGAGGCCAGAAGGGTGCCCAAGAGGATGTTGAGCTGGTAGACGGCCGCGCCGAAGGCCGTGGGGATCATGAGCTTGGCCATCTTGATGACGCCTGGGTCTTTGAGCCGGAAAGGGCCGCGCCAGCGCATGCCGAATTTGCGGATCCAGGGCTGCTGCATGCTCCACTGTCCGAAACCGCCCGCCAGCACGGACCAGGCCAGGACGTAGGCCGGGTCCAGGCCGAAGATCCAGGCCACTCCGGCCCCCAGGATGATGGCCGTATTGAGTTCCGAGGTGGCCAGGGCCGGGGCCAGGAAATGGCCCATGGAATTGAGCACGCCCATGCACAGGGCCACGGCCGAGATCTGGATGATGTAGGGGAAGACGATGCGCACCAGATCCGTGGTCAGGGCGAACAGTTCGGGTTTGGAGGCAAAACCCGGGGCGATGAGCCGGGTGAGGGGACCGGCGAAAAAGATGGCTAGGACGGTGATGATCGACAGGATGCCGAGTAGCCAGACCAGGGCCGAACGGGCCATGGCGAAGGCCGCCTCGTCGCCCTCGGTCTCGCGCAGGTTTGAAAATACGGGCACGAAGGCCATGGTCATGGAGCCCTCGGCGAAAAGCCGCCTCAGCATGTTGGGCAGGCGCAAGGCCACATAGAAGGCGTCGGCGTACATGCCCGCACCAAGAACGGAGGCCAGGATCACATCCCGGAAAAAGCCCAGGATGCGGCTGACGAGGGTCGCGCCTCCGACGATGGAGACGTCCTTGGCGATCTGTTTGGCGTGTTCGTTCATAGGCATGGCGGCCGGGGACGACCGGCGCGGCGGCGCATGGTAGCCCTGACGGCCGGACAAGTCACCCCTGGCACCGGGGGCAATACGTGGAGGTCCGCCCGGCCACCTTGGCGACGGCGAGGGGGGCGCCGCAACGCGGACAGGGTTCGCCTCCCCGGCCGTAGACCGCGAAGTCGTTCTGGAAACCGCCTTCCAGACCCTCCGGGGTGCGGTAGTCGCGGATGGTGCTGCCCCCGGCGGCGATGGCCCGGGTCAACACCTGCTGCAGGACGGCGAAGAGTTTTTTGCGCCGGGCCGGGGTGAGGTCGCAGGCCCGGGCGTCCGGGCGGATGCCCGCCAGGAAGAGGGATTCGTCGGCGTAGATGTTGCCCACCCCGGCCACCACGGTCTGGTCCAGCAACAGGGCCTTGATGCGGGCGGTCTTTTTTCCGAGCCGGGCGGCCAGGGTTTTCGGGTCCGTTTCCAAGGGCTCGGGGCCAAGGGCGGCGTAAAAAGGCCAGGAGGCGAGGTCGGCCAGCAGGCGGCAGTTGCCGAAGCGGCGCTGATCCTGGAAGAAAAGGGCCTGCCCGTTGTCCAAAAAGAGCTGGAAGCGGGTATGTTTGGGCGGCGCGCTGGCGGCCTCGCCGATCCACAGCCGTCCGGTCATTTTGAGATGCACGGCCACATGGGCGGTGTCCGTCCGGCCCGGGATCGGGTCCAGGTCGAGGATGAGCAGCTTGGCCCGGCGGCGCACGGCCCGGATGCGGCGATCCAGGACGCCGGAGCGAAAGGCGTCGCCGGACGGGCAGTCGGCCAAGACCGTGGGACACAAAAAGCGGGCGTCGGCCACGGTTCGGCCTGTGAGGCCGGGAGAAAGCCCCCGGGCGATGGTTTCCACTTCAGGCAGTTCGGGCATGTGCGGTTCTGGGTGTGGGTTGCGGCATCACCCGGGCCGGAAGGCCCTGGCGCATGCCTGCGGCGCGTCGGTTCACGGCCGCGTGGGCAGTTCGACGGCGATGTCCAGGGACTCGCCGCCCCGGCGCACGGTCAGACGCAAGGGGGTTTTCTCCCGTCCGGCGTCCATGGCCGCCTTGTGCAAGTCCAAAAGGGAGCTCACCGGACGGCCTGCCGCCGCGACGATGGCGTCGCCGGGCAAGACCCCGGCGGCCTCGGCCCGGGAGCCCGGCGCAACGGCGGTCACCAGGGCCGGGGCGGGCGACTTCCCCCCCGTTTCGGCCATTTCCAGGGAAAATCCCAGCCGACTCTGAAAGACCAGGGGGCAGTAGAAGAAAAGATCGGCCTCGCCGGACTCCGGATCAAGGCCGCCGCGCCAGGGCATGACGGTCAGGATGGCCGCGTCCGGGTCCAGGCGGCGGATGCGGGCGGCGATGCCGTCGCCGAACTCCACATGCCCGCCGCCAGCCAGGATCAGCGCCGGGCGGCCGCTTCGGGCATGGGCGGCCACGGCCGCAAAGGCCATCTGGGTGTCCCATAGGGCCTGCACGGTCAGGAAGGAACGCAGGCGGTCCTGGCTGACGCCGTCTGCCGGGGCGCTGGAGGAGGGGGCGTGGGGCATCATGGCCGCGTGCTCGGCGAAAAATGCGGTCAGGCGTTGCGTGGCCTTCTCGCCTGCCGGAAGAATCGCCCCGGGCAAAAGGGCGCTTTCCGACGGGCTCAAGGAGGTGACGCCGCGCGCCCCGGCCCGCCGGGCCAGTTCGGAGGGCAGGTTCAGGGCGTAGACCGGCAGGCCGTGCCGGGCGGCCAGTTCGAAAATCGGGGCATACAGGGAGAAGGAGAACCCCCAGCTTTTTTCCCAGTCCAGGGCCCGGGGCAGGTCGGCCACGGCCAGCTTCCCGGCGTGAAAGGCGGCAAGCATGTCCTGCCGGGTGACGTCCACCATCTCAAGGCCGATGGCCGGGCGCTGTCCGGCGTCAAGGAGCGCGGCCAATACGGCGGCCTGGGCCGCATGGTCGCAGGGGTTGGGGTGGGACTCGCCCACCAGGATGTAGTCGTATGGGGCGACCGTCCGGGACAGGGCGTTTCCGGCCAGGGGGCGGCCGGTGCGGTCAAGGAAGGTTCCCTGCCCCACGGCCCCGGCCGTGGCGGCGAAGTCGCCGGGGGGGCCCGCCAAGGCCTGCGGGCGCGGGGTGGCGGATTTTCCGGCGCATCCGGCCAGAAGGAGCGCAAAAAGCGACAAAAAGCCCGCCAGCCGGAACATGCGGGCCGGGAGGCGGGCTTTGATCATCCGCTGCGCAGACCCGGCGTTCCCGCATGGGAAGACCGGGGCTGCGGCGCGGCAAAGGGCGTCGAGTGCAGGACGCGGCGCTAATCCCACTTGCGCTTGTCCTCGATGGGCCGGATCTGCGGCGGCAGGGTGCCGGGCACGAGCACGGTCAGGGATGGGCGCAGTTTGATCCGTTCCCGGAACTTGTGCAGCAGGTCTTCTTCGCGCTTGAAGTTGCTGGCCTCGATGACCAGATTCATCTCGTCGATGCCGCCGGGGTTGGTGACCTCGATCTGCCAGCGTTTGATCTCCTCGAAGCGGCTGATCACCTGCTCCACCTGATGCGGGTAGACGAACATGCCCTTGATGCGGGCGGTGGTGTCCACGCGGCCCACGATGTTGCCCAGGCGCGGCGAGGTGCGGCCGCAGGCGCAAGGGGCGCGCTCGATGTAGGACAAGTCCCCGGTGGCCAGGCGGATGAGGGGATAGGTCTTGTTGAAGGCCGTGACCACGATCTCGCCCACCTCGCCGTCCTTGAGCGGGATGCCCGTGTCGGGATGGCAGATCTCCACGAAGGCCCGGTTGGCGATGTGCAGGCCCGTCTTGTGGAAGCATTCGTAGCCCACGCATCCCACGTCGGCCGTGCCGTATCCCTGGCGCATGATGATGTCGAATTTCTTTTCCAGATTGGCCCGCAGTTTTTCCGAGAATTTTTCCCCGGTGACGAAGGCCACTTCCATATACAGGTCTTTGCGCAGGTTGAGCCCCGCCTCCTCGCCCTTCTGGGCCAGGTGCATGAGGTAGGAGGGGGTGCCCACGTAGCCCGTGACCCGCAGCTTCTGCATGATCTCAAGCTGGGTGGTGGAGTTGCCGGGACCGGCGGGCACCACGGCGCAGCCCAAGTTTCGCAGGGGCTCCTCGAACATGAGCCCGGCCGGGGTCAGGTGGTAGTTGAAGGTCACCTGGACCAGGTCGCCGGAGCGAAATCCCGAGGCGTAAAAGCCCTCGGTCCATCCCCAATAATCCTCGTCGCGGTCTTCGGGATCGAAGATGGGGCCGGGCGACAGGAAGATGCGCCGCAGTTCGCCCATGTCCTTGGTCAACAGGCCGCCCAGGCGCGGTCCCATGGACTGCAAAAAGATGAGCTCTTTTTTCTTGAGGATGGGGATATGTTTGAGGTCCGAGAGGGTCTTGAACTTGCCCACCTGGAACTGGGCCCGGTCGAAGCGTTTTTTGACGTCCTCGGAATACCGGTAGGCATAGGTCAGAAGATCCTTGATCTGGATCTGGTAATATTGGCGGCGCTCGGATTCATCGAGCACCTCGCGACGGCTGTAGATGCCCTCGGTGCGGTCCTTGCGGGTCATCGGCGACTCCTCATGGCAGACGAAAAAGGGGTTTTATGGATTCTAGCTTAAAAAACGGGTCAATTAACCCTCTCGCCGCAAAAAAGCAAGACAAGAAAAGAAGGGCGAACGGACGCGGGGTTAGGGGCTTTCCCGGAAGGGAGGCGGGCCGGGCGCGGAGGCGCCTTCCTGACGGGTTCAGGGGCCCGCCAGGGGCAGGCGGGCCTCGAAGGTGAACACGCTGCCCTGTCCGGGCGTGCTCTCCACGGTGACATCGCCGCCCATGGACCGGGCCAGCCGCCTGGAGATGGAAAGGCCCATGCCCGTGCGGCCGAAGCGTTTGGTCAGGATGTCCTCGGCCAGGACGAAATCCTCGAACACGGACTCACGCTTCTCCGGGGCGATGCCCACCCCGGTGTCCGAGACGCGGGCCACAAGCAGGACTTCCCCTTGCGGCGCAGCGTCCGGGCCGATGCCGACCGAGACCTCGATCTCCCCGGCAGGGGTGAACCGTAGGGCGTTTTCCAGCAGATTCAGGATCACCTGCCGGAACCGGTCCATGTCGCCGGTCACCGCGCGGGGAACCTCCCGGGCGATGCGGGTCGTGACCGTAAGGCCCTTTTTTTCCCCTTCGCGGCCCAACCAGGCGAAAAGCGGGGCCAGGGCCTCGCGGACGTCGAAGTCCGCACGATGGCCTGCCGGGGGGGCGCTTATCAGGGTGGACAGGGTCAGCAGGTCGTTGACCATGTCCGTCAGCCGTTCGCAGGCGTCGCGGATGATCTGCAGGGATTCGGCCTTCTGGGGATCGGGCGTTTCGGATAAAAGCACTTCGGTCATGCCCATGATGCCGTTTAAGGGGGTGCGCAACTCGTGGCTCATGTTGGTCAAAAAGGCGGTCTTGGCCGCGTTTGCGGCCTCGGCTTCGTCCCTGGCCCGGCGCAGATCCGCCTCCAGGCGTTTTTGCACGGTGATGTCCGTCACGACGCCCACCAGGCCGAGCACTTGGCCGTCGGCGGAGGTGAAGGGAGCCTTGCTGAGAATCACATGATGATCGCCCCCGGCGGCGTCGCGCAGTTGCGCCTCGTAGCGTTCGGGGGTGTTTTCGAGAAAGACCCGGCGGTCGTGGGCGTCATAAATGGCGGCGTGATCCGGAGGATAAAGCTCGTACGCGGTTTGGCCGAGGATGTCCTGCCTGGGTCTTCCGATAAGGGCCTCGAAGGCCGTGTTGCATCCCAGGTAGCGACCTTGGGCATCCTTATAATACAACGGGCTGGGGATGGCGGAGAACAGCGTTTCCAGAAACTGGCGATGCTCGTTTTTGTTGCGTTCAAGTTCCCGGCGAAGCGTTTGCTCAGCCGGAACGTCTGTGGATGACAGGCAACAATCCGAAACCTTTCGAGATTTTCGCATGGGAGTCCTGTCTGCCGTGAGGGGCGTGTTTTGCATGAGACGTTGGGTCATGTCGCAATGAGACAGGAGAAAGGCGACGGGTCGGTGCAATGAACCAAAAAATGAACTGCCTGGCAAGCCTGGCGCGTCGCCCGCGCATTCGTCCCGTTATACGTCGGTGGCCGACGGCGGCGGATCGGATGCGGGCGGATCGGATGTGTCGGGCGCGTGGGGCTCTTCGGCCGTGTCGGGCGCATGGGGCGTTGCGGTTGCGCCAGGGGCGGGGGGGCCGTCGTCTTCCGGATTTTCCTGGGCGCGGCGCACCCGATCCAGCACCGGAATGCTTCCGGTGAAAGGCGTCCCGGCATGGCGGGCGAAGATCAGAAAGCCCGTGTGGGCCACCATGCGGTCCTCGGGCCGCAGCCGGTCGGCCACCGGCTTGTAACGCCGCACCAGGATCTCCAGCACCTCCACATCCTCGAAGGGCGCGGTCTCCAGGCCCCGCAACAGATCCGAGATCTGGTTCGTGGTGGGTAAGAGAAATCCCACGGGCGCCCCCGGACAGACCACGGCGGCGACGTGGTCCAGATGGTCCCAGGGGGTGCGCACGTCGAGAAACAGGGCGTCGGCCCCGGACGGGTCGCTGGCCGGATCGCCCGGAACCATGCCCTCCGGGGCGAACCCCTGGAGGATGTCGTGGTTGTAGCGGGCGACACGGTGGGACAGGCCCGCCGCCTCCAGGTTTTTTCCCGAAAGCGCGTAGAATTCCGGACGCCGCTCGAAGGTGTAGACCCGCCCGGTGTCGCCCACCTGGTAGGCCAGGGCCGTGGTCAGCCCTCCCGAACCGCTGCCGGCCTCCACCACCCGCGTTCCGGGACCGATGCCGAGCTTTAGGAGCACATAGCCGATTTCCTTGGGATACATGATCTGGGTGGAGCGTTTGACCCCCTTGATAAGCTGGTAGGTGGACGGCCGCAGGACGCGGTACAGGCTCCCCATATGGGAGGCGATGACCCCGCCGTAGCCGGCCTGGGCGACCTGGGACAGGTCGATCACCCCGTCCTGGGTGTGCAGTTTTGCCTCAGGATCGAATTTGCGCAGATATTGCTTGCCCTTGGGGCTGACCAGCAGTATCAAATCTCCGGGTGTCAGCATTGTTTCCCCCTGGAATTTTTGCTAAAAAGAAACAGTTGTCCTCAAGCGGCCCGCCGTGTCAAGATGCATTGCGGGACAACGAACACGCGGGAGAGAAAAAGACATTTTCAAGTACGTTTTTGGTCCGGTGCGATCCGGCCGCCTTGGCCTGTCCCTGGGCCTCGACCTTTTGGGCGCGAGAATCTGTTCCTTCGACTGCCTCTATTGCGAAGTGGGAGCCACCGACGCCCTGACCCTGGCCCAGAAGCCGTATGTTTCGGCTAAGCGCCTGCTCGGGGAACTGTCCGCGTTCGCCGCCTCCACGCCCCCCGCGTTCGATGTGGTCACCCTCGGCGGACTTGGGGAGCCGTGCCTCAATACCGACATGGACCTGATCATCGCCGGGTGCCGGGATATCTTTCCCGGCGCGCCAGTGGCTGTCCTGACGAATTCGAGCCTTTTGTCCCAGGCGGCGGTTCGGGAGCGTCTGGCCTTGGCCGACATCGTTTTGCCCTCCATGGACACCCTGGTTCCCGGGGAGTTCGCCGCGCTCAACCGCCCGCATCCCGACCTGTCCCTGTCGGCCATCCGCCAGGGGCTTTTGGATTTTCGTTCGGAATATTCCGGCCGCCTCTTTCTTGAGACCCTGATCGTCGGCGGGATCAACGATACGGCGGAAAATCTGGACGTGCTCACCGATTTTTGCCGGGAACTGCGGCCCGACCGGGTGGACGTGGTGACCATGAGTCGGCCCGGGGCCTATGCTGCGGCCCAGGCCGCCCCACCGGACACCCTGGCCCGTTTTCGGGCCGTCCTGGGCGCGGCCGGGGCAGACGGCGACATGGGGCATGGCCCGGCCGCCCTGCGCTCCCGGTTCGGCGCGGCCGATCCGGCTGGGGCCTCGCCCCGGCAGGCGGCCGACCCGGCGGAGACCACGGCCCGGGTGGCTGCGTCGCTTGGGCGCAGACCCCAGACTGTCGGGCAGCTTTCCGTCGCCCTCGGGCTGCCCGAGGACGACATCTCGCGGGCCGTCAAGACGTTGGTCCGCGAGAAGAAAATTCAGGCCAGGGCGGAGCTTGACCATGTGTTTTATCAGGGTTGAGCCCGCCTTCATTCACAGGACTTTTTTGGTCGCATCCGCGTTCGTTCGGGGCATGAACCCTGGAGACGCCGGTCGGCCGGATCGTATGCGCGTCCATCTTTTTTCCCCGGGCGGCCTTCTCGCCGCCGCAGGGGCGCGCCGATCCGGACTTCCCGCCGGGGCAAGCCCGAGAGCGCGGTGCGGCCGGGAGACATTTCATGTCAAAAATCGTCAAACGCAAAAAGAAGATGTTCATCAGCGTGCTGCCCGGCGAACAGGTCGAGGTGGCCCTGGCCGAGGATGGCGTCCTCACCGAATACTATGTGGAGATGGTGCACCAGGTGAAAACCCGGGGCAACATCTACAAGGCCAAGATCCATAACATCGATCCGGCCCTGCAGGCCGCGTTCATCAACTACGGGGCGGAGCGTAACGGCTTTTTACAGATCGACGAGGTGCATCCCGAATACTATCTCCTCGTCCAGGGCCCGGAGCGCAAGGCCAAGTATCCGCCCATCCAGAAGGCCCTGAAGAAGAACCAGGAGGTGCTGGTGCAGGTGGTCAAGGAGCCCACGGGCTCCAAGGGCGCCTTCATGACCACCTATCTGTCCCTGCCCGGGCGCTTCTTCGTGCTCACCCCGGGGCGCGAGCAGCGCGGGGTGTCGCGCAAGATCGAGGACGAGGAGGAGCGCAAGCGCCTGAAGGAGGCCATCTCCGGCCTCAAGCTGGACGAGGGCCTGGGCATCATCGTGCGCACCGCCGCCCTTGGGCAGTCCAAAAGCGCCCTGGAGCGCGACCTGTCCTTTTTAAAGCGCCTGTGGAAGGAAGTCCGCCAGAAGGGCACCCAGGCCGCCACCCCGAGCCTCGTCTACCAGGAGCTCGACCTTTCGGCCCGGGCCGTGCGCGACTATCTGACCGACGACGTGTCCGAAGTCTGGGTGGACGAGCCCGAGACCGCCAAAAAGGTGGCCGACATGGCCGCCCTGGTCTTTCCGCGCCGCCCCGGCATCGTCAAGCAGCATCCGGACATGGACCTGGCCCTGTGGGACCGCTTCAATCTGCGCCGCTACATCGAGCAACTCTATTCCCGCGAGGTCACCCTGCCAAGCGGCGGCCGCCTGGTCTTCGACCAGGGCGAGGCCCTGACCGCCGTGGACATCAACTCCGGCAAAATCGGCGGCGAAAGCAATTTCCGGGAGATGGCGCTCAAGACCAACGTGGAGGCCGCCGAGGAGATCGCCCGGCAACTGCGCCTGCGCGATATCGGCGGACAGATCGTCATCGATTTCATCGAGATGAAGGACCGCAAACATGTCGCCGAGGTGGAGAAATCCCTGCGCACCATCCTCAAAACCGACCGGGCCCGCACCGACGTGGGCAAGATGTCGCATTTCGGTCTCCTGGAGATGGTCCGCCAGCGCATCGGCTCCTCGGCCGTGTCCATCACCACCGAGCCCTGCCCCTGCTGCAAGGGGGCCGGAACCCGGCGCAACCTGGAATGGCAGTCCATGGCCGTGCTCAAGGAGCTCTACCGGGTGCTGCGCAAAAACGGCGCCCCGGAGACCGTGCCCTGCAAGGTCTCGGCCGAGCTGGCGGTCTATCTGCTGAACCAGAAACGCGACCGGCTCTCCGGATTTGAAAGCGAATTCAAGAAAAAAATCGCCATCATCATCGAATAGCGCCATGGCCCGCATCCAGAACGGAAACCGGGTTTTATTGCACATCTGCTGCGGCCCCTGCTCCATCACCGTGGTGCAGGGGCTTCGCGCCGAGGGCTTCGAGGTCACGGGGCTTTTCTATAACCCCAACATTCACCCGGCCGCCGAATACCTGCGTCGCCGCGAGGCGCTGGCCGAGGTGGCGGCGCGCCTGGATTTTCCCGTCATCTTCCTGGACAAGGAATACGACCCCGCCGTGTATCTGCGCGAGACCGCCTTCCGTGAAAACAACCGTTGCTTCCACTGCTACCGCCTGCGCCTGGAACGAACCCTCAAGGTCGCCAGACGCGGCGGCTTCGCCCATTTTTCCACAACCCTGCTCTATAGCAAAATGCAAAAACACGAGGTCATCCGCGACCTCGGCCGCGATCTGGCCGGAGACGCCAAAACCGCCTTTTTGTACCGCGACTTCCGGCCCACCTGGAACCAGGGCATCGAACTCTCCAAGTCCTTCGGCATCTACCGCCAGGACTACTGCGGCTGCATCCACAGCGAATTCGAACGCCGCCGCCGCGACCTGCGGGCGCTGGCGAAGTGAAAGACCGGGGGGAAACTTTTTTGCAAAAAAGTTTCCCCCCGGACCCCCTTTCAAAAAACTCTGGCGCGCTTCGCGTCCGCGTGCGGGAGAACTCATGTTCTCCGGTCGGCCTGATTTTCGTTGGCGTTTCCGGCGAAGCGAAGCTTCTCCGGAAACGCCAACGATATCAGGGGGTCCGGGGGAAATGATTTCCCCCGGGCGGGGTACGGGGCGGCAGCCCCGGTTGCCGGGCGCGGGGCGGCGGCCCCGGTTAGTCTTGGGCTTTGATGCGGGCGATGATGGCGGTGGTGGAGATGTCGGGCAGAAGGGGCAGGCTTTGGACGCGGCCGCCCCGGGCCAGGACCACGTCTTTTCCCACGATGGCGTCAGGTCGCCAGTCGCCGCCCTTGACCAGGATATCGGGCTCAATGGCGGTGATGAGGGACAGGGGCGTGTCGTCTTCGAAGGGGATGACGAAGTCGGTGGACGCCAGGCAGGCCAGGACGAAGGCCCGCTGGTCGAGCGGGGTGACCGGCCGCGTGGGGCCTTTGAGCCTGGTCACGGAGGCGTCGGAATTGACGCCGACGACCAGGATGTCGCCGAGGAGTCTGGCCCGGGCCAGGAGGTCGGCGTGTCCGGCATGGAGCAGATCGAAGCAGCCGTTGGTGAAGACCACGGTTTTCTGGTCGCGCCCGGCGGACAAAAGCGCCAGGAGCCGGGGCAGGGCGACGATTTTGGGATGCGGCGGGACGGGAGCCATCAGACGCGGCGGGCCAGGGTTGGGGAGGTTCCAAAAAGCAGGAGTTCCAGCCAATCCAGGCCGAATTCCAGGCAGGCCTCTTCGTCGGCCAGGATGGGTTCCTGGCGCGAGGCGTCCATCTCCAGGTGGTCGAACAGCTTCATGCGCACGAGAAAATCCTGGAAGGCGTCGGGGGTGTATTGGGCCAGAAAGACCATGGTGGACTGTTTGGAATGCAGCCGGACGCCATGGTCGCGGGCCAGGGCCATGAGCCGCATGTAGCGATCATTATAACGGTAGTACTCGGCCAGTCCCTGGTCTGCGAGCCAGGCGTCCGATCGCCACGGGGTGGTTTCCTCGAAGCCGCGGCAGTGGGGTTCGCGCACGATGAAATACTGTTCCGCCACCTGCCCGGCGTCGTCCAGACGGGTGGCCCGGCCCAGGGGGTAGGTGCGGCAGGCCCCGGGACGGTTCGCATAGACCTGGCAGCCGGAAGCGGCCACGAAGGGACAGGGCTTGCGGGGCTTGTCCGTGAGCATGTTCAGGGACAGCATGGGGAATCCGGTGTCGGGGCTTAAGGAAAGGCGGGCGTAGAGCCTGGCGAATTCGTTGCCGCTAAGGCGCAGGCTGCGGCGCAGGCGCAGGGCGTCGTAGGGCGTGAGCATGAGGTTTAAGTCGCCGCAGCAGGCGTTGAAGCAGGGAACGGATGGGTTGCAGGCGAAATGGAAGGATTCGCCCGGGCGCAGCTCGGGCAGGGAATCGAGAAATGCCTGCGTATCGTCACGGTCCTGCGGATGGCGTGTGGTATCGGTGTCCATAATCGTCTCCGGGGGCGTGATTACGCTGTTGCGTGGTCCGTGGCAACCGTCCGCCGACGGCCGGAGAGGTCTGCCGCCGGGGCGTGTTTCGTGGTCCGGGGGGCATGGTGCGCGGCTTGCCAAGGACACCTGAAAGTGACCGATTGCGGTAGCGCACGAATTGGCCGATCTGGGGCGCGGGCTTGACAGGCCATGAAAAAAGGGTGAACTTTCGGGCTCCTGGAAAGCTGTGACCGGCGTTGATCGTTGCGGCTTTCCAAAAGACATGGAGCGCCCATGGATGAAGTGGTCGTCTTGCGTTTATCCAACCACCTGCCTGAATTGGACAGGTTGGCGGAGGCCGTAGAGGCTTTCGGGGAGCGTCACGATTTTCCCCGCAAGATGATCTATCAAATCCGTCTGGTTCTGGATGAACTCTTGACCAACGTGATTTCCTATGGTTTTTCCGACGACAAGAATCACGAGATCGTGGTGGAAATCCGTCTCGCCGATTCGCGTCTTCTGTTTCGTATCGAGGATGACGCCGCGCCCTTTGATCCCTTGCGGGCCGACACGCCCGATCTGACGTCCACCGTGGAGGACAGGGCCATCGGGGGGCTTGGCATCCATCTGGTGCGCAAGCTCATGGATATCGTGCGCTATGAGCACCGAGACGGGAAGAACCGGCTTTTTCTCGAAAAAATCATCTCTTGATCGTAAAAGGGGTTCCAACATGGAATTGGTGGAAAAACGCGATGGCGACGTGACGATATTGGTTCTCAACGGTCGCCTTGACAGCAATACCTCCAAAATTTTGGAGGACAAGGTCATGGACATCCTTCGCCTGGGCAACAAGAAAGTGCTCATGGACTTCCTGGATGTCGATTACATCAACAGCACCGGCCTGCGGGTTCTGCTTTTGGCCTTGCAGCAGTTGAAAAAGAATCAGGGAAAGCTGATCCTGTGCTGCATCAAGGACTACATGAAGGAAGTGTTCGAGATCTCCGGTTATACGGAGATTTTTCCCATTTTTGCGACTCAGGACGACGCCGTCAAGGGTTTTGCCTGATTTAACGGGAAGCGGTGGTTTCGGACACGGTTCCCTTCCCCTGCAAGACGGACGACATCCGCCTGGCAAGGAGACGATTATGAGACGATGGATTTTTTGTGCGCTGCTTCTGGCGTTTCCGGGATGGGCCCTGGCGGCCGGCTCCGCCCCCATGGAGCTGGCCGGTCTGCGCCTTGGCGGCGACATCGCAAAATATGCCCAACTTATCGACACGGAGTCGGCCTCGAAAGGTTTTTTCCGGCCGCATCTGGAGATGGTGTCCATAAAGGATCGGGAAGGGCTGCGCAGCGCCTATGCGGACTACGGCACCTGTCAGAACAAGGGCCGCATCGTGCGCATCAAGGTCAATTATTCCGACGGCTCGCTGACCTTTTTTGAAAAGCTTCTGGGTGAGCTCAAAAAACGCTACGGCCAGCCCGAGGATTGGCGGGGCAATCCCTTCGGCACTCTGCGGGCCTGGAAGTGGAGCATTGCTTCGGGCAACGACCGCATCAGCATGGTGCTCATGTACTATGCCGGCGACGACGGTGAATACACCGAGGGCAACTCCCTGCGCATCACCTCCCGCAATATGGTGGATGAGGAAGACCGGTGCTACGCCGCCAAAAAAGATGGCGGCGAATCGGCCACGGAGTTGCGCAAACCCGCCGACGTGTCCGAGCTGGATTGGCTGTTGCCCAAGTAGGTGGGTGTGAACCGCCCCCCAGGCGTTGCGGCGTCATCCGCTCTGCTGCATCATCGGTATCAGGAAAAAAAGGCCGTCCTGGCGGGCCTGTTGCAGCGGTTGGCCGGGCTTTCCGGCCGGATCGCCTGGCCGGGCGCGGACGAGGCCCGGCAGACGGCCGCCAGCCTTCTGACCAGCCTTGGCGAACCGTTTCTCTTCGTGGTGGTGGGCGAGGTCAAGACCGGGAAAAGCAGCCTGGTCAACGCCCTTTTGGGTGAAGACCTGTGCGAGGTGGCCCCGGACCCCTGCACCGACCGCATCCGAATGATTCTTCACGGCGAGACCGCCTCGGATGTCGCGGTCGATCCGTATCTGTCGCATGTCCGCGTCCCGCATGAAATCCTTCGTGAAATCGCCGTGGTGGACACCCCGGGCGTGGACAGCATCATCGACCGCCACCAGGAAATCACCGAACGCTTTATCCCCAAAAGCGATCTGGTGTTGTTCGTCTTTTCGGCCATCAATCCCTATTCCCGTTCAGCCTGGGATTTTTTCTCCCTGGTGCGCCAGGAATGGCGCCGGAAGGTGGTCTTCGTCCTCAATCAGGCCGATCTGGCCACGGCGGAACAACTGCGGGTCAACGAGGCCTCGGTCAGGCGGCTGGCCGTGGAGCGCGGCGTGGCCGATCCCGTGCTGTTCGCCGTCTCGGCCGCCCGTGCCGCAACCGACCCCGAGGGCAGCGGCATCGAGGCCGTGCGCCGCTACATCCGGGACATGGTCACCGGGGGCGGGCACTACGCCCAAAAGCTCCTTTCCCTGTGCGACGCCGCCTTGCGGCTGATCGAGCGGCTCTCCCGGGCCTTGGCCGCCCGTCGCGAGGAGATCGTGCGGGACGCGGCCCAGGCCGCAGACATCAGGGAGCGCATGGCCCAGGCCCAAACCGCCGCCGCACGCGAGGTGGGCAGTCTGGTGGCCCGGGTGACGGCGGTCTATGCCCGGCTGTCCCGGGATTTCGCCGACGCCTTCGAGGCCGAACTGACCTTTGGCAACATGATCGGCCGCTCCCTGCGCGGCATGTTTCGTCGCGGGGGCGGCATCGATGCGAGGGTCGCCGAACTGACCGCGACTTTCGCCGAAAAGCTCACCCGCGAGGTGGAGGACGTCACCCGCCAGGGCGCGGCCCACGTCTCCGAGAGCATCCTGGACCGGGTGCGGCCGCTTTTGGACGAACTGGAGGGCCGGGACAGGTTTCGGCGCGGCGCAACCGGCCAGGCCGCCCTGTCCGAGGAGCGCGAGACCGTGGCCCGGGAGGTGCGGCTTCGGGTGGAGGCCCTGCTTGGTGCGGACGGGGGATTGGCAGGGGTTTCGCCCACGGATTTTTCCGGCCTGGACCCCAAGGCGGCCATGGGCGGCGTCCTTATGGTGGTGGGCACGCTGTTCGCCGTTTCGGTCAAAAGCGTGGTG
>Ga0209467_1001873_pt1 | contig 16503 bp, 7 predicted proteins | sample Higcelwee11metaG_FD_187175 | JGI IMG/M metagenome (GOLD analysis project Ga0209467, IMG submission 187175) | Freshwater pond sediment microbial communities from the University of Edinburgh, under environmental carbon perturbations - High... | ecosystem: Environmental > Aquatic > Freshwater > Pond...
AAAGAAGTTTTAAAAAAATAATAACAGATTTAAGTGTGCAAATCATGCTGGCCATGATAGTCGGTGTTATCATCGGGAGAGTGATGGGCGAAGAAGCTGGTATGTTTGCACCTTTGGGTAGTTTGTTTATCCAGTTGATCCGAATGCTTGTTATACCTTTAGTATTCGTTTCAATTGTGGCAGGAGCGGCATCGTTGGGAGCTACGAAATCAGCAGGGCGAATTGGCATGACTACCATTGCTTATATTTTCACCACAACGGTTTTGGCAGTGTTGCTTGCCATCGCTCTGGGGTCATGGTTTAAACCGGGAGCAGGGATCTCTCAGGAAACTATACAGGCTTTTTTACCAGAACAACAATACGAAGCCGTTCCGCAAAAAATGGAATTCTGGCCTATGTTACTGGATATTATTCCTGCCAATCCTGTTAAATCTCTTGCTGAAGGTAATATACTGCAATTAATATTTTTCGGATTGTTCCTCGGTTTTGGACTGAGCGCTTTGTCGAAAGAAAAAAAACAGCCGGTATTAAATGCGCTTAACACTTTTCTGGATGCCCTCATCTGGTGCATTCAAAAGGTGATGCTTGTTGCACCGGTTGGTGTGTTTGGGTTGATGGCCGATGCTACCGGAACTTTCGGATTCGACTTGTTGCTCAAGGTGGGTAATTTGCTGTGGGTGAATGTGATTGCGGCACTCATTATTTTGCTTTTGTTTTACCCGCTGACATTGAAGTTATTCTCAAAAATGAAGATTTCACATTTTCTCAAATCAATGATTCGTCCGCAAATTGTCGCTTTTTCCACGTCATCTTCAATGGCAACACTGCCGGTAACACTTGAGACTTGTGAGGATAAACTTGGTGTAAGTAAGGAAACAACGGCTTTTGTCGTGCCACTCGGCGCTACCATCAATATGACCGGCAATGCCATATATTACACTTTGGTGGCTTTGTTCTTCGCTCAATTATATAATATTGATCTGAGTATAGCTCAGTATGTTGCCATAACAATTACAGCCAGTGTAGGTGCTGTCGGTCAGGCAGGAGTTCCCGGGCCAACTTTACTTGTGGTAGCCGTGTTGGTTTCGGCAGGTATCCCTATTGAAGGATTGCCTTTGCTGTATGCCCTCGACCGTATTTTCGATATGTTGCGCACCGTGTTGAATATCACAGGAGATGCTGCATGTGCTGTGGTGGTGGATCGGAAAGAGTAGGTTTGATAGTTTGCTAACATTGATTCTTAAAGGTGTTTTTTCCTGTATGTTGAAGGTGAATCTCCGAAAAAGTCCTTGAAACTTTTCCCGAAATAGTTAAGAGAACTAAACCCCAGATTGAAAGCTATATCACTGATATTAAACTCAGGATTTTCCCTCAACAGTTTGGCTGCAAGCTTGAGTTTCACGTTTACAATAAAATCATGAGGAGTTTGCCCTGTAATACCTTTCATCTTAAGAAACAACTTTGTTCTGCTAATTGCTAGTTCGGAGCATAACACATTTACATCGACACTTCCGGTTAATACGTTATTTTCAACAATTCTTATGGCCTTATCAATAAATTCCTGATCTATACTATTTGTTGCAATATGCACTGACGAAATATTTTCCGTTTTGTTGAATTTCTCCTGTAATAATCTTCTGTTGCTCAGTATAGTGTAACATTCTGTAATAAGTAATTTTACATTAAATGGTTTCGTAATATAAGCATCGGCGCCACAATTCAACCCTGCTATTTTATGGTTAATGTCGCTTAACGCTGTAAGTAGAACAACAGGAATATGGCAAGTTTCAAAATCAGACTTTATTAATGAACATAATGTGTTCCCTGATATTCCCGGCATCATTATATCGGAAAGTATAAGATCCGGTGCGTTTTGTCGGGCTAACGCAATTCCTTCTTCACCATTGGAAGCTTCAATGATGTTGTAAATCGGTTCGAAAATTTTTATTAATAATTGTCGTAAACTATCTTCGTCTTCAATAATCAATAATGTAGGTGTTTGTTGCAAAATAGATTTTTGTTGCTCGGTTAGCTCATATATATCGTCAGTAAAATCAATAGAAACAGGTTGTGATGTGTTTTGAATCTCAGAATTGAGTATTTCAATTTTCGGATTCCCGATAAAGTGCGAATCTCCTGCTAACAAAGTCATCATAAATACACTACCCTTATTCAATTCACTCTCAACGGTAACTGTTCCTTTATGTGCGTTGACAATATTATGAACTAATGACAGCCCAATGCCGGTTCCGGTAAGTGTAATATCGTTATTAACTTCATTGTCAATCTGAAAAAAACGTTCAAAGATTTTATCCTTCATATCTTCAGGTATTCCAATACCATTGTCCTTTACGAAAATTTCCACACAATCTGTTTTATCAATGAGTCCCAACACAATTTCTCCATTATCAGGGGTATATTTAAATGCATTCGACAGAATATTATTCAATACTTTCTGGAGTTGTATCTCATCAAAAAATATCATGGGTTTTGAATCTGAGGGAAGTTGTAACTTGAAATTAATATTTTTTCTGATGGCGTAACTTTTAAAAATTTCAAATTCTTCTGTTAAAAAAATACTTACATTTTGCATCCTGACTTTCAATCTGGTTGCATTCTGATTTGCTTTCAGGAAGTCCAGCAATTCATTGATCAGTTGGCTCATTTTTGCTGCACCTGAATGTATTTCATTCAAATTCTTTTTTAATAAAGGACTTACTCCTGAGTTAATCAATAGTTCCAGATGACCGGTTATTAATGTTAGCGGAGTACGGAGTTCATGTGAAATATTAGCAAAGAATCTCATTTTCGAGTCATTGCTTTTCTCAATCTGAAGTTTTTCATGGTGCTCAATCTCAAGTGATGTCCGAAGTAAAAGCCTTGATTTGTAAAAATAAACGATCCACCATACCAAAAGAGCAGAAATAATAAAATAAAGAAGATAGGCATACCAAGTGGCCCATAGAGGAGGAGTAACAACTAGTTTAACTGATATTTCATTTTCAGAATTTCGTTCGTTAGCAAACACTGTTCTTACTTTCAGTCGGTATGTTCCGTAAGGTAGGTTCATGTATTTAATTCGCGATTCAGGAATAAATGTAATCCATTTGTTATTGTATCCTTCAAGCATATATTGTAACTGTGTTTGCTCAGAATTTATGAAATTATTAGTTCCAACTTCGACAGTCATGTTGTTTTGATTATGTTTAAGCCTGATTTCCGGAGTATAACGGATTGATTCTTCAATTATTTCCGGATTAGTTGAAGCAGTTACTGCTTCGTCATTGATGTATAGTTTTGAGAAATAAATAGTTACGGGTAAACTTTTAGAGAAAAGTTTTTTTTCATTGAATGAAGAGAACCCATTTACACCACCCATAAAGATATTTCCATTTTCAGATTTGAAAATGTCTCCGGGCATCATTGAATGTAAAGGAAATCCGTTATGATTATTGAAATTATGACATTCGTTTGTTTCACAGTTTAATACAGAAAAACCCGCTATTCCACCTACGATTATTTTACCGTTTGATAATTCGCTCACAGAACTGAGATAGTCACTTTGAAGTGAAGAATTGAAACTATTGAACTGCCTGAACTTTTGAGTCTTTTCATTTAAAACAAGTAATCCATAACCTGCTGTGGTGATTAATATTTCATTATTTTTATTTTGATACAAACCTGTTAAAATGTATTTCTCTGTTTTAAGAATTGCCGAAAGTTCATCTTTGTAACTCTTTATCTTATTTCCGTTTATATCATATTTACAAAGGTTGTTACCGGCAATCCATAATTTATCTTTTTTATCAATTAACATGGCATTCACATAATACATATAATTGTCGAAGCTATACAACCGGTTCATCTCGTTTGCATTAATGTCAAAATAATATATGCCATCTAAAGTTCCAAGATAAATTATATCATCGTAATATACAATTGATTGTACCGTTTCCGATCGTTTTGTGTGGTTGCCGGGATCAATCGTATAGTTTGTAAATTTATTGGTTATCAGATTCATACAGCTTAATCCCCCCAAATGAGTACCAATCCATAATAAATCATGTTTTTTATCATACAACAACGATTTTACATTGTTGTGCATAATAGTGTTTTTTTCTTTTGTAAAGTATTCATACTTATTTGTTTTACTACTGTACGAAATCAGCCCTTTTCCTTCAGTGCCAAGCCATAGTTTTCCCGATTTATCCTGGATGATTTTACTGATGATTGAATAGCCGTTGCCGGCTTTCAAGTCCAAATCGTTGTACGTAAATGTTTTTGAAACAGGATTGTAGTAATCAAGGCCTCCATAATATGTTCCGAACCACATGGTCCCCTGATTGTCTTTCATGATAATCCATACCGATAAATTACTTAATCCAGTCTGATTTTTATCATATAATCCCACATAAGTAATGGCTTTGGTCTTTGAATCAATGAGATTTAAGCCAAGGGAAGTGCCAACCCAGATGTTTCCATAATTATCCTCGCCAACAGCTCTTACATAATTGCTTTGTATTGATGGAGCATTAAAATTTGCTGTTTGTTGGTATCTTTTTTCGTTCCCGTTCAGTTCTATACAAATCAAACCATCATTAAACGTCCCTAACCAGATGTTTTTTTTGCTGTCTTCGAAAATAGTGATTACTTCGCTTTCGATATTATGCCTTTTTATTGTTTTGGAAGGTAGCTGATAGTGATACAGGCCATGAACTTTGGTTCCTATATAAAGACTGCCATCCGAGGCCTGTCGTATTGATGAAATGGATGCTTTTTTGTCAGGCAGTGTGAATCGAAAGGTAAGTTGATCGTTATTATAGCTGAATACGCTGTCTTTTAACCCAATCCAGAGTGAGTTTATGCCATAATTAAATGTTATGGAAGGCATGGCCAAAACATTTAACTGATTAAAAATAATGTTATATTTTTCAGTGCGTAAATTGTATTCAATAATCTGATAATCGGAATTTACATATATATGTCCGTTGTGATCACCGCAAACAGTGGGTACATAGCTCGAAGAAATCCAGTTCTTAACATCATAAAAGTTTAGAGATTCAACTTTATAGCCATTGTAGCTTTTTAAACCATCTTTTGCCCCAATCCATAATGTTCCGTTCTCGTCCTGATATAGTCCGTTAATAGTAATTTGGGAAAGTCCGTCTTTAATTCCCAGATGGGAGAACTCAAACTTATCGGTGCCGAAAAGATATTCAGCCTTGATAAGGCTTAATATAAAGAAAATTATTATTTTGAAACGAGCATGTTTCGAGTGTTTTTTCATTTGCAGTACAGAAAAAAGGATTTAAAAAGTAAAAATACAACATTTGAATGATAATAAATCACCTCAATTGCTCAAAATATAAATATATCAGTTTTTGTCGAAAAATCTGTACGAAAATAGCCAACACTTATAATTATTGAGTTTTTTGTTTAAATTTCTATTGCTGCAATTTCTAATTTAAGCAATTTTTATTGATATTTCAGTACTTTTTTATTGATTCATTATAGCCCTGCAGCTCTATTTTTGTAATATCAAAATTTCTCAAAACAAATATCAAATTTTTATAACAGTTTCTTGTAGTATGAAGAAATTAATAATAATCTTACTGGTGATTTCTTTTATTGTAACCGCATGTATACATTATTTTGTTGTCCCGCCGATCGAAAATGTGATTGAAGAAGCACTCGGACGATCGGTTGCACAATATAAATTGTTATATAAGTCAGTTGAGAATTCGGAAGGGGTTTTGCCACGCAGCATGCAAAAAGATGGTACGCTCGAAACTACTGATGCTTTCTTTTGGACAAGTGGATTTTTTTCCGGGTCATTATGGTATTTATATGAGTACTCAAATGATAGAGAAATAAAAGAAATGGCTGAGAAAATGACACAAAGGGTAGTAAATCAGCAATATAATTGTGATAATCATGATGTGGGATTTATGATTAATTGTTCTTTTGGTAATAAATTTAGATTAACTAATGATACATCGTGTGTAAAAGTTATTGTAAATGCAGGAAAATCTTTAAGTACCCGATTCAAAAAAACAGTTGGTTGTACCCGTTCGTGGAGTCATCCAGAATCATTAAAATGGCAATATCCGGTAATTATTGATAATATGATGAATCTTGAACTCTTAATAAAAGCCGCCCACTTATGTGGAGACAAAAAATTATATGAGATTGCCGTTTCGCATGCCAACACAACATTGAAAAATCACTTTCGTAAAGACTTCAGTTCTTATCATGTGGTAAGCTATGACTCAATTACCGGACTTGTTGAGGAAAGATGTACGGCACAGGGTTACAACGATGAGTCGGCATGGAGTAGAGGACAGGCCTGGGGTTTGTATGGATATACAATGATGTATAGGGAAACAAAAGATGTTGTATATTTGGAGCAAGCAAAAAACATTGCGAACTTCATTTTAACTAATAAAAATCTGCCTGATGATAAAATCCCATATTGGGATTTTAACGACCCTAACATACCGAATGCATTACGCGATGCTTCTGCCGCTGCTATCATGGCATCAGCATTTGTTGAATTAAGTACCTTTGTCGACTCAAAACTTGCAAAAAGATATATTGAAACGGCAGAAAAGCAAATCAGGTCACTTGCTTCAGAGAACTATTTTGCCGACATTGGGTCTAACCAAAATTTTATTCTTAAACATGGGGTCGGTTATTTGCCGAATAATAGCGAAGTAGATGTCCCTTTAATTTATGCGGACTATTACTTTATTGAGGCGATGTTACGCTATAAAACACTTATATTAAAAAATTAGGTGTTTATTGTTGATACAAATCTTTGAAATTGCGAAAATAATTACTTTAAATAAATAAATTATGCTATGAACAACACAAATTTTTTAAAGCGGGGATTTAAGATTCCGGTGTTTATTTTTGTATTGGTATTTGCTCTGATGCCAGTGAAAAGTATTCATTCTCAGGAAAAGGTTAAAACAATAATCAGTGCAGTAGTTTCGGATACAGGTGATCCGTTAATCGGGGTCTCTGTAAAAATAAAAAATGGAGCAACAGGTACAATTACCGACATAAACGGAGCTTTTACCTTAAAAACATCAGAAGACGCAATTCTTGAAGTGTCGTATGTTGGTTACGAAAGAAAGGAAGTTTCTGCAAAATTTGCATCGGAGCAAAAGATTGTATTAATGGAAGATGTGAAATCACTTAATGAAGTGGTTGTTGTGGGATACGGTACGCAGAAAAAGGTGAATCTGACAGGTGCCGTTTCATCGATTGATTTATCTGATGCGGTGGAAAACCGTCCTGTCACCAACCTGTCTACAGGTCTTTCGGGCTTAAGTTCAGGCTTATACGTTCGGCAGGCTTCAGGTAAACCTAACGCTAACGGAGCATCGCTGCTTATAAGGGGAAATGGGACACTCAATAATGCATCTCCATTAGTTGTTGTTGATGGGGTTGAAAGTTCAATCAATGATTTGAACCCAATGGACGTATCTTCAGTGTCGATTTTGAAAGACGCATCTTCGTCGGCAATTTATGGATCCAGAGCTGCAAATGGAGTAATACTTGTTACAACTAAAAAAGGAATTGAGGGGAAATCATCCATCACATATAATTCAAATATCTCTATTTCTCAACCAACCAATACAATTCAACTTGTAAATAATTATGCCGATTATATGGAATATTATAATAAGGCAATGGAGAATTCACAGTTGAATCAACCATTTACTTCAGCAAGGATTGATGAGTGGAGAGCGCATCCAAATGAACCTTACTTATATCCCAATACCGATTTTTTTGATGAAGTATTTACGAAAGGGATAATGCAAAATCATAATATGTCGTTCAATGTTGGACGTAAAGGACTGTCGGTTTTTGGTTCATTCGGTTATCTTAATAACCCGGGTATTGTTGAGAATTCAGCATACGAACGATTTACAGGAAGGCTAAATGTGAGTGCGGAAGTAAAGTCATGGATAACGATGGGGATGAATGTCAGCGGACTTCGCTCAATTGCTGATATTGGTTCCGATTATACAGGTAACTTGTTTGATGCTGCCGGATCGCCCGGAATAGTATATCGATCTCCCGACGGAAGATACGGAGCACCGGAAAACTCTCAGGAAAGTCAGCAACTTCAAAGTCCGCTTTACATACTTAACAGTCGTATTGGTAATACTTATGAAAATAGAATTAATGCCCGCTTCTTTGGAACTTTAAAATTATTCAAAGGTTTTTCTGTCGACGGATCTTTTAACTTCAGATTTTCAGGCAGTCTCGACGAAGAAAAGCCTTATTATGCAGATCGTTGGAGTTTTCAGACAAATACAGTTACACAAACAAATGCGAGCAATACATATGTGCGTAATCGTAGTAGCAATAATACCCATTTTCTGGGAGATGTGTTAGCTCGTTATGAAGCAATACTATTGAATAAACTTCAATTGAATGCCATTGTAGGTGCAAGTCAGGAAAAAAGCAATGCAAAATGGTTTGAAGCAAAACGACTTGATTTGATTGCTCCGAATCTATCAGTAATAAGTGCTGCAATTGGAGCTGCTGATGCACAGGGATTGGCATCTGATTGGGTAATGCATTCATATTTTAGTAGATTAAACCTATCGTGGGATGATAAATACTTGTTTGAAGCTAATATACGTCGTGACGGATCTTCTCGTTTCTGGGAAAAATATCGTTGGGGAATCTTTCCTTCATTTTCATTAGGTTGGAGAGTAAACGAAGAATCTTTTCTAAAAAATGCAAAATGGATGGATATGCTTAAATTAAGAGCATCGTGGGGTGGATTAGGCAATAATGCCGTTGGAAATTATGAATATCAGTCGGTATACAACGATGATAATTATGTCCTGAATAATCAGGTAGCACAAGGACTGGTACGCCTTCAACTGGCAAATGCTGCGATGCAATGGGAAACAACTAATGTAACCAATATAGGGGTTGATTTCTCTTTGTTTAAATCCGAATTGAGTGGAACAATTGATGTTTTTGATAAAGATACAAGAAATATTCTCATCGCTTTACCAGCTCCTTTACTGGTTGGAAATGCATCGATTCCCACTCAAAATGCAGCGCAGGTAAATAATAAGGGTGTTGAAGTTAATTTAAGATGGCAAAAACAAATAGCCGATTTTAAATTTTATTTGGGAGGTAATTTTACTTACATAAAAAATGAAGTAACTAAATTCAAAGGTGCTGATAAAGCCATTACCGGGGTTACATTGGTTCAGGAAGGACAACCCATTAATGCCTTGTATGTTTTGGCTGTGGATAAGATCTTACAAACCGATGATGATTTATTACTTGTTGATCAAATGATAGCTAATGCTCCGATTGATTCGGTGACAAATATGCCTAAAAATCCTTTTGCTGCCTATGGTAAGCCGCGTAAAGGTGATTTCTTGTACAAAGATATGAATGAGGATGGTGTCATTGACGAAAACGACCGTTATATTTTGGGTAATGGAAGTACGCCTGATATCACCTACGGCTTTAGTCTGGGCGCTGAATGGAAAGGCATTGATATTTCATGTTTATTTCAGGGGGTAGCCGGAATTCTGTCATATTGGCAAGATAGTTTTTATACTACAGGGCTTGTTTATGGTAGTCAGATGAACAAAGAGATTGCTCAAAATGCATGGGTAGATGGACGTACCGACGCAACATTTCCAAGAATGCTTTATTACACAAATAAGTTGAATAACCAGCCAAGCGATTTTTGGGTGCAGGATAAATCTTATCTGCGATTGAAAAATCTCCAGATAGGATATAAACTTCCGGTTGAACTGACAAAAAAAGTCAATATTGAACAGGTTCGACTATATATGAGTATGGAGAATTTCCTGACATTTACCGATTACAAAGGTATTGATCCGGAAATAAATGGAACAAACTATCCAACATTAAAACAATTCTCCTGTGGGATTAATATCAATTTTTAATAAGGTAAGAATATGAAAAAAATAAAAATTAGCATAATAGTTTTTCTGGCAGTTCTGTTTAATAGCTGCTATGATTTTGATGTTGCTCCATATGACACAATTGCTCAGGGCAACTTCTGGAAAACCGAAAATGATGCTAAAGCAGCAGTGATGGCTGTATATGCTCAACTTAAAAATGAAGGTGCATATGGTTATATGCCCTTGTGGGATACTTATTCAGATGTTGCACACGGACCTGGAGGGCCTGTTGAGTTAGGAACATTAACAGCGGATTACAGTTTTCTGGTGTCGAACTGGAAAGATACTTATGAAGGTGTTCACCGTGCCAACAATGTGATAAAAAACGTACAGTCAATGACCATCAACGATTCTGTTAAATCGATGATTATGGGTGAAGCTTATTTTTTACGTGCATTGTATTATTTTCATTTAGTTGATTTTTTTGGAGGTGTGCCAATATATGATGAAACATGGGATGTTGCCGAATCATTTAACAAAATGAATCTGCCCCGGAGCAGTGCTGAAGCTGTATGGGCCTTTATTATAAGCGACTTAAACAAAGCAACTAATACTTTGCCGTTAGCATGGCCTGCAAAGGACTATGGTCGGGCAACGAAAGGTGCAGCTTACGCTTTGAGAGGTAAAGCATATTTATACACCAAAGACTGGGAAAAAGCGATATCCGATTTTGAAGAAATTGTATATAACAAATCAAATAATTATAATTATGTATTGTATTCAAATTATAGTACATTATTTACATCGGTAGGGCCAATTCCCGGAGATAGGGAAACTATTTTTGCCATTCAAAATAAAGGAGATGTAGGTGCACTATATGGGATGAAGTTCGCACGTATATATGGAACCCGGGGCGCGTACGGAGGTGGACAATGTACTTGTATGCCATCAATTGCTATGGCTGATATGTACGAATATAAGGACGGAAAATCATTTAACTGGAATAATCATATTGCTGGATTTAACGAAAGTGATGCCGTCAAAAAAAACGCGTTCTGGGCGACATTAAATTCATCAAAAACAGCTATGTTAACTAAACCCGATACTGCTTTGCTCGGAACTATTTACAGGGGTCGTGATCCTAGATTAAATCAATCTATTATCGTTCCATATTCGAAATTTCGTGGTTATGTCGGTACTGCTGAAAAACTTCAACTCTATGTTGTAGCCGATGGTACAACTGAAACCAACGGATTTCTTCGCCCCGGAAGAGCATGGTGGCCTTATGCTTACAGAAAATTTGTGCCGATGGGTAATATGGGTGGTGCCATTACAAGTCGCGACCACACACCAATAAACTTTCCAATCATCCGACTGGCAGATGTAGTATTGATGCTTTCGGAGGCCTACAATGAAGATAATCAGCTTGATAATGCCGTAAAAGAATTAAATAAAGTACGGGCAAGAACTTCAACTAATATGCCTCTTTTGAATAGTGGTTCTGAATGGTTAAATGTAAGTTCAAAAGCTGAAATGACGGAAAGAATTATTCGAGAGAGAGCTTTTGAATTGTCAGGAGAAGGCCATCGGTTTAGTGATTTGAGAAGATGGGAACTCGCTACAACATTGTTGAACAGAGCGGAAAAAGATCTTTATGGAAATCTTGTTTTTACAAGAGTGTTTACCGGGCGCGATTATTTGTGGCCTATCCCTTCTGCTGAAATTCAGATGAATCCGAATTTATTGCCTAACAATCCGGGTTGGTGAAATAAAAATTGATTTTTAGATGAGAATGATACGAGTTGTTAAAATAATGCTATGCGTTTGGTTGCTCCTGGAAGTACATTTGGTTGAGGCAAAAGATAGTTGCGATAATATAAATTCTAATGAGATCAGAAAACTTGTAAATAAAGCAATATCCTGGCAAAAGAAAAATATGCCGACAAAAGGTCGTGAAATTTGGAATCCTCAATATACAGGTTGGGCTGATGGAGTGTTCTTTAGTGCTTTGTCCGACTGGGCTGAGTATGATAACAGCTTTAAAATAAGGGAGTGGTATGAGTCTATTGCAGAGAAAAATCGTTGGCAGGTATCACACCACACTTTAAATCCTGCCAACGATATTGCCGTATCACTAATGTATGGGAAAATTTGGCTGAATAATCCTCAGAAGAAATTATTGATCAATAGTGTTGATGATTGGGAGATTGAAACGGTAAGAAAATTATTTGGAGGATGGATTCCTTTGATTCCTACTATAGAGAGACTTGATTATCAGATGAAGTACTATCCTAAAACGAACGATTTGTCATTCAGCAACCCTGAAAACCATCAGCGATGGAGTTGGTGCGATGCCCTTTATATGGCTGCACCGACTTATGCTTTATTTGCTAATATTACAGGAAATAATGACTACCGTGAATTTATGAATCGTGAATTCTGGATTACTACAGAAACGCTATACGACACACAGGAGCATCTTTTTTTCAGGGATACCCGTTTTCTTACAATGAAAGAAGCTAATGGAGCAAAAGTGTTTTGGGGAAGAGGCAACGGTTGGGTAGTTGCTGCTATTGCACGTGTTTTACAGTGTTTACCTGCCGATTATCCCGACAGACCCAGGTATGAAAATCTTTTTCGTGAACTAATGGCACGTTTGGTAACGTTGCAGGACTCAAAAGGTTATTGGCACACAAGTTTACTTGATACTGTCAATTACGTGTCACCCGAATCTAGCGCAACCGGTTTTATTAGTTACGCTCTTTGGTGGGGTATAAATAATGATCTTCTGTGCGAAAAAGAATATCTTCCTTTTGCTACCAGGTCGTGGATGGCAATGGTCTCTGCTGTACACAAGAATGGTAAGTTGGGTTATGTACAGCCAATTGGCGATGCTCCGGAGAATATCTCAAAAGATAAAAACGAAGTTTATGGTACCGCGGCACTGATGATGGCGGGACTCGAAGCCGCAAAGTATGTAAACAAATCAACTCAAAAATAAGTATTCAAATAAATTAATACTATGAATTCACGCGAAAGAGTATTAACAGCGTTTAAAAAGTTACCGGGATTACCTGACAGAGTACCGGTACAATTTGATTTATGTCGCCAGCTGAGTGACCATTTTGCAGATAAACTTGGTATTGCAGCTCAATATACAGAAAACCCGTACGAAGATGTAACGTACCGCATTAGCGCCAACGAAATACGTGTAGCGTTAGGGAGCGATGTGGTGGTTACCGGAGCATCGGTTTCCGACGATTATAATATTATGAAAGCTGCCGACGGCACTTGGCTCAATGAGTATCAAATGCGGATGCGTCAGGGTGATATTTATGTAGAAGTTGTGGAATATCCACTGGCAAATGCGGAGACTAAGTCAGATATTGAAAATTTTTGTTTTCCGGATCCATATGCCCCGGGTCGCTTTCGTGATGCTGACGCTTTGATAGCCAGATACAAAAATGATTATTTTATTATCGGCGATATTGAAGTTACGGTTTTCTCGCTCGGACATCAGCTGGCAGGTATGGAAAAACTGTTGATTGATATGATGCTAGAAACGGAATACGTAGTGCCTTTATTCGAAGCTTGTGCCGGTTATCAGACAAAAATTGGTCTTGAACTTATAAAACGAGGTGTTGATGCCATTTGGTTTGGTGATGATTTCGGTACTCAACTTAGTTTAATAATACCACCGGAAAATTTCCGCTCTCAGTTAAAACCAATTTATAAAAAAATGGTGGATACTTTTAAACAAGCCAATCCTGAGATTATACCTATTCTGCATTGCGATGGTGCGGTAGCCGAATTGCTTGACGATATCAAAGATATTGGTTTCGAAGTGTTCAACCCGGTTCAGCCGGGAGTTCCCGGACATCTGCCTCAGGATATGAAAGACCGCTTCGGAGGTGAATTTGCATTTTGGGGTGCTATTGATCAGCAGGATCTGTTGCCAAACGGGACTGATGTTGATTTGGAGAAAGATATTATTGAAAAAATAAGCATTTTAGGAAAAAATGGCGGATATATGATTGCACCGGCTCACATTTTGCAAAACGACGTATCACCTGAGCGTGTGCTCAAATTTATTGAACTATGTAAGAAGCATGGTAGTTATTAATTTTTTCCTGATAATAATCACAAATAAATATCACAAAATTTATGTTGCTGAAGGATAGATTCTTTACATATTCAATATTAGGAACCTTATTCTGGTGTGGAAATTTGAATGCGAAATCTACATCAAAACGTTGTGAACAGCCCAATATTATTTTTATTTTCAGCGATCAGCAATCTTTTGATATGTTGGGTTGCTATGGCAACAAGCAGGTTAAAACACCCAACATTGATAAACTCTCATCAGAAGGAGTTAAATTTAATCATTGTATATCAAGTTGTCCGGTATCCACACCTTACAGAGGAATGTTGCTGTCGGGAATGCACCCGTTGACAAACGGAGCTATCCATAACGACTTCCAAATGTTGCCCGGAAACGGAAATTATTTTGGAGAGGTGTTGCGTGACAATGGTTATTATACGGGTTATTTTGGCAAATGGCATCTTTATGGTGGCGATCGCTATCGTCCTATACCTGAAGGTCCGTTAAGATACGGATTTGATAATGAATTTCTTTCGAATAACTGTACTATGTTTTATGATAGTAAACGTTCTTATTTCTGGAATGAAAAAGGTGTGAAAGAAATGTATAATGATTGGGAGTTTTTTGCTCAGAGCGCTCAAGCAATTGATTTTATTGATAGAAAGGCATCGAACGACAAACCTATAGCTTTGTTTTTATCATGGCACGCACCACATCATTGGGAGCCCGATGATAAATTTCAACATCAATACTCGGCACCCGAAGAATTCGAGAAGTTATATGCTCCGCAGGGAATTGTGCTCCGCAAAAATTGCAAAGAAACGCCAAAGATAAGGTCATATTATCAGGGACATATGGCAATGATATCCGCAATAGACAGTGAATTCGGGAAAATTATCAATAAAATCGAGGAAAAAGGAATTTCTGAAAATACCATTATAATCTTCACTTCCGACCATGGTGATATGCTTGAATCTCATAATTGGAAATTGAACAAAGGTTGTCCCGAGATAGAATCGATAAAAGTACCTTTAATTATAAAATACGCAAAAAAATTAAAACCACGTGAGAGCAATTTGCTGGTTGGAACTCTGGATTTGATGCCGACAATTCTGGGACTTGCAAATCTTCCTGTTCCCGCGAGTTCACAGGGTATTGATCTTTCAGTTCCGATAAAAAAACACAAAGATAAATATGTCAAGTCGGTTCCTCTGTTTTTCTTTGTCGGATCGAACTGGCGGGGAGTTTACACTCACGACTATACCTATTCTTTTGCAATAAACGAAAAAAAAGATCCCCATGGTAAAGATTTTAATGTGTTATATAATCACAAAGAGGATCCGTCCGAATTTAATAATTTATTTAAGGATGAAAGATATAACAAGATTAAAATCAAATTACACAATCTTTCTTTAGGTTGGATGAAAAATTTTAATGATAAGGGGCTAAAATATGAAGAGCTAATCAATAAAATACTGCCTGAAGAAATGATGAAATTGTATATAAAACCATTTCAGGAAAGAGTAGAAACCAGAAATTACGATGTTATCGTAAAAGGTAGGCCTGTGGACTTGCAATAATGAAAGTATTTTTTACATACCATAAATTTAAATAGAATGAAAATGAAAAGTAGATGGTCATTGATGATCATATTTTTAGCAGTATGCTTGAGTAATATTTCAGCACAAGATTTGAAAATAAAAATTCGCAAAGAACATCCAAGATTGATTATGTCGAAACAAGACATATCACAAATGCGTAAAAATATTAAAAGTGGTACAGAACCATGGAACGAAACGTGGATAGAGTTTAAAAGAACTGTTGATAAGTATTTAAGTCCATCATGGAAAATAAATGTTTATTATGGCAGTGATGTTACCATTTTTTATAGCAAAACTATTCGTGATGCTTCAGCAGCGCGCGATTTGGCACTGGCTTACCATATAACCAAAGATAAGAAATATGCGGAAATGTCCGTTCAAATAATGGAAGCGTGGTTAACTCACGCGATTTTACCAGCCAGCAACTTCGATCCTGAGATTGCTTATCCGAACATGGGCATGATGGTAGCACGGAGTACTTTCCCATTTCTTTATGCTTATGATTTATTGATGGCAGATAAGCTGGTGAATGAAAAAACACAGAAACGATTTGCTGAATGGATGAGAATTTGCGAAATCAGGATAAAAGAAGGTTCAAAACGTTGGGAAGAAAGCAATTTTTTTGATAAACAGTATTATCAGAATCACCTTGTTGCCGATGCAATGGGATTGTTGGGAATCGGAATAGTTTTAAATGATCGTGAATTAGCTCAGTATGCACTCTGTTCTGTTGAAAATCAACGGGATGTGATCGACTTAATTGAGGGAATGATATTGATTAATGGTCAACAACCTTATTATCGTGAACCTAAAGTAATGCCTACGCAAACAGGTGAGATTATGGATAGATACCGTCATTACGAAATTGGTGGTCAATGGAGAG
>Ga0209467_1001875_pt1 | contig 16494 bp, 9 predicted proteins | sample Higcelwee11metaG_FD_187175 | JGI IMG/M metagenome (GOLD analysis project Ga0209467, IMG submission 187175) | Freshwater pond sediment microbial communities from the University of Edinburgh, under environmental carbon perturbations - High... | ecosystem: Environmental > Aquatic > Freshwater > Pond...
CCGATCAGGAAAGGAAACTGTCGGGCGTGCCGTATGGGTTCATAATTAAAAGGCGCTGTAAAGCCTCTTGAACATTGCGGGGGATAACGACACGGCGAACTTTGCCGCTTTTTGTAGTGGTGTTCAGGGTGCGGGTTTTAATATTCCAGCTTTTTTCTATCTCAATATATCCGGCGCTGTTAATATTTTTGAGCTGTACGGCCATAACCTCGGAAAGTCTTAACCCGGTACAGCTTGCGAGCAATGAAGCGCAATAAGTGAGATAATCAGGGAAGCTGTTTTCATCGGCAAAAAGCCGCCGGACTTCATCTTGTGTCAATACACCTTTTGTAGTTTTTGGTGCATTGCTGACTTTTTCAATATCGGGTACGTGTTTAATGATCCCGTCTTTTTTGGCCTGTTTAAGTATGCTTTGTAAATCAGATAATACTTTATTGACGCTTGATCCTGCATAGTTCCGATCAAACAAAAGGTAGTTGCGAAATTTCTCAATTTCATGCTCTGAAATATCGGTTAATTTATAGTTTCCGAAATAGGGGATTATAAGGCGGGTAAGTTCAGCGGTTTTATATTGAGCCTGTGCTTCATTGATACGCTTTCCGGTTGCCCGGCGGTTGCGGCAATATACGCCATCCCACGCGAAAAAGTCCGATCTGGCGTATTCTGAAAGAGTGATTTTTGCTTTTTTTAAGAGGGGAGTTTCATTTTTGGCCTGATCGAATGCCCACGCCTCGGCGTCTTTACGTGTCTTATAGCCCGTGGATTGATCTTTATAAGATCCATCAGGTAGATAGAAACGACAATACCAATTTTTCTTGTTTGAACGTTTAAAAAGAGTGTACGGTTTACGGGGCATTTTTGACCTCACTTAAAATGAGTGTACATTGAGTGTACTTTGTCAAAAACGCCCGTTTTCGGGTGGTTTCTGTTTAGGTGAAAAACGCTCAAACCCTTATACTGGCGGCTTTTGAAGCGTTTTTCTATGCTCCCCCGGCAAGACTCGAACTTGCGACCAATTGATTAACAGTCAACTGCTCTACCGACTGAGCTACAGGGGAATGTCAAAGACTTGTACATATGACAAAAAAGGGGCATATGTGTCAAACGAATTATTTTTGAGAAAATCAAAAAAATTTCACCATTTGACGTATTCAATCCGGTAAGCCGGCTGCATGTCGGTGTATCCCCCCCCTTAATGAGCCTGCAATTTCATGTAAAGTATATCCAGCCGGTCAAAGGCATCGTCCGGATTTCTGATGCTGGAGTTTTTGTTAATGATCATGGCGAGTTCAGGAATCGTTTCGTCGTCAATGTTCTGAAGGATAGTCATAATTTTTGAAATAGGGTAACTCCGGTCCAGCCTCATATCCGTTCCGGTAAGGCTGAGCAGCACGATGGTTGCCAGCGAATGGTAAAGCCCGAAGTTTTCCATCTTTTTATTATCGATCTCTTTAATGTGTGCAAGAAGAGACCGTTCCGTTTCGGCGATGCGTTTTGCCAGTGTATCGAACAGCTGCATGGCAAATTCCGTGTTATTTTTTACGAGTATATGAAGATTCGATGTGTCAGCGGCCGCGACAAGGGCATCTGTTATCGCCACGGCGGTGTTGGTGCGCTTTCCGGGAGCAAATAGCGTATTTTCGCCGAATATCGTCCCCCCGGGGATGGTATTGATCGTGATAATCTCATTGTCACTTTTTTTTATCCGAAGCTCAACCAGCCCTTTTTTCAAAAAGAAAAAATTACCCGCGATATCCCCCTCTTTATATATGACTTCACCTTTCTTGTACAACCTGTCGTTGGACATGGCTGAGACGGGATGCACAAAAAGCCGCCCTACCGATTCAAATCCGGGAAGCCGCAGATTGAAGATTATACCCTTGGCAAAACGAAAGAGGGTGTATCGGACAATTATTAGAAACAAAAATGAGAAATTAACTTTTGTCAGGCGTACCAGGGTTCCCGCTGGCGGGATACCCGGCTGGTGCTTGTCCCAGATCACCCTTCCGGCGACATTGGCCTTCGCGAGATTGGGAATCTCAATTTCAATCTCGAGACTGCTTCCCATCCCCGCGTCTTCATAGGTGTTGATGAACAGCGACACAGGCGAGATATCATATGAGACGTGATTTTCACCCGACCCGTCCTTCATCGCCCAGCTGATATTTGATATCACGGGAATCTTCAGTTCTCGGTATTTGAAGAAATCGGGATTAACAGCGTTGACAATCATGATGACGACCGCGATCGAAAAGGGAAAGAAAATAAACACAAGCCGTGTCTCCAGCGGGGAGAGGGCGAAGATCCGGGTGAATCGCTCGATCCAGACCCCTCCCGCAATAGACGCGCTTAGAAATAGAAAGATCGCGGCCATCTGTCCGGTGCCGGGGTGCCAGTCGAGAAGTGAGACCGGACGGGCGGCGGCGATTCCCATTGAGCGCCGCATCCACCGGTCATAGTTGGTCTGCCGTCCAAGATGCAGCCACTCCTCGTAACCGAGGCCGAGGGCTTGCAGAATTTCCTGTCCGGGGATCAGCCGCGAGCGGTTCAGCTTGACCACAAAGACAAATACAGTTAAAAGCAGAATCGGCGAGGCGGCGTACATCAGGTACGAATCGGTCAGCAGAAAAAAATCATAAGCACCGTGCAGTGCAAGAACAATCAGAATCCCCGAAACCGTATAATAGATACGGTAGAGGTGAGAACTCGCGAGTTTCCCCTGCGCCATGTGGCAGCCCAGAATTCCGCAGCTTGCGATGTGCATCGGCACCGTAAAGACCATGCGTGCGGTGAATGCCGCGGTGCTGTAATTTATCGCGAAAGCGGCATTCTCGACCAGCGAAAAGCCGAAGCCGGCCAGCATTCCCGAAAGCGCCCCCTCAAGCGGTGAGAAATTGTGATAGTGCCTGAATACGAAAAGAAGCAGTACAAATACCGCCAGTTTTTCCGGTGCCGCAGCCTTCAGAAAAGCGGCGGCAAGTGCGGGGGGATCACTGAACCAGATATTTATCAGCGGCGAAATCAGCAGGATAGCCAGCGCGGCAATCATACCTGCGAGAACCGATTGAAGCTGCTTCAAATAATCGGGATAAAACAGAGAGTATCTTCTGAATATGAAGAAACAGACGACCAGGGGAAAAAGCGCTATCAGGGCCGGGCGAAGTATCATAGTAGTTGAAAATCCTGATCACTCATAAGAACAGAGAGGTCTCTCAAGCAGAAATTTGCAACTTCATATTTAGCGGGAAAGGTATTTTTATCATACTTCAGCTTTCTCGAATCCATTACGGGTAATTCTGATCGTGATTATCTGCCAGAACAGCGCAGTGTGTGACAGGTTGCGGATTTTATTCAGCAGGGCGGCATGTGGAAGAATAAAAAAAAACCCGCTTTCGCGGGTTTAAGTGTTTGGAGGTATTATGATTGATTACTCTTTATTTTCGAAGCGCCTGCGTGAGTACATATAGAGCGCAGCAAACAGTGCCGACAGAAGCGCCATTGCCCCGAGGGCGTAAGGCCATGCCCCCTGCGCATACCGTGCGATAAAGCCGGTCACACCGCCGCTTGAAGGCTGCCAATCCATTGAACTGTCATCATCCCAATCAAGTGTCGCAAATGTATTCTCGAGTTTATAGTCCTTAATATTCTGATCCACTTCATCGACTACGACTCGGAACATCTTCCAGTAACGCTCTTCAGTGGCAGTAGTCGGGAAGGCAAGTTCTTTCCACTCGCCGCCGCTGTCGAATACGCGGGCGGTAATATTCTTTCCTACCCAGCTCGAACCTGTCCAGTTGTAAAGAGTGTAAGTGTACGTTCCAGATACGTATCCGAGAAAAATATTTATGGCTTCCGGGCCGTATCCGTTGGTCTTGTCCTGGACAAGGCTGGCGGTTGACTTATCGCCGGTTGCGTCAGCGCCATCAATGTACTCGCCGGTGCCCTCATTGTAGCTTTTTCTGCTGTCAGGGTAATAGATGTGAAAACGACCGTTGGTGGTATCGACGCTCTTCTTTGTCGGGCCGACAAGATGTAGGTCGAGATCATTGGGTTCATCTTCCCACTGAACAACGACGCGTATCTGGTAGGGGGCGAGCTCTTCACAGATTGCCAGATTGCCGAGTTCTATGGAGCCGGCGATCGATTTGTTGTCGATGCTGAGTTCATAGTAATCATCCTTGTTGATGACGATACTGTAGGTACCCGGATCGAGAGTCGCGGTCGTGAACTTTCCATTGTTGGCGCTTACTACTGTATCGACAGTTGTTTTCTGCCAGTTCTTGATAGCAACGCTTGCGGCCTTAATTGTGTCGCCGGTATTCGCGTCAATGACATAACCGGTAAATGTACCTGATGAAGCATTTGACGGTACAAGACCGGTGACACCCGCGTTGGTCTCTTTGCCGGTGGTGACGTCAAAGGTGTTCGTCGAGGCGTTTTTATAGTTGGTCGCGGTGATATTCAGATAGTAAACGCTGCTTCCGATAAGAACGTTCTGAAAAGTAACCTGACCGCTGCTGTTGGTACTCAACGTCTTCATTGCAGTATCGTCACTCATATCGGCGGGTGTGCCGTTGGTTGACATCAGGTTTACCGTTGCGTTCTGTATCACCGAACCGCTCGTGTTTCTGACCTCGGCGGTAACAGAGCCTGCAAGTCTGATTCCATCGCTTACTGCTCCCCAATTGCCGATATTACCCGCTGCGTCCGCGAAACGTACACGGGCGTAGTAGGTGCTTTCGCTCTCTTTCTCAACTATGCTGCTGTAGCCTGTCGCGCTGACAAGATCAACGCCGCCATCTTTGCCTTTGATGATGCTTGACTCCGAGAAGCTGCTGTCGGTCGCCACCTGTACCAAGGCCCTTGTCGTACCCGCAGGCATCGGACCCCAGTTGAAGGCGAGAGTTAAGCTGTCGCTGTACTCTCCGCTGTCCGTCGTTGCGAGGGTTGACGGAGGGGTACGATCCGATACGAAGGTGATTTCTGTCGCCGTTGTCTGCAAGTTGCCCACAAGATCGACTCCGTATACCGCTACGGTATACGCGCCATCTGAATTCGGGTTGAGGGTGATCGCTTCGGTACTTGCGAAGGTTCCCGATGCGTAGGTGCCGTTTACCGAGTACTCATACTGCGATACACCGGCACCGCCGACTGTCAGTGAGATCGATGCGGCGTTGGTCGGTGTTGCAGTGTCGCCTGATATTACCGCGCTCGGCGCGATAGTATCGATTACCCAGGTATATGAGGCAGCCGTTGAGGGATTCTGCCAGTTGCCGGCAGCATCTTTACCGATGATTGTGAGTGTATATGACTTGTTCTCTGTCGTCGTTAACGAAATCGGAGTGGATACAGAGTAGGGGCTGCCGTATTCCCCGCCGTCGATTGCATACCTGTATTCTTCCACATCACCGCTCTTTAATGTGAACTGTGAATTAGTGTTCTTCGTGAGTGAAGCTGGTTTTGTCGCGAACTCGGCAACAGGTTTGGTTACATCCACCGAGAATGTATATTCGCGCGGAGATGAGCTTATGTTTCCCGCCTTGTCGATACCGCGAATGGCGATGGTGCGTGACCCTTCGGGCATTGACGCTATGGTGAACTGACTGTCTATCGCCATTCTTTCCCATGTGCCGGCGGTGTCGAGTTTGTATTCGTAATACTCGGTGTCACCGCTGATATCGATCACTCCCGAAGTCAGGGTGGTGGCGGATGAGAGGTTCGCGGGTTCTGATGCGAGTTTCACAACCGGCGCCTCGGTATCGACTTTAAACTGATATTCGGCTATGTTCTGCTGCTGCAGATTGCCGGCCTTGTCTATTCCGATTACCTGTATGGTGTAGCTGCCGTCGGCAAGAGATGCCGGCAAATATGAGGCTGTAGGGCTCTGCTCGGTTGACCAACTGCCGCTGTTAATGCGGAATTGTACTCTGTCAATGTCGTCGCTTACTTTTGCGCGTACACTGATGGTGTTGTCGTTACCGATCGCCTTAGGCAGAGAGGCGAGTTCGAACTCTGCGACGGGGGCGGAGGTGTCAACTGTCCAGGTATGAGAAGCCGCATTCGATATGGCGGTCTCGTTGCCCGCCTCATCTTTTCCTATGACGCGGATTGTGTAGGTGTTGTCGGTAAGCGCTATTGCGAAGGGAACTGCGTCATTGGCTTCGAGCGCATCAGAGAATTCAGCTCCATTGATGCTGTAGCGATAAGAGACGATATCGCCGTTACCGTCGTTGATCATGATGACGGGCTTCGCTGCTGACGAAGGTGATACAGGCGTTGTCGCAAAAGAGATCGCGGGAGCCTGCCGGTCTACCGTAAAGGTCGCCACAGTCGCCTCTGCCTCGCTCTGCCAGGTGCCGGCTATGTTTTTCACAATTGCCTTTACGGTATGGCCTCCCTCTGCGGGTGAATCAATCGTGAATGGAGTGCCGATCGGTGTTTCATCGGACCAGGAGCCGCCATCGATGAGGTATTTATAACTTATGGCTGATGCCGATTCTTCGGCACCGATCGCACCGCTGATTGTCTCGGCGTTTGTCGGTTTCTGCGGAAGTCCGCTGATTATCGCCACGGGGATATCTGAAAAGACTTCCCAAGAATAGGTGGCATACTGGCTTTCTCCGGTCCAGTTGCCCGCGAGGTCGCAGCCCTGAACTGAAAGGGTGTGCCCGCCGCTGCCGAGGTTTGAAAGTGTTACGCTCGATTCCGAGCCGTCATGCCAGCCGCCGTTATCTACACTGTATTTGAATTTGTACGCACCGTTTACAGTGAACGAGGGATTCTTGTCGTTGGAGACTGATCCGGGGGTGTTGGTCAGTGTGATAACGGGAGCGGTCGTATCGACCTCCCACGTATGAGTCGCAGCCGCACTCTCGCTCATCCAAGTGTTGTCGGTGTTTTTGCCGATTACCTTGATGGTGTAGGTGCCGTCTGAGAGACCCGACAGTGAAAGTTTTGCCGAAGGATCGGACTCACTGCCGTATTCGTCGCTATTAAGTGCGTATTTATACGCGGCAAGATTCTCACTGACTATAGTGAACTCGGCCGAGTTATTCTTGGTGAGCGCCTCGGGCTTGTTGGTCAAAGTGAGATAGGTCTCTTTGCCTGTAGGTGTGGGATCCTGCCCGTCTACTGTGCCGTCGCCATCGGTATCGGGATTATTCATGTCGGTGCCCTTTTCTATCTCGTCACCATTGGTCAGTCCGTCACCGTCATTGTCTTGATCGGCATTATTCGGGCCTACACCGTCTGAATTGTACGAGTCATCCGCACCGTCGATGATTCCGTCGTTGTCAAGATCGGGGTCATACTGGCCGCCTTCGGGCTCCTGAGCGTCGGGAATGTTGTCGTTGTCGTCATCGCTGTCTTCTGAGTTTGTGGTTCCGTCGCCGTCAAAATCATCCTCGGGATCGGTGTAATCACCGTCGTCGTTTCCGTCTTTACTGAATGAAGTGCCGTCAAGGGGGTTGGTTCCGTTTTCGACCTCGGTGCCGTCAGAGACACCGTCATCGTCGCTGTCCGCATCGTAGGGGTTGGTGCCGAGCGAAATTTCGGTTGTGTCGGGAATACCGTCGTTATCATCATCGGGATCCTTGACGTTGGTTATGCCGTCGCCGTCGAAGTCGTCTTCGTCGTCTGTATAAACACCGTTATTATTGGCGTCATTGCCGTGCGAGCTTGCATCTTCGGGATCGGTCCCCGCCGTCACTTCGGTGCCGTCAGAGACGCCGTCGTTGTCGCTGTCCGCGTCGTAGGGATCTGTTCCGATTTCAGTCTCTTTTTTATCGGCGATACCGTCGTTGTCATCGTCGGGATCGTTGGCGTTGGTTATGCCGTCGCCGTCAAAATCACCTTCAGGTTGTGTGCGGGGGTTCGCGACAGTTTCCGTCGGGGCGGTTGCGGGTGAAGTCGCGGTGCTTGTCGAAGAGTTTGAAAGGGTAAATGTGAAAGTCTTTGTTGATTCAGGCATTTTGTTTCCATACAGGTCTTCAACATTTTTTACCATCAGAGTATAGGTGACACCGGATGTGAAAGAGGGGCTGGCGCTTAGAGTAGCTGTTTTTCCTGAGGCCAAGGCGCTGACCGTAAACGAAGTGTCGGCTGATTGCAGGATATAATTTCCCGCGGCTGCGGCACTGTCGGTGTCGACATCCTCGTCAAAAGTCAACTGAAGGCTGTTACTGCTCAACGTTGCAAGATCTGCAATGCTGGGTGCCTGCTCATCTGCTGAAAGCGGGTTGATCTCAGGAGCTGGTTTGCCCTTTGACCCTTTGCCGCTGCAGGCGGTAAAAAGTAATATAACGATTGTCAGAAGAGCTAATAAGGACATCATCTTCTTTTTCATAAAAAACCCCTCTTGAAATAGTGGTATCGGCGCGGTGCACCTCAATTATTGAAAAAAACAACCAAGATGCACCGGTGTAACGACATTGTTATTGCCGAATACACCCCGTAACAATATCGAGTAATATGATAAAAAAGTCAAGATAAAAACCCGCCCGTGCGGGCTTATTTTGATAATTAATTGAGATTTTCAGTTTTTTTTTAAATTTTATGAGGTACATCCAAAAAACACTTCCAGAAAAGTTTCTGTTGATGTTTTCTACGGCTGCTTGTGAAGTGCAGGGTGTACAGGTGGGGTTTGCGGCTTCACCGCCTGTTTTGAAGTTCTTTCAGCTCACAGTATTCCGGAGAGTCTAATGGCCAAGCTGTATTTTTATTACGGGACCATGTTCAGCGCCAAAAGTGCGAAACTGCTCATAATGGTACATAACTTCCGCGAGAGAGGTCTCAATCCCCTCGTGTTGACAAGTTCCCTCGATACGCGCTTCGGAAAATCCGGCGAGATCCATTCTCGTATTCCCGGACTCGCATGCGAAGCCCGCCCGGTGATCTCTTCGGGTGAAAATACCACCGACATCGAGCGCGATTTTGACTGGTCAAAAAAATATGATATGGTCGTCTGTGACGAGATACATTTTTTCAGTGAGGAGCAGATTCGCCAGCTCGCCCGCATCGTCGACAGGCGAATGCTGAATGTATTCTGTTTCGGGCTGCGCTCGAGCTTCAAGGGGGAACTCTTTGCATCAATCAAAGTGCTGATGGCGCTTGCCGATACAATTCGTGAAAACAAGACCATTTGCTCGTGCGGAAGCAAGGCAATCATGAACGCGATCGTCGGCCCCGATGGCACCCTTGAACGGCAGGGAAGTGAGATCAAAGTCGGGGACAGCGAGTATATGGCGTTGTGCCGCTCCTGTTACCGCAAACGCATCGCGCCGGGTGAGCAGTTTTGAAAGGCGGGGGGAAGGATGGACCTGATCATTCAGCGGAGGGTTATTTTTTTGCGGGGCAATCTTTCGCGGCCGATGAGCTTTCACGGGTGTTGTTAACTCAAAAAAAACTTGCCATAATATTTTATTTTTCTACTATAGAGAGGTGAATGGGAAGCTGTCGCCCCGCATGGCAGATTATCAGAAAAGTGAGAGATTGATATGAAAAAATTTTCAATAAAGATAAAAGCAGGTGTTCTTGCAGTGCTGTTGATCATTATGCCGTTTTCTCTGTCGGCGATGAATCCTCTGTTTTATGTGCTGATTTCGAGTCTTACAACAACTACGACCAGCATTGTGAACTATTTCAGCGACTATCTGTTTTCAGGGCTTACCAGGCAGGAGAGACTTCAGCGTTTTCTGGACGAGAACCGCGCACAGGTTGCCGGTGATATGTCAAGAGGCGGCGGTGCCTATCTCGACGCGGTTGCGGCGATCGTAGAGGTATATCCCATGCAGCGCGGTCAGTTCGGCCCGCTGATGCAGCAGAATTTCGACCGGATTTTTCCCGAAGATTCGTTCGACGCAGGGCTTTCCGCTTCATCGATACTCTCGATAACCCGCCAGGCGGCATATTGCGGCGCTGAAGAGTAGGCTTTACTGTCTTATTGTCACCTCGAAAAATCAGCATTTTCATATAACAACAAATGAAAAATGCTGATTTTACCTATGTTTGTAACGACATATTGGCGGCGCAGCCGTCATTTATTGGCGGCGAAAACAACGATCACCACGATTTAGCTTCTTCTGCTGTATAGAATATCCGGTAATGTTGCACTTCATCTTTGAATTCGGGGACATTGTACTCTTTTTGTACCGTATTGCACTTGACCCGAAGCCTTGATGCGGCGGGTTCACTGATTTTGGCTGCAGGTGTGCGAATGCGGATTCGATGTGTGACCTGACAATTTGCGGTGATACCGTCACATGATCGTGTCGATCCTCTCAACTGTTCATAATCACTTATACCCGCAAAAAAAGGCCGCCCTTTCGGGGCGGCCTCTGTTTTGCGTATCGAATTCAAGAAAAGACTATCTTCTTACTGGATTACCGCTTATGTCAAATGAACCGGCAGTGAAACTATCGCCGTTTGCATTGAAAGTGGTAGAGAAGTCTTTATGATAACCTTTGATTGTGTCAATTGAAATGTTCACAACGATGCCGGCATCACCAGCTGCTGTCCATGTGTCTCCAATTGAATAGGGCTCGGTATACAGGGTAAAACCTGTTGACCATGCAGAACCCGGCTCGGCGATGATCATTTCAGGACCATATCCAAACCAAGTGTCATAAGTCAAAAGACCGCTACCTGTAACTTCTGAAGAGTACCATGCGATTACTTCGTTAGCACTTCTGTCGGTAACCGCAAAGTCAAGGTCTATAACATCAGGATTGCTGTTGCAGCCCTTAGCAGCTTCAACCGCATAACCTTTGTTGTACGACATTACCGCAACAAAAGGTGCAGGATTTGCCGCATTAGCAGAGTCATCAAATGTTACTGTGAAACTCTGGTTAACAGGTGCGCCATTTGCTATGCTTTCGCACATAGAAAGACGAGTCTTCCAACCCTCTGCAAGATAAATTGTACGGGTCTCATAGATACCGTTTTCGTCAAAACCGATAAAGTGGAAGTGACGGCTGTAAGTAGTCTCACCCGGAGCCATTACTTCAAACACGAGGTATTTCGCTGCACTCTCACCTGTAACCGCTTTGTAAGCATCGATATAACCGGTAAGGACAAGCATACGCTCAACAACTGCCCCATCGACATCAACGTTGTCTTTGGTTTTTCTCGGTTTTGCGGTAGTTCCAGTATCGGGAACCCAACCACCACTCCATTTGTAAGTGAGATTTGTATTTACGGGAATAGGCTGACCACAACCTGAACGATCATATTCGCCATATGCCGCGCCAGACGAAGTGCTGACAAATGCAAATGAGAACGGATAAAAGTTCTTTTCTGTATCTGCAGCCGCCGGGACTTTAACAGGTTCTGTTGTGGGCTGTACATTAAACTTACTGGCAGTTACAGCAGCCGGTGCCGGTACTGCAGCAGGTTCAACAGCCGGAGCAGCCGCAACAACTACCTCTTCACCGTTACCGCCGGATGAAGTACCGTCAGCGGGAATATCTGCAGGAGCAGGGCCGCCGGCAAGTGTGAAATTGCGGGTTTTCTTCTTGAGAGCAAAAATGATTGCCCAATCAGGAGGAGTAAGAGCACCCGGATCTGTAATTTTGAAATCACCGATCATTTTTGTGAAATCGTCAATGATTGTGGTAACTTTTTTATCCTGGGGGATACCGCCAAAAGCTGTCTTATAGCTGCCGTCAGGACCCTCAACAAAGATGAGGTATGCCGGTGATTTAAGATCTGATGCATACTCACCATCTTCTTTTGTTGTGATTTTATCAAAAGTACCGTCATTGTCTTTTACTGCTGTTACAAACTCTTCAACCTTGAGTTTTTTGGTCTTTGTATCAAATGCATCTTTGACTGCCTCGAGATCTGCAACCTTTGTAAAACCAATAACTGTAACTATTGCGCCTTCGAGTTTATCGCCGGCTGAATCTTTAATAACACCCTTAACGCCGGGAGTATTATCAGAGACTGCATCATCGACTGCATCTTTGACTTTGTCTTTCGCCTCTTCCAGCAAATCGCAACCGGAGAGGACAAGAACCATTGATACCAACGAAACCATCAAAAGCTTAAGAATGCTTTTTCGTTTCATACTTCCTCCAAAGTAATTTTTTAAGTATGCGTGAATATGCGAAAGAATTTTTGTTTTGTCAAATAATTAATTGGTTTGCGGGCAGAAGGTGATGTGACTTGATGCACATATGAAATACAAAATGGCCGGTATTTTACAAGTTATTGCTGCATAAAAAGTGATCTTTCGTCACATATTGAGGGATTTTGAGCAATAATTCTGAAAGTGACGGGTAAAAAATCTTACGATTTTATCGGTTTATTACCGCAGACAAAAGCGATTTTTTTTTGACGCTTCCGCGCTGCTGCGGGCAAAACCGCTTGATCTGACCGAACCTTTTACTGATAAGCGTGCAGCAGATTTATATCAAGTGTGGTCCGGTGCAGTGACCTGTATATTGCCCGGCAGAACAATACCTGCTGCTGCGGGCAATAATTACTTGAAGTAATCCCCCCGTATGCGGCTTATTGTTACCTTGCGGTGCTTTCGTACTCTTCAATCGGCAGCATATCCTATCTGCACCCTGTGTGCGGTGCTTTCGGCAGGTATATATATGGGCAGACACAATAGCCAATCTTTTCAAATAGCGGCGGCACAGCCGTCATCCGCACATTTTAAAAAAGTATTGAGAGGTGCAGTAAAGTTTATATCAGCGAAGAGTCTGGCAGCCGCCCCTGTGAAAAAGCTTCTCTTCGCGCTTATGCTTCTGTGGGCAGCGGGCCTGTTCGCTCAGGCCGCTGCGCCTTCAGCGTTCGCGGACTCATTTGAGCTGAATTACAGCAAAGCGCTCTCTCTGATTTCAGAGCAGAAGTTTGATGAAGCGCTTGTTCTTCTGACGGCGATCGACCCTGCCGCGCACAAGTCCGCGATGCCGCAGGTGTATTATCAGATCGCCTACTGCCACGCCGCGAAGGGATCACTGGAAAAATCGATCTACTATGCGGATCAGTCCATAACAGCCGATTACACCTTTGACCGCCCCTACGTGCTCAAGTACGAGATTCTCAGCAATGCCGGCCGTTTTGAAGAGGCCGCCTACGCGCTGCACAATCTGGCGGAAATCAAGCCTGAATCTTACGAGTACTGGTACACCCTGGGCATCATGTACGCCAATCAGCTGAAGAACTACAAGATGGCGATCTTCTGTTTCACGACGATTCTCAATTACGAGGGAAAAGAGTCGATCCCGATGCAGTTTATCGAGAATAGCGCCCTTATCCTGGCCGATCTTTACCTTTACACCGAAGAGTACGACAAGGCGATCGCTTCGATGAACAGGGCCGCGCAGATCAACCAGGAGAACACGATGAAGTTCTACCGGCTCGCCAATTTTTTCATATCGAAGAATATGCTTAAAGAGGCGGTCGATACCGTACAGTTTTTTCTGAACAATCTTTCAGAGGAGCAGAAGCGCAGCGACTACATATACAAGATCTACGCCTTTCTCGGCAGAATGTACTACGTCCAGGGGCGAAGCGACGCCATTACCTTTGTGCGCTTGGGTTCGCAGGACACCACCGATGACGGCGCGGTCTGCAAGGCGCTCTTTCTCGAGCTGACCGGGCGTGGAGCAGAAGCAAAAGCGACCCTCGAGGAGCTTGTAAAGAAGCTTCCTTCGTATGTTAGCCCCTATGTGGCGCTGGCGAAAATTCTTGAAAAAGAGGGCGATCCGGCAGGGGCCTACGACTACTACATCACCGGCGCCCTGATTCTAAGCAAATCAAATTATGACGCGGCGACGCTTGCCGTGCTCAAGCGGGCGGCCGCGATCAAGCCCGAGATCGCGCGCGCCCACCAGATGCTGGGGGTTCTCTACGAGCGGCAGGAGTCCCCCGTGACCGCGATCTACCACTACCGTAAATCGGATCCCGACGAAAAAAATCAGGAGCTTCTGCTGCATGTGGCCGTTCTCGCCCACCAGGCGAAAAACAGCAAGCTTGCGCGCGAGATGCTGACCAAGTCATACGCGATTGACAGCGAGAACCCGCGCGTGTGGTTCACCGATGCGGTACTGGCGGCGAATGCGGGTGACCATAAAAAGGCCCTTACTCTCTATGATAAGGCCATATCGCTTGATGCCGAATCAGCGGAGACTTTCTACTACAAAGCCATTTCTGTTGAGAAGGTTTCGGGGCGTCTTGCGACGGTCGATACGCTCAAGCGCGCTGTTACCCTCGACGGTGAGAATCCCGTCTATCTGAATTATCTGGGGTATGTCTACGCTGACACAAATTCCAACCTCGATGAGGCGGAACGCCTTCTTCTGAAGGTGCTTGAGATAAGCCCCAATAACGGAGCCTATCTTGATTCGCTCGGGTGGGTCTATTTCCGCAGGGGCGAGTATCGCAAGGCCGAGCCCTACCTGATCAGTGCCTATCGCAATCTTCTGGCCGAAGGGCAGCATGATTACGAGGTGTATGATCACCTGGGGGATAACTACTCGAAGCTCGAGCGCTTTGACCTCGCCCTGCGCTTCTACAAAATAGCGCATGAGAACGCCCCCGATTCTGACAAGCTGTTGATCGGCAAAAAAATTGCCGCTCTGCAGAAATAAGGGTAATTCTAATTTGAATTTGCCTGCTCCGCCATCGGCGGGGGCAGGCGCTGCACCTCAGATTCAAGCTGCGCAGCAAGTATAATTTGAAATGAATATAACGGGAGATATTGCATGAAAATTTTTGATACAGAGAGCCCTCTGTTTATATTCTTCGGAAAGGTCTTCGATATTATTCTGCTTAACGCACTGTGGATGTTTATCAGTATTCCGGTGGTGACGATGGGAGCGGCGACCTCGGCGCTCTACACTGTCACGCTTAAGATGGCCAGAAACGAAGAGGGATACATCTATAAGGGCTTTTTCAAGGCGCTGAAGGCCAATTTTGTGCAGGCGACCATTTTGTGGCTGCTGATTCTCGCCGCCGGGGCGGTCATCTTTTTTGATCTGTGGTTTTTCAGCAGGACGTCACACCCCGCAGGTAAAGTCTTTATAGTGCTGCTCTCGGTCGCGCTGTTTTTCTTTCTCTCGATTGTCGTGTATATCTTTCCCCTGCAGGCGAAGTTCAAAAATACCATTCCGTATATAATCAGAAACTCGTTTCTGATAGCGGTAAGCCACTTTCCCTATACGCTGCTGTTTGTCGTATCGGTGCTGCTGCTGGGCCTCTCGGTCTATGTGTTCCCCTGGGCGGGATCGTTCGTGATCGCACTGTATGCCTTCGGCGCTTCGTTCATTTACTGCAAAATTTTCGACCGCTTCGCGCCGAAGGATGCGGCGAAAGAGCCTTCAGACAGCTCATTCAATCCGATGGATGTGAACTGATCGGCAGTACTGCTGCGGATCTTCATTTTGAACGGGAACTGCCCACCGTCAGGCGGGCAGTTCGCATTCAAAAGTCAGGCGGCGAAACATGTCAGATATCGGCTGTCCCGGCTGTCGATATTTTTTTTAAGTAATAAAAATTTTACTAAGTAAGGCTTCAGGTACCGGACACGGCGATCAGTAAGCGGTTTTGCCCGCACGATTATTCCGGTTTCCGCGAGCCGGGTGATTTTTTTGAATCCCTCCCGCGCGGAGCGTTTCCCCCCGCCTTTTTCTGCTTAACCGGAGCCCCGGACTTTGCCGCCTCGCGCATTTTTTTTCGCGCGATCAGCCGCACGATCAGAAGTGAAATCTCGTAGAGCAGCATCAGCGGTATGGCCACGAGGGCCTGGCTGAGCACATCGGGAGGGGTCATCACCGCCGCAATTATCCAGATAAGAACGATCACGTATTTGCGTTTTTCGATCAGAAAGCGCGGGCTTATCGCACCCGTCGCGGCCAGAAGCGAGAGCGCGACGGGCATCTCGAATAGCGCGCCCGTTGCGGCGCAGAAGGTGAAGAGAAACGAAAGATAGTTCGTAGAGCTGATAAACGAGCTGATCGTCTCTTTCGAGAAGCGCACGATCATCCCCACCGAAGCGGGCAGCAGCAGAAAAAAGGCGAACGCCGCGCCCAGATAAAAGAGAAAAAATCCGCTGATGAAAAGAGGGCAGGCGGCGCGCCGAACGGGAATCGACAGTGCGGGTTTCACGTAGCCCCATATTTCGAAGACGATGTAGGGAAGTGCGGTAAAGAGGGCCGCGAACAGGGCGCACTGCATCGTCAGAACAATGCTTTCGCCCATGTACGAGTAGTTCAGGTGAAGACCCGCGTCGAAGGCCTCTTTGAACGGCAGCATCAGAAAGGCGAAGATCTGCTCGGAAAATGCAAACCCCGCGAAAAACAGCACCGTAACGACCACCAGAGTGCGCAGAAGACGCGAGCGCATCTCTTCGAGGTGGTGCTGCCACTCCATGGGCATGTCGCCGCGAAGCTCGGCTTCGGGATCCGCACTCTTCATTTTTTTTCTGGGACTCATCGCCACCCCCCGCATATCACCCGCTTTTACCGGCCGTGCGGCCCGGTGTCAAGA
>Ga0209467_1001878_pt1 | contig 16452 bp, 17 predicted proteins | sample Higcelwee11metaG_FD_187175 | JGI IMG/M metagenome (GOLD analysis project Ga0209467, IMG submission 187175) | Freshwater pond sediment microbial communities from the University of Edinburgh, under environmental carbon perturbations - High... | ecosystem: Environmental > Aquatic > Freshwater >...
TTTCGGCCAGGGAGTGCTGAACCTTGTTGGTCTGCCGAGGATCGGCCAGGGAGACGAATACGTCCGTGATGGGCATGGGAAGAGAGGGCATGCGCAGGTGCTCAAATATCCCATTGATACAGTCTTGTGATCACGACTTCAAATGCGAGGCGTTCGCTTCATGCGATTGCCCTGACCCTGCAACACCTGTTGCGCAGCGGGCAGTTGGGGGGCATCCACTATTTCGAGTCTCACTTCGACCGCTTCCGCCCGACGCCAAGGACTCGCTGGCGCGAGCAGGCCGGCCCCGGCGGCGGCATTCTCTACGACCTCGGCCCCCACCTGATCGATCAGGCGCTGGTGCTGTTCGGCCTGCCCGAGGCGATCAGCGCCCGCTGTCGCGAATTGCGCAGCGGCGCCGAGGCCACCGACTATTTCCATCTGCAGCTGCATTATCCGGACAAGGAGGTGGTGCTGCATTCGAGCCCGTTCTGCGCCTCCCCCACCCTGCGTTTCGTGCTGCAGGGCACCCTGGGCAGTTACCATAAGTCCGGGCTAGATCCCCAGGAGGATGCGCTGCGTGCCGGCGAGTTGCCGGGCGGCCCAGACTGGGGGCTGGAACCGGCGAGCCACTATGGCACCCTCCACACGGAGCAGGAAACCCGAACGCTGACGACCTTGGCCGGCAATTACCAGCTCTTCTACCAGCAACTGGTGCAGGCCCTACAGCGTCGCCTGTCGCCGCCGGTCAGTCCCGCGGATGCCCTGCAGGGCATCCGGCTGATCGAACTGGCCTGCCGCAGCCATCAAAAGGGCCGAACCCTGGAGGTGACCCGATGACCCCGTCCGAGCTGCTGGAGCAGGAAGCGCACTTGCAGCTGCCCGCTTTCGATCTTGCCGCGGCCTGGCAACTGGGCCAACAGCTGTATCGGCTCGCGGCCGCCACCCAGGCCCCGGCCGTTCTGGAGATCCACGCCTATGGCCAAGTTGTCTTCAGCGCCGCCCTGCCGGGCTCCTGTGCCGACAACCATGACTGGATCCGGCGCAAGCGCAATACAGTGCTACGCTACGGGCACAGCTCGCTGTATCTGGGGGAGTACAACCGCGACAAGGGGCGGGAGTTCGAAACCCAGCCCCATATCGATGCGCGGGAGTATGCGGCCCATGGCGGCAGCTTTCCGCTACGCCTGAGCAACGGAGAACTGATCGGGGCCCTGACCCTGTCGGGCCTGCCGCAGTGGGAGGATCACGGGCTGGTGGTTAAGGCGCTGCAGTCCTGGCTGGAGGCGGACAGGGCCTGATCCGGAAAGGCTATGTCCGAGGGTACTGCCAACGTTGTTGGCAGGTTGACGGAGATGTGGCGATAATCCCAGCTATGAAACGAGCCACCCTGCAGCAAGAGCCTGGCGTGCAGCGGTTAGTTCATCGCATGGGGAATCTCCAGGTCCATGCTCGGACATGGCCGAAAGCCTGCTCGTAACTGGCCATGTGCTAGCTCCGGTAGCGGCCCAGCCAGTGGGCATAGGGCGCCGGCAGCGTCCAGGACGGGCGTTCGATGCCCAGCTCGCGGGCCGCGGCATACGGCCAGTGCGGATCGGCCAGGTGGGCGCGGCCGATCATGGCAAGATCCAGCTGGCCTTCCTTGACGGCCCGCTCGGCGACCTGCGGGGTGCCGAAGCCCCAGGCCGACGCCACCGGGATGCCCGCCTCGCGGCGTACCCGCTCGGCGATCGGCCCCATGAAGCCGGGTGCCCAGGGAATATTGGTGTCCGCGATGGTGAAGCCGATGCTGACGCTCAGCAGGTCCAGGCCGGTCTGCTTGAAGCGCCGGGCCAGTTCGATGGATTCGGCGAAGGTCTGTTCGTCCCGGCCGTCGAACTCGATCACTCCGAAGCGGGCGGTTAGCGGCAGATGTTCCGGCCATACCTCACGGACCGCCGCCAGGGTTTCCAGCAGAAAGCGGCAGCGCTTGTCGAAGCTGCCGCCGTAGGCATCGGTACGCTGGTTGGAATGCTCGGAGAAGAAGCTCTGGGCCAGGTAGCCGTGGGCGAAATGCAGCTCCAGCCACTCGAAGCCGGCATCGCGCGCCCGGCACGCCGCGGCGACGAAATCGTCCCGCACCCGGGCGATGTCCTCCAGGGTCATGGCCCTGGGCACTTTCGGCAGGTGGTGGCCGAAGGGAATGGCCGAGGGGGCGATGGTCTGCCAGCCGCGCGGATCGCCCTCGGCGATATGGTCGTCGCCTTCCCAGGGGCGGTTGGCGCTGGCCTTGCGGCCGGCATGGGCGATCTGGATGCCGGGCACGGCCCCCTCGGCCTTGATGGCCTGGACCACCGGCACGAAGGCCTGGGCCAGTTGATCGTTCCAGATGCCGGGGCAGTTGGGGGAGATGCGGCCTTCCGGCGAGACGGCGGTGGCCTCGACGATCACCAGCCCCGCACCACCTCTGGCGATACTGGCGTAATGCACTTTGTGCCAGTCGTTGATCAGGCCGTCGTTGGCCATGTACACGCACATGGGCGGAACGGCGATGCGGTTGCGCAGGGTGACATCCTTCAGCGTGTACGGCTGGAACAGAGCGGACATGGAGCTTCCTCATGCGGTGAGATTCAATTCTGTAGTTCGATAATATTCGAACAATGGATGACGAACAATCCCTCCGGTATGATTCCGCCATGCGACCCTTCAAGCACCCCGCCGCCAGCGAATTCGTCCTCGAGCGCGTTCTCTATGCCTTGAGCGATCCGGTACGCCTGGAGATCGTCCGGCGCCTCGCCGCCTTGGGCGAGGCCAGTTGCAGCGAGCTCGACGGCGGCCGTCCGAAGTCGAGCGTTTCCCACCATTTCCGGGTGCTGCGCGATGCGGGCCTGGTCCGCACGCGCAGCGTCGGGACCACCCATATCAACTCGCTGCGCAGCGAGGAGATGAACGCGCGCTTCCCGGGTTTGCTCGCGGTGATCCTGTCGCAGCGCGAGTGAATCGCGCCTTGCGCAAGGCATGGCTCGGCATTGTCATGCTTGTTGGGGTAGAATAAGCAGTCGTGTCACCAGCCGCCATCTGACGGAACGCCTGCATTGGCGGGTGCTGTCGCCAAACATCTGTTTCCTAATAAGACCTAAGCAAGTCGAAAGCTGCGAGGAAGATCTGCACGGCAAACACTGTCGGATTGTCTGGGCAGCCGGAAGCCGCACGGGCCACACGCTCAGCTTCGACAGGAGTCGGATCTATGGGGGTTGGATGCAGGCTCAACTCCACCTCCTATTGATCGCCAGCCTCAGTACCGTCAGAGTGCTTCGCACAACAGCTCCTGGCAATTCGCCGACGGTATCTCAACAACGTGACAGTACCGCACCGAGCCCGTTCACACCCAGCGAGTCGGGAGTCTGACTCCAGTCGTTCAAGAGCGACAGCCAATGGTGGGGACATCCCGTGCGATGTCCGACGCGCTTTCCGCGGAGTCTTGCCCTACTTGCCTGTCGGGCGGGTCATGTGGAAGCGCTGGCGCTCTTCGACCATGAAGTAATCCGCAGGACCGCCCCCGCGCAGGATCGGTTGGGCGGCAACAGTGTCGTACACCCCCTGGTCGAGCAATGCCTTGTCGATGTGCACGGTCACCACCTCTCCCAGGACCAGCCAGGTGTCGATGGCCAAGCCCCGAGCGTCCTTGAGCTGCAGCAGCTCCGTCAGGCGACACTCGAAGGAAACCGGACTTTCCAACACCCGGGGCGCTCGGACAAGGCGTGAGGGGGCGTGGGTCAGGCCGGCCAGCTCGAATTCGTCCACCTCGGCGGAGACCGGTGCCGCGCTGGCATTCATCGCCTCGGCCAGCGGCCGGGTGGCGAGGTTCCAGACGAATTCGCGAGTGGCCTCGATGTTACGGACGCTATCCTTCCAGCCGATACTGGCAAAGCCGATGATCGGTGGCGTGTAGTTGAAGGCATTGAAGAAGCTGTACGGAGCGAGGTTGCCGGTACCGTCGATGCCCAGGGAGGAAATCCAGCCGATCGGCCTGGGACCGACGATGGCATTGAGCGGGTCGTGCTTCAGGCCATGGCCATGCCGGGGTTCGTAGATGTGGAAATCACTCATCTTTGCCTCTGTCTTTGGAGTCTTGCCGGAATTGTCAGGATGGATCGGCACGACGCTCGCTCCTGCGGGCGAGTCGCTCCCTGCCGACGAGTTGCAGCGCGACGGCCGCCGCCGAGAATGTCAGTCCCAGTAAAGTGACCGCCGTCCAGCCGCCGGAATGCCAGGCCGCCAGCGCCGCTGCCGAGCCGGTCGCCCCGCCCAGGAACATACCGCCCATGAACAGGGTGTTGAGCCGCGAGCGGGCCTCGGGTCTCAGTTGATAGATCAGATGCTGGTTCGATACGAGCGCACTCTGCATACCGAAATCCAGGAGCGTGACGCCGACCACCAGCCCGGCCAGCGTTTCCCAGACTCCGAAGACCGCCCATGCGCCCAGGGCAGTGCCCGCCCCCAGCAGCACGATGGCATGCGCTCCCACCCGGTCGGCGAAACGTCCTGCCAGCGGCGCAGCCAGGACGCCCACCGCACCGATGATGCCGAACAGTCCCGCGATATCCGCTCCCATTCCAAAAGCCGGGCTGGCCAGGTGGAACGCCAGGATCGTCCAGAAGGCGCTGAACCCAGCGAAGAGCAGCGCCTGGGTCAGAGCGGCCCGGCGTAACTCCGGCAATTCCCACCAAAGCGTGAGCAGGGATGCCAGCAGGCTGCCGTAGCCGATCCGTCCCCCCTCTCCGGTGTAACTTCGCGGCAGCACCCGCATCATCAGCCCGCCCGCCGCCAGCGCGATCGGCAGCGCCAGCCAGAACATCGCCCGCCAGCCCTCATGCGTGGCAACAAAACCGGCCAGGGTCCGGCTGAACAGGATGCCGCACAGCAGTCCGGACATGACCATGCCGACAGTGGCGCCGCGTTTTTCCGGAGCGGCGAGATGGGCAGCGAAGGGGACGATCTGCTGGGCCACCGTCGCGCTCATGCCCACGATCAGCGAAGCCAGCAGCAGTACGCCGCTGCCGGGAGCGCTGGCGGCTATCGCCAAGGCGGCGGCCAGCGCAAGGAACTGCAAGGCGATCAGTTGACGCCGCTCGAGCACATCCCCCAGCGGAACGAGCAGGAACAGGCCAGCCGCGTAGCCCAGCTGGGTGGCTGTGGGTATCAGGGCCACCGAATGCGCGGTGGAAAAATCTTGGCTGATGATCCCCAGCATGGGCTGGTTGTAATAGAGGTTGGCCACCGCGCAGCCTGCCGCCGTCGCCATGGCCCAGATAAGGGCACGCCCGGGTCCGGGGTTGACCGGCGTATCGCCGCTGCTTTTGTCTGTGCATTTCGTCATTGCGCTGCTCCATCCGGGCCATCGCTCGGCTTCGACCGACGACCCGATCCAATTCCACGTGTGGACTCCATTCTGCACAGGCACGGGTTGCAGCCCCACCAACATTCATGCACATTGCCCGTTCATTTCTGTTCGGGTATTTCGATGGACTGGAGCGATATCCGCATCTTCCTGGCGGTGGTGCGCACGGGCACCCTCGGCGGAGCGGGTCGTACGCTCAGGCTCAGCCATCCGACGATAGGCCGCCGGCTGCGGGCGCTGGAGGAGGACACCGGCCAGACACTGTTCCAACGCACCAGCGACGGCTTCGTGCTCACCGATGCAGGCGAGGCGATCCTGGCGCTGGCCGAGCGGATGGAGGAAAGCGCCCTGGCCATGGAGCGGCTGCTGGCCGGCGAAGGCGATCAGCTCGACGGCATGCTGCGGATCTCCTCGGCCGACTGGTTCGGCACCTACGTCCTGCCGCCGGTGCTCGCCCGCTTCTCGCTCAGTCATCCCAAGGTGGTAGTCGAACTGGTGACCGGCGCGCGCCTGTTCGATCTCTCGCGCCGCGAGGCGGATGTGGTCTTTCGCATCGTGCCGTTCCATCAGCCCGATATCGTGCAAAGACGCCTGCTGAGCATGCAGTACGGCGTCTATGCCGCTTCGTCCGCGCCCGACCCGCTGACCAACGACGGGAGCGGATCGATGCTGATCACCATGAGTACGGACATGAACGGCTTCCCGGACCTCGCCTGGCTGCAGCGAATGCTACCGAACGCCAGGATCGCCCTGCGCAGCAACAACCGCAGCGTGCAGGCGCACATGTGCGCGCTCGGCATCGGGCTTGCCGTGCTGCCGCGCCCGGTTGGCGACCAGGTACCGGGATTGCGCCTAGTGGACCTGGGCGAGCCGCCCCCGGCACGGGATATCTGGCTGGGCTATCACCGCGACCTGCGCCGTCTGGCCCGCTTGCGCGCGCTGATCGATGTCGCGGTCGATGTGCTGGGAGAATGAGACACGGACGGACCCTTGCCGAACATTCATGAACGGAGCCTGTCCACAATCGTCAGTTTCCCGGGAGCTTGAGGCGGGTGATGCTGAGTTCACTCCACCCCTGAACCAACGGAAATCCTCGATGCTCGTCCCTCGCTCGTTGCACCTTGCCGCTCCCTTCGTCATCGCCGCCGCGCTATGCATCGGTGTCGCCACCGCAGTCGCCGCCGAGCCGTCACAGACTCCAGCGGACGCCGGCTTCCAGCGCACGAAACTGGGCGAATTCACGATCATCGCCCTGGCGGATGGCTAGTTCCCCTTGCCCACCGACCAACTGCTGAACGAGAACCAGCCCGGGCAGGTGGTGCGCCTCCTCGGGCACGCCGGCCTGCCCACCGCAGTGCCAACGGCGATCAACGCCTTCCTGATCGACACCGGCGCCAGACAAGTGCTGGTCGATGCCGGCTCGGGCGCCCTGCTGGGACCGGGCCTGGGCAAGCTGTAGGAAAATCTGCGTGCGGCCGGCTATGCCCCCCGAACAGATCGACGAGGTGCTGCTGACACACCTCCATCCCGACCATTTCGGCGGCCTGAGCGCGGACGGACGCATGCGCTTCGCCAATGCCGTCGTCCGCATCGATCGCCGTGAAGCCGATTTCTGGCTCGACAAATCCAACGCATCCGGAGTCGACGACAGCGTGAAAGGCAGCTTCGACGGCGCGCCCACCTCGCTGCAGCCCTACCTCGCGGCGGGTCGCCTGGAGACCTTCCAGCCGGGCGCAACACTGGAGCCGGGCATCACGGCAGTGGACCTGTCGGGGCATACCGCCGGCCATACGGCCTATCGCGTCGAAAGCCACGGCCAGACCCTGCTGCTGTGGGGCGACATCGTGCATGTGGCTGCCGTCCAGTTCCCGGCTCCCCAGGTGACGATCCACTTCGACAGCACGCCCACGGCGGCGCAATCCGCCCGCGAGAAGGTCTATGCCGAGGCGGCCAGGCAAGGATACTGGGTCGTCGCCGCGCATATCGCCTTCGCCGGGATCGGGCATGTGGAGGCCAACGGCAAAGGTTATTCCTGGAAGCCCGCCGGAGAGGTCGGAAACTAAAGCATTTTCACTTTATTTAGACTCATAGCCAGCCGCTTTGAAGTAGTGTCTGCAGCCCTCTGCCGAGAACTGCGCAATCGCCTCGCCAATGCTCTGCCACAGTTTGGGCAGAGTCCGCGCCGCCGCCTTTCTCAACCGCGCCTTGAGTTTGGAGAAGGCCATCTCGATCGGGTTCAGATCGGGACTATAGGGTGGCAGGTAGCGCAGGGTGGCTCCTGCCTTCGATGGCCTGACGCACCCCCGCGATCGTTGTGGGCCGGCAGGTTGTCCATCACCACGATGGTCGCCGGGCGACAGTTCGGGAACCAGGATCTGCTCGACATAGGCGAGGAAGGTCGGGCCGTTCATCGCACCGTCGAGGATCAGCGGGGCCGTCAGGCCGCCCAGCCGCAGGCCGGCGGTGAACGTCGTGGTTTTCCAGTGTCCATGCGGGACTGCGGCCAGGCAGCGCTCCCCGCACAACGCGCGACCATACAGCCTGGCCATCTTCGTCGAGGCACCGGTCTCGTCGATGAAGACGACCCGGGCGGGGTTCCAGCGACTTGATGCGCTGGAAGAACAGGCGCGCCACCTCCTGGTTGAACAACCGGTCGCGGTTCTGGCTGAAGGTCGAGTGATCCCACACCGGCTCGTCCATCGACAAGCCGACGAACCAGCGAAACAGCAGGTTGAAATCGATCTGCTCGACCAGTTGCCGCTCGGAGCGGACGGTGTAGATCACCTAGAGCAACGAAGCGCGCAACAGCCGCTCCGGGGCGATCGAGGCGTGCCCCCGCCTGGAGTAAAGCCCGTCGAAATCCCGATCCATCGAAGCCAGGACGGTATCGACCAGCCTGCGCAATGGGCGCAGCGGATGGTCGTTCGGAATGCGCTATTCCAGCGTCGTGTAGCTGAACAGCTCGTCTTGCTTGAGATCAAGTCCACGCATTGGCAGGGGCTGAGGTCTGCATGAAGAAGAGGGCAGTCAGTTTGACAGAGCGGAAAGCGCTCTGTCTTTATTTATGGATAGATTCTTAGATCTTCAGTCGGCAAACCAGACATCCACCTTTGCCGGGTTTGCCGCCATCCAACTGCGGGCCACCTGCTCGGCCGGCTTACTTTCCACTACCATTTGCCGTTCTAATTCGGTGGCTACTGAAATCCCGAGCCGCACACGGCCGAGAACCCTGCGAGTACGCTCGGGAAGCTGCTGCCAGACCTCCTTGCGTACCACCACCACGGCGCGATCGACGCCGAAGATCCCTTGCGGATCCTCCAGTACCCGCAATGGGTAGACTGCATTCAGATATTGGGGCTGCCACAGGGGCATCACCATCCATCTGCCACTAGCAGAGGCCTCGGCGAGGCGCCGGGCCCACTCCTCGGGCGGAGCCACCTTTAGCCTATAGCCTGCTTGGTCCAGCCCGTAGCGCCGCATGATCTGCTCGGAGCCATTCATCAATCCCGAGCCAGGTCCCACACCGACTATCTCACGGTCGATACGCGAGGTCACCGCGGGTTTCTTCAGATCGTCGATGGAGCGAACCATCTCTACCGGTACGTGAGCCGGCACAGCCCAGTACAGTCGAGCGTCTTCATAAAGGGTAGCCGCCTCTACCAAGCGATCTGCAAGCGGCGCCTGCAGCGGTCCGTGCGCATGGGGTAGCCAGGAGGCTACCAGCAAGTCGACATCGCCACGTCCCAAGCGGCCGTAGATGTCCGGATGGTTGCCCTCAACTATCTTCAAGGAGTGGCCGAGTCGGCTGAGAACTTCCTTCACCACCGCGGCACTCGCCGTATAGAAACTGAGATTGACCTGTCCTACCACGAGTTCCCGTGGTTCGGCCTTGGCCAGGAGGGCACTGCAAATGACGAAGGAAAGCACGAGGACATACGCGAGTTTCTTCATGGCAGAGGCTTCGTTCGATCGATTGGAAGAAAGAGAAAGGCATCCGATGGGGGCGTCACCTTCCAGTGCGGGTATCCTGAGGATGCGACGAGGAAAGAGTTAGGCTCCGATTGCCTATGAAGTTCCGACCGGGAATGGGCCAATCTCGTTTTTCGGCTCTTGCCGGCTTCCTACAGCAACAAAAGCGTCGTCGCCCTTGGTCCAGAAACGCCGCCCCAGTTCAGGCGATCGAATCAAGCACACCGCCGTCCACCCGCAGCGCCGCGCCGGTGGTGGCCGAGGCCTGAGGCGAGGCTGCGTAAACGACCAGATTCGCCACCTCTTCTACACGCGCGGCACGTTGGATGAGCGAGCCGGGACGATGCTTCATCACGAAGCTGGCCGCAACTTCTTCCATGGATAGACTCGACGCCTCCTGTTCCTCCTTCAACATTGCCTCCAATCCATCGGATAGGGTCGGGCCCGGCAATATGGCATTGACGGTCACACCGCTACCGGCGACCCGTTTGGCCAGGCCGCGGGAAACCGATAGGTTGGCGGTCTTGCTGAAGCCGTAGTGGATCATATCGACGGGGATGTTCAAGGCCGACTCCGAGGACAAGAACAGCACCCGCCCCCATCGGCGTTGCAGCATACCGGGCAAGTAGGCACGCGATAGGCGGACACCGGACATGACGTTCACTTCGAAAAAACGCGTCCACTCCTCGTCCGGAATCTCGAAGAAATCCTGCGGCCCGTAGATGCCGGCGTTGTTGACCAGGATGTCGGCTGCCGGCTCTGCTGCGACCAGGGCAGCACATCCCGCGACACAACCAACGTCCGCCGCCACGCCGCGGACGCTCGCATCCGCCAACTCTCTGCGCAGCCGCGACACGGCGGATTCAACGCCGGCCGGACTGCGGCCATTCACTACTACCGTGGCGCCGGCCTGCGCCAGTCCTCGGGCGATGGCATAGCCGATGCCCGCGGTGGAACCGGTGACGATGGCAGTCTTGCCGGAGAGATCGATTTTCATGCAATTCATCCTGATCGGTTGTGAGTTTGGGAGCTCATTCAGGGGGGCGGTTGGACGCTGTACTGGCTGCGCCTGATGGATAGTTAGGGTGTATCGGGATAGACAGCCGCCCCAGCTGCCGGCCGGGTGCCTCCAGGCGCAGTGCTACCAGGGCCACGATCAGGGCCGCGAGCGGTATCAATGCGGCTACCCAGGTGAGAGCTGCCAGTCCTGGGCCATGAACAATCACGAGTCCTCCCAGCCAGGCCCCCAAGGCGTTGCCGAGGTTGAAGGCGGCAATGTTGAAGCTTGATGCCAAGCTCTGGCCGGCACCCTGCGCCTTCTCCAGTACCCACATTTGCAGTGCTGGCACGGTGGCAAAGGCACTTGCACCGAGCAGGCCGACGAAGATCACGGCCAGAGCCTGTTGGTGTAACGCCCATGTCATCAGGCCGAGTACGGCAACTAGGGCCATCAGGCTGCCCAGCAGAGTCGGCTGCAGATGACGGTCGGCTAGCCGGCCGCCTAGCAGATTGCCTACTACCAAGCCCGCACCAAAGACCAGCAGGATGGGGGACACAGCCGCCTTGTCGAAGCCGGTGACATGCGTCAGGAGCGGTGCGATATAAGTGAATACGGCAAACACGCCCGCATAGCCCAACACGGTCGTCAGCAAGCCCAGCAAGACCGGACGGCGCGCCATCGCTTTCAGGTCGCCGCGCCAATCGGCCGCTTCGGGCCGGTGACGATCCGCTGGCACGTACAGTTGCAGCACCAGCAGCGCCACGACGCCGACCCCGGTTACGGCCCAGAAGGTCGCACGCCAGCCCAGAGCCTGTCCCAGCCACGTGCCGAAGGGAACGCCTAGGATGTTGGCCACCGTCAGGCCGGTGAACATCGCCGCGATGGCCGAGGCGCGCCGGTCCGGCGCAACCAGGCTGGTGGCGACCACCGAGCCGACGCCGAAGAAGGTGCCGTGGGCGAAGGAGGTCAGCACGCGTGCCGCCATCAGGGAGCCGTAGTCGGGTGCTAGCGCGCAGGCGGCATTGCCGAAGGTGAAGATCGTCATCAGGCCGAGCAGCACGACCTTGCGTGGCCAGCCGGAGGTGGCAGCTGTCAGCAGCGGTGCGCCGACCACCACACCTAGCGCGTAGCCAGAAATAAGGAGGCCGGCAGCTTGGACGGAGACGCCCAGATCGATACTGATCTCCAGCAACAACCCCATGATGACAAACTCGGTGACACCGATACCGAAGGCACCGGCCATCAGTGCATAGACAGCAAGAGGCATGAAACGAATCCTATGTATTCATCTGTGAGATGGATGAATCATGAATTCGAATCAACTTACTCAGTAGACCGACCTCAAGAACAAAAGTTGTGAATCTATTTCAAAAGAAGGTCTTCGCCTTGGTGTTCGCGCCAATAGCCTGTTCACGATCAGGAGCAGTAGGACGGGAATGGGCTGTTGATTTTTCGCTCGCTGTTCCTCCCCTGGCTCCCAATCGGCTCTCAACCGCTTAGGCAAACTCAGCGATGTCATTGCTCCGTGAGCCGCATACCACCGGCCCAACTTGACGGTTACCCCGAGGGCTGCAGTGTGAATGAGATGCTCGGAAGGCAATGCCGAACAGGGTCAACTCATGAGTTGAATTCAAATCTATTGTTACGAGTCACTCATTTTTCCGACTAGCCATCGCAGGGATACTGCCGGCCTCACCAAACGATATTGCGGGGCTGCCTGTCGGTTACCCCATCACTTGGCCATCCTCCAAAATGTCAAAAAACGCACCCTTTCCCTCGCTATGCATGACCCTCTGCACCGCCTTAGTGTTAGGACAGGCTATGGAGTCAACCCCAGCCGCCGATTGGCTCCTCTTCGTACTCGGCCAGTCTCTATCCACTGACGAGGAAGGGAAAGAACATGCTGCACACTGATTACGTGGCCTGGAGCTGGACGCCGGGCCTGGGGATCGACGGCCTGCGGCGGGTCCGCCGGTCCCTGCCGCGCCCCGCCGCGGGCGAGGTCCTGATCGCCAACCGGGCGCTGGCGCTGAACCCGGTCGACTGGAAAATGATCGAGTGGGGCCATCCGGCCTGGCGCGAGGGACAGGTACCTGGCGTCGATGGCGTGGGCGTGGTGACGGCCGCTGGCAATGGTGTCGATATCGTTCCGGGAACCCGCGTCGCCTATCACCAGGCGCTTGGGCGGGACGGTAGCTTCGCCGAATACTGCCGCGTCGAGGCCGCCACCGTTCTGCGGGTGCCGGCCGCTCTCGATGACGCCGCGGCCGCCTGCCTGCCCTGTCCCGGCCTGACCACCTGGCAGGCGCTGGAAAAGGTCCCACCCGCGCCCGGGCGCGACGTGCTGGTGGTCGGGGCCGGTGGTGCGGTCGGCCTGTTCCTCGTCCAGCTCGCCCTGCAACGCGGTTGGCGCGTCTGGGCCACTGCTGCGCCGTGTCATCACCGGCGGCTGCTCGGGCTGGGCGTCGTGGGAGTGTTCGACTATCGGCAAGGCGACTGGGCGTCCGTCCTGCGGGAGCGCCTGGGCGAGCGCCGGCTGTACGCGCTGTTCGACACGGTCAGCGGCCGGCATGCTGCGACGCTCGCGCCGCTGCTGGGCTACAACGGACATCTGGTTTGCATCCAGGACCGCCAGGAGACGGCCCCCCTGCCGGCCTTCGGCACCGCCCTCTCGCTGCACGAGGTCGCTCTGAACAGCGTTCACGTGCATGGCGGCCGCATCGACCGGCAGGAGCTGCGTCAGGCCGGGGAACGGTTGCTGCAGGCGTTGGCCGACGGCAGCCTGTTGGCTCCGGATCGCCGTGTCTTCGCTTTCGATGCCTTGCCAAATGCCCTGCGGGCACTCAAAGGCGGGAGCGGTGGAAAATGGGTCGCGCAGTTGCAAGCTGCGCCGACCACCCAACATGAGCTGTAAGAGGAAAATCGCTATGGATCTCGGTATCGCCGGACGCTGGGCGCTGGTCTGCGCTTCCAGCAAAGGACTCGGCAAGGGCTGCGCGATGGCCTTGGCCCGAGAAGGGGTGAACCTGGTCGTTAATGCCCGCGGCAGCGAGGCGCTGGAGGCGACGGCGGCGGAACTGCGCGCCCTGCATCCGGCGATCAAGGTGCGCAGCGTGGCCGGCGACATCGGCCGCAACGAGGTACGCCGGGCCGCGCTGGATGCCTGCCCACAGGTCGATATCCTGGTCAACAATGCCGGCGGACCGCCGCCGGGTGACTTCCGCGACTGGACTCGCGAAGACTGGCTGCGGGCCGTGGAGGCCAACATGCTCACGCCGATCGAGCTGATCCGGGCCACGGTGGACGGCATGGCCGCACGCGGCTTCGGCCGGGTGGTAAACATCACCTCGGCGGCGGTGAAGGCGCCGATCGACATCCTCGGCCTCTCTAACGGTGCGCGCAGCGGTCTGACCGGCTTCGTCGCCGGCCTGGCCCGCCAGCCCAACCTGGCCGGACGCAACGTGACGCTCAACAACCTGCTGCCCGGGGCCTTCGACACCGAGCGCTTGCGCCAGACTCTGAGCACCACCGCTCAAGCCTCGGCGCAAAGCCCCGAGGCCATTGGCGAGCAGCGCCGCCGGGGCATTCCGGCTGGCCGCTTCGGGTCCTCCGACGAGTTCGGCGCCTTCTGCGCCTTTCTCTGCAGCGTCCACGCCGGCTACATGACCGGCCAGAATCTGTTGCTCGACGGCGGCCATTATCCCGGCACCTTCTGAGCCGAGCCGGTATCGTGGCTGGCCACACTGGCCCGACCCTTTCCGGAGATCCCGCGATCTTCGTCCAAAAAGGAATCGAAAATTGAAAGCGATCGATGTCAGCGTTTCCATAAGCATCGCCTGCCCAGCTGAACAGGTCTGGTTGCTCCTCGGCGGATTCGACCTTCTGCCCCGCTGGGTCGACTCCATCGCCAGCAGCCGGCTCGACGACGGCGGGCGCCTGCGTTATCTGGAAATGGCCGACGGGGTGGTTATCATCGAGCGCCTGCTGGAGTTCAGCGAGAGCGAGCGCCACTACAGCTATGCCCTGCTCGAAGGCCCACTCCCCGTATCCGACTATCTCGGCCGGGTATCCGTCCGTGACGATGGAGAGGGCCGCTCGCTGGCGACTTGGTCCAGCCGCTTTCGCAGCGAAAAGGCCAATGAGGTCGAGATAGCCACAGACCTCGAGAGCTTTTATCGCACCGGCCTGGAGCGGCTGAAAGCGATGCTCGAAGCGCAGCAACCGGTCACGGGGGCTTCATGAACGCCTGCAGGCGCGGGACCATGAAGTCGAGGAAGTTGCCCAATCGCATTGTCATGCCGCCGATGACTCGCTCACGGGCCAGCCAATCCGGCGATAAGGCAAACGAACTGATGGCAGAGTATTACGCACAACGTGCAAGCGCCGGCCTGATCGTCAGCGAGGGCACCTGGATTTCGCCGATGGGCAAGGGCTATGCGTTGACCCCTGGCATCTACACCCAGGCCCAGATCGCCGGCTGGCTCAAGGTCACCGACGCGATGCACGCTACCGGTGGGCGCATGTTCGCCCAGCTCTGGCACGTCGGGCGACTCAGCCACACCAGCTTACTAAGCGGCCGCACACCGGTGTCCTCTTCGGCGATCCAAGCTGAGGGTGTCAAGGTGTTCATCGACAAGGACGGCCAGCCCGGTTTCGTTCAAGGAAATCCTGAAAAAGACTTCCCGATTCTGCTGAAATACACTCGATCCCTTGCCCGAGTTTCCCGATGAAGCAGCTGCCTTCCAGCATTACAACGAGGAGCATCCGCACAGCGCCTTGAACTACCGCTCGCCTTGGGAGTTCAGGCGGATAACCGCAACATCAACTTAACGGGGTTGCGGTGTCCGGTTTGATAGGGACAAGTCCAGGCTGTCTGTGTAGTTCGTTTATTTATAATGTAGGTTTGTGTGCGGCGAGGCCATGCTGTCGCGCCTGCCGGCGAAGTTCCCAACATATCAATTAGATAAAGGACTAACCAAACAGGCCACTAGGGTTGGGCTGACCTGATTGGCTTTGGTCGCCCATTCGTGGCCAATCCGGACTTACCTGAACGCCTACGCGTGGGCGCCGTACTGACTGAGCATTATCGCGAAACGCTGTTTGGCGGCGATGCCAAAGGCCTTACTGATTATCCGACGCTGACTCCAGTCAGCCTCTAGTCATGCAATGAAGGTGACATCTGTGAACCACATTAAACGCCTCGCGCTCGCCTCAATGATTGGTCTGGCTAGCCATGCTGCCGTTGCGGCCGACTGGTATCCATCGGCCTATGGCCCGAACGACGAAATCGGTGCAGCGAACCTACTCACCCCAGATGTAGTGAGGGAAGCAGTCAAGCTAGTGAAGACCGGCAAAACCTATCCTCTCGCCGTTCCCGTGAACAAGGACCTACCGGCGTTTCGTCACCGTAGTTTCAAACTCTACAATGTCCAGCCGGGCGAGCAGGCTGGACTGACCCTCGGGCCGAACAAATTCAGCTTAAACGACGAACTGGTCAACGCCTGGACAGGTGTCGGCACCCAGCTCAATGGCATCGGCCATATCGGCATCGACAACGTTTATTATAATGGCAACAAGGCAGCTGACTTCGTCACTGTCGAAGGGGTGACAAAACTTGGCATCGAGAAGGTGCCGCCGTTGGTCACCCGTGGTGTAGTTCTGGATATGACTGCGCATTACGGAAAAAGCATCGTGCCGGGCGGCACCGAATTCACTGTTGCCGATATCAAGGCGGTGCTGGAGAAGCAGGGCGTCTCCCTGCGCAAGGGCGATGTAGTGCTGTTTAACACTGGCTGGCTGGAGCTGATCGGCAAGGACGACAAACAGTTCCTCGCCGTGGAACCTGGTATCGGTATGGAGGCAGCCCAGTGGCTAGCCGACCAGGGCATCGTTGCGTTCGGCGGTGATACTTGGGCCTCGGAAGTTTATCCTAATCCATCTGGAAATGAAGAATTCCCAGTCAACCAGTTCATGCTGGCCAAACGCGGTATCTACAATCTAGAGCATCTTCACTTTATTCAGACTCATAGCCAGCCGCTTCGAAGTAGTGTCTGCAGTCCTCTGCCGAGAACTGCGCAATCGCCTCGCCAATGCTCTGCCACAGCTCCGGCAGAGTCCGCGCCGC
>Ga0209467_1001879_pt1 | contig 16448 bp, 14 predicted proteins | sample Higcelwee11metaG_FD_187175 | JGI IMG/M metagenome (GOLD analysis project Ga0209467, IMG submission 187175) | Freshwater pond sediment microbial communities from the University of Edinburgh, under environmental carbon perturbations - High... | ecosystem: Environmental > Aquatic > Freshwater >...
GCCCTCGCCGGAGGGGTCGCGGCGAACTCGGCCCTGCGCGCTCGGGTGATGACCTTGCCCGGCGTGACGGCCTTTGTGCCCGCGCGCTCCCGTTGCACCGACAACGGCGCGATGATCGCCAACGCCGGTCGCCTTCGCCTGCTCGCCGGGCAGCGCGACCCGCTGAACACCCCCGTGCGGCCCAACTGGCCGCTGGAGCGCCTGTGAGCGACGACGGTTGGGGTGAGCGCCCCAAAGCCCAGAGCCACAACGTTCAGAGCCACAAGGCCGCGAGCGCGCTTCGTGAGCTAGGGCGCGGGGCGAACCGCCGCTTCGGCCAGAACTTCTTGACCCAGCCCGCCTTCATCGAGCGCATCGCCGATCTCGCCGAGATCACCCCCGGCGCGCCCACCTTAGAGATCGGCCCCGGCCTGGGCGTGCTCACCGAGGCGCTTCTGCGTCGTGGGGCGGCGCTGCAGGTCGTCGAGATCGACCGTGAGCTCGCCGCCCGGCTTCAAGAGCGCCTGCCCGAGCTGCCGCTCCTCGTCGCCGACGCCACCACCCTGGACTGGGCGGAGGTCTGCCCCGGCGAGGGCTGGACGAGCTGCGCGAACCTCCCGTACAACGTCGCCACGCCGATCCTCGCCGCGCTCTTGGACGAGGGCGCCCGGTTTCGCCGCCATGTGCTGATGTTCCAGCTTGAGGTCGCCGAGCGCCTCGCCGCCAAGCCCGGGGATGACGCCTACGGGGGCCTCTCGCTGCTGTGCCAGGCCGCGGCCGATGTGCGCGTCGTGCTGGAGCTGCCCCCCGGCGCGTTCCACCCGCCGCCGAAGATCTGGTCGGCGGTGGTGCGCCTCGACCCTCACCCGACGCCCCGCACCGGCGGCCTGCCGATGGAGGGCTTCCGCCGGGCCGTGCGGGCGGGCTTCTCCCAGCGCCGCAAGACGCTGCTCAACGCGCTCACCGCCACCTACGGGCGTGAGCAGGCCGGGGTCGCGCTGCGCGCCACGGTCGGGGAGCGCCGCCGGGCGGAGGAGCTGGATCACGCCGAGTGGGAGGCCCTCGCCGTCGCCTTAGAGCGCCCCTGATCCCACCCTCTGACCGCTCACACGCCGCGCCGCTTGCCCGAAGGGGCCTCGACGGGGTACACAAGGGGGCTTGACGGACCAGGACGTCGAGGCGGAGGCATCATGCGGATCACAGCCTGCGGCATCACTGATGTCGGGATGAAGCGGACCAACAACGAAGACAACTACCTCATCAACGATGAGCTGAACCTCTTCGTCGTCTGCGACGGCATGGGCGGTCACGTCGGCGGTGAGTACGCCTCGGCCATCGCCGTGAACACCGTCGAGGAGGTGCTCACCTCCATCGAGATCAGCCCGGACATGAACGTCACCGACGAGGACGATCCCGTCGAGCGTATCCGGGAGAAGCTGCGGTACTCCATTCGCCTCGCGGGCAAACGGATCTTCGAGAAGGCCGCGTCGAACCCCGAGTACAAAGGCATGGGCACAACCGCCCTTGTGCTGCTCATCGACAGCGGCAACTTCTTCATCGCCCACGTCGGCGACTCCCGCGGCTACCTCCTGCGTGACGGCCGCGTCGAGCAGCTCACTGAAGATCACTCCTTGGTCAACGAGAAGGTGAAGGCCGGGGTCATCACCGCTGAAGAGGCGCGCACGCACAAGTGGCGCAACATCATCACCCGCAGCCTCGGCTACATGGAGGAGGTCGAGATCGACATCCAGGTGCGGGCGACGCGGCGCGGCGACAAGTTCTTGTTGTGCTCCGATGGCCTCTCCAACCACCTCTCCACCGCCGAGATCGGCGAGGCCATGCAGCGCGGCGGCCCCCAGGAGACGGCCCGCAGCGTCATCCACCTCGCCTGCAACCGCGGCGGAGACGACAACATCACCGCGGTGGTCGTGCGGGTCGACGAAGTCTGAGGCCCCATGCCCCACCGTCGGCCTGAGCCACGCTACACCCTGCTCATCGTGCCCGATCCCGGGCAAGGCGAGGTGCGGCAGGTCAGCGTCGGCGTGGCCGAGCTTCGTCGGTGGTCCGTCGCCGGGGCGATCGTGCTCGGCGCGCTCCTCAGCGTCGCCGTCGTCGGCGTCTCGGCCTTCCCCCGACGGGACGACCAGCGCCAGCTCGTCGAGGAGAACATGGCCCTGCGCGGCCGCCTCCACGACATCGAGGGCAAGCTCCAGCGCGTTGAGGAGGCCTTGGGGCGGGTGCAGCTCTACGACTCCCAGCTCCGTGAGCTCCTCGGTGAGAGCCCCGTTCGCCCCGGCGGATCTGGCCCTTACGACGGCCACGACGCCGCGATCTTAGAGGAGGCCGCCCAGGGCTCTCTCGGCGACACCGCCCCGCCTGATGGCCTGATGGGCGAAGACGAAGACGGCATGGTGCTCGGCGATGAGGAGGGTCTGAGCATGGACAACCACGCCCTAGACGTCATCGTCCCCGAAGAGGACAGCCCCGCGCTTCTGTGGGCCACGGAGCTTGACGACCGCGCCGGGCGCCTGCTCGCGCGCCTGAGCGCCGCCGAGCCCCGCTTAGACGCCATGACCTCCCGAGTCGAGGACATGGTGCTCCTCCAAGCGTCGATCCCCCACATCTGGCCGTCCGAGGGGGTGCTCACCTCCGACTTTGGCTATCGCCGCAACCCCTTCAACCGCCGCCGCTGGTCGTTTCACAACGGCTTAGACATCGCCGCGGCCAAAGGCACCCCTGTGGTGGCCTCGGCGGCGGGCACCGTCGTCACCGCCGGTTGGGACAAAGGGTATGGCCGCCTCGTCGAGATTGACCACGGCTACGGCCTGCTCACCCGCTATGGCCACAACAGCGGCCTGAACGTCGATGTCGGCGACTGGGTCGAGGCCGGGCAGGTCATCGCCACCATGGGCAGCACCGGCATCAGCACCGGTCCCCACTGCCACTTTGAGGTGCGCGTAGACGGCCAGCCCGTCGATCCCTTGGAGTATGTGCAGCCCACACGCTGAACCCGTCGTTTTCGCCGGGGGCCCGACGCCCGCTTCCTTGACCGAAGCACCTGCGGTGGTCACATTGAGCGCTCGTCTTCTGCGTCCGCGTCGGGGCTGCCCCGCACCCGGCTCGTCGTCTCTCGGAGCTACTGATGATCGCCCAGGTCGAGAACCTGCTCAAGAAGGTGTTCGGGTCTTCCAACGACCGCGCCCTGAAGAAGATCCAACCCCTGGTCGATCGGGTGAACGGCCTCGAGCCCAAGATGAAGGGCTCCAGCGACGACGAGCTCCGCGCCCTCACCGCGGCCTTCAAGCGCCGCCTCGACGCCGGTGAGCCCCTGGACAACCTGCTCCCCGAGGCCTTCGCGGGCGTTCGTGAGGTCAGTCGCCGGGTGATGGGCATGCGGCACTTCGACGTGCAGCTCATCGGCGGCATCGTGCTCCACCAGGGCAAGGTCGCCGAGATGAAGACCGGCGAAGGCAAAACCCTGGTCGCCACCTTGCCCGTCTACCTCAACGCCCTGGAGGGCAAAGGGGTGCACGTCGTCACCGTGAACGACTACCTCGCCTCCCGCGACGCCGACTGGATGAGCCCGATCTACAACTTCTTGGGCCTCTCCGTCGGCAAGATCCTCTCCAACGAGCGCAACGACCAGACAAAACGCGCGGCGTATGCCTCCGACGTCACCTACGGCACGAACAACGAGTTCGGCTTCGACTACCTGCGCGACAACATGAAGTTCCGCGCCGAACAATATGTGCAGCGCGGCCACAACTTCGCCATCGTGGACGAGGTCGACTCGATCCTCATCGACGAGGCGCGCACCCCGCTCATCATCTCCGGCCCCGTCGGGGAGTCCGTCGAGGCCTATTACCTCGTAGACGCCGTCATCCCCATGCTCCAGCTTGAGCTCGACTACACCGTCGATGAGAAGAACCGCCAGGTTCACCTCACCGATGACGGCGTGGACAAGCTCGAGAAGAAGCTCGGCGTCGATAACCTCTACGACCCGCACAACCTAGAGGTCCTGCACCACGTCAACCAGGCGCTCCGGGCCCACACCCTGTTTAAGCGTGACCGGGACTACGTCGTCGAGGGTGGCCAGGTCGTCATCATCGACGAGCACACCGGCCGCAAGATGCACGGGCGCCGCTGGTCTGACGGTCTACACCAGGCCGTCGAGGCCAAAGAGCGCCTCAAGGTTCAAGAGGAGTCGCAGACCTACGCGACGATCACCTTCCAGAACCTCTTCCGCATGTACAAGAAGCTCGCGGGCATGACCGGCACCGCCGAGACTGAGGCCGCCGAGTTCCACAACATCTACAAGCTCGACGTGGCGATGATCCCCACGAACCTCCCCATTCGGCGTCGCGACGAGGACGACATCGTCTACCGCACCCAAGAGGAGAAGTTCGGCAAGGTCATCGAAGACATCGAGTCCTGCCACAGCCGCGGCCAGCCCGTGCTCGTCGGCACCACGTCCGTTGAGAAGTCGGAGATCGTCTCGCGCATGTTGACCCGCAAGGGCATCCCGCACGAGCTCCTCAACGCCAAGCAGCACGAGCGTGAGGGCCACATCGTCGCCCAGGCCGGCCGCATCGGCGCGGTGACCATCTCCACGAACATGGCCGGTCGCGGCACCGACATCAAGCTCGGCGGCAACCCCGACGCCTTGGCCAAAGACGCGGCCAACCCGCTCACCGACCCCGCGGAGTACGAGGCCGCCCTCGCCCAGCACCGCGCCCGCTGTGAGGCCGAGCGTAAGCGGGTCTTGGAGGTCGGCGGTCTGCGCATCATCGGCACCGAGCGCCACGAGTCGCGGCGCATCGACAACCAGCTCCGCGGCCGCTCCGGTCGCCAGGGCGACCCGGGCTCGTCCAAGTTCTACCTGTCTCTGGAGGACGACCTCCTCCGCATCTTCGGCTCGGACAAGATCCTCGCCTGGATGGACAAGATGGGCATTCAGGACGACGAGCCCATTCAGCACCGCTGGATCACCTCGTCCATCGAGAACGCCCAAAAGCGGGTTGAAGGCCAGAACTTCAACATGCGCAAGAACCTGCTGGAGTACGACGACGTGCTCAACCAGCAGCGTAAGATCGTCTACGAGGTCCGCCGCAAGGCGCTCACCGGCGAGGCGATCCGCGACATGGTGACCGAGGCCATCGACGGTGTTGTGGACGACATCATGGACGACTGCATCGTCGCGGGCGTGCGCCCCGATGAGTGGGACATCCCCGGCCTGCGCGAGCGCCTCAACCGCATCCTCGGCATCCAGTGGTCCGAGACCGACGAGGAGCTCCGCGACACCGCGCGTCTGGAGATCCAGAGCCGCATGCTCCGCGAGGCGAAGGCGCTGTTTGAGGCCAAAGAGCAAGAGCTCAGCGTCGAGACCTCCAACCAGATCGCCCGCCAGCTCCTCCTGCAGTTCACCGATCAGCTCTGGAAAGATCACCTCCTCGCCATGGACCGCCTGCGCGACGGCGTGAGCCTGCGCGGCTACGGCCAGCGCAACCCGCTCTTGGAGTACAAGAAGGAGGGCTTCAACATGTTCCTCCTGATGACGGCGCTCCGGGACGAGGCGGTCATCTCCCGCATCTTGCGGGTGAAGCTCCAGGCGCCGCCGGACGCCTCTGAGGCCATTCGCCAAGCCATCGCCCGCCAAGGCGGCAACCCCGCGGCGCTCACCGGAGACAACCTCGTTGATGAGGACGACGTCGTAGACGCCTCGTTCGGTGGAGACGACGGCATGGAGGCCCCAGAGCCCTCCGTGCCCGGCTACGCCCCCGCCGAGCCCGCCGCGCCGCCTCCGCCCCCGCGCCTGCCCGCCATGGGCGCCGAGGCCCGCGCCGTCGCTCGGGCGATGGGCATCCGCCGCAACGACCCGTGCCCCTGCGGCAGCGGCAAAAAGTTCAAGAAGTGCTGCTACTCCCCCGATGACGACGGCGAGGCCGAGGAGGCCGTCGCGTCGGCCCCCGAGCAGGCCGCTGAGGAGCAGGCGTCGGTGGAGGCGTCCGTAGAGGCGCCGTCCGTTGAGGAGCAGGCCGCTGAGCCCGCTGCGCCGCCGGAGGCCGAGTCCCAGGCCGACGCCGACACCGCCGAGCAGACCCCGACCGACGAGGCGCCGGTCACCGCCTGAGCGGCGCGTCTAGACGCTGACGCGGGCCCGGCGCAGTCGCTGGGCCCGCCTCAACCGTCAGAACAGGTCCTCAAGCAAGAAGCCTTGCCAGGCTTGGCTTGAGTAGAGCCCCGTCGGGACGTCTGTGACCCCGTCTCCGTCGCCGTCGATCAGCGAGATCGCCGCGGCGTCGCCGCTGTCGTCATAGACGAGGCCGCCGTCAGGATCGAGCTCATAGGCCACCGACCAATCGACCTCATGGTAGTTGAAGCCGCCCGCGGCGTTGGCCACGCCCATCCAGGTGGAGAAGACGTAAGGATCGTAGTCTTCCCAGGCGTAGCCCCACTGGGTGATCGCCTGCTTAAACTCGTCACGGAAGCTCCGGGACATCGGGCCGTAGCCCACGAACCAGGTCTGAGACTCGATGGCCTCGGTGGGGTCGCCGTTGGCCCAGCTGGCCTCGCTGAAGTTCTCGCAGGTGGTCTGCACCAGGGTGTACTGGACCTCAAAGGCGCCCCACGCGGCGTCCGTCGCGTCCAGCCGGTTGAGCACGGTGATCTTGCCCTCCCACTCGCAGGCGTAGCGGGCGTTGTAGTTGTTGAAGTAGGCTTGCTCGACGAACAAAAACTTGACGACGGGCTCTTGGAACGAGTTGGAGTCGTCGGCGAAGAGGTAGTACCCGTCTATCGTTCGACCGTCGTAGACGGCCTCAGCGTCGATGAACACCGCGAAGGGCCGAAACTCGCTGGTGCCGCCACCCCCGCCGCCGCCACCCCAAGGGGAGGAGTCGAAGCTGTCCCAGACCGGCGTGGAGTCGTTCCCGTCGGTGGGCTCCAAGAAGAAGGGCACGAGGATACAGCCGGTCAACACCGTGGGGACCGAGAGCGACAGGAGAAAAAGCCTCATCAGAACCTCAGTGGCGCGCGGCGGACGCTGCCCTTCTCTCAAGTGTAGCCGCGCTCCGGCGGGGTCACAAGCGCCACGAAGACGATGAGCGCCTTGCCCACCGGACAGCGTCAGGTTAGGTCGGCGCCCGCTGTCGTCAATTGGCGACAGACATCACACGCCTAGAGCTCGCGACGTTCGGGGTGCCCCGCGAGGGGTCGAACATCGTTTTTAGGCGGAGGAACAACCCAAACCTGAGCGACGCTCAGGCGCGGCTGCGGCCGCGAGCTGGAGAAAACATGGTCAACGTCACGCTGCGTCAGCTTCTTGAGGCCGGGGTTCACTTCGGGCACCAGACCCGCCGCTGGAACCCCAAGATGAAGCGCTACATCTACGGGCAGAAGAACGGCATCCACATCATCGACCTCCAGGCCACCGCCCGCGGCCTCCTCGACGCCTGCCGCTTCGTCAGCGCCACCGTCGCCCAGGGTCGCGCCGTGCTTTTCGTCGGCACCAAACGCGCCGCCCGCGAGATCGTCGAGCAAGAGGCCCAGCGCTCCAACATGTTCTTCATCAACAACCGCTGGCTCGGCGGCACGTTGACGAACTTCCAGACGGTCAAGCGCTCCATCGAGCGCCTGAACACCCTGGAGAAGGCCCGCGCCGATGGCCGCTTCGACCTCCTCACCAAGAAGGAGGCCCTTGAGCTCTCCCGCGAGGTGGAGAAGATGGAGAGCGTGCTCGGCGGCATCAAGGCGATGCGGAACGTCCCCGGGGCGATCTTCATCATCGACCCCAAGAAGGAGTACATCGCCGTCCGTGAGGCCAACCGCCTCAACATCCCCGTCGTCGCCCTGTGCGACACGAACTGCGATCCCGACGGCATCGACTTCGTCATCCCCGGCAACGACGACGCGATCAAGTCGATCCGCCTGTTCACCGCCGCCATCGCTGACGCCGCCATCCAGGGCGCGCAGATGAGCCGCAACGACAACGGCGCGGGGATGGTCGTGAACGACGGCCCGAGCGTCGAGGTTGTGCAGCGTATTCACCGGCCCGACAGCGCCCCCGAGGCGTCCGCGAGCCCCGAGTACACCGACTCGGCCGACAACGCCTGAGCCACGCTCGACCCCATCTCAGCAACTCATCTGTCCCCGTCAGCGCCCCGCGCTGACACGGAGAGAATCATCATGGCTATCACCGCATCCGACATCAAGACCCTCCGCGAGCGCACAGGCGCGGGCATGGGTGACTGCAAGAAGGCCCTTGAGGAGACCGGCGACCTGGAGAAGGCCGTCGATTGGCTCCGCCAGAAGGGCATCGCCAAGGCCGCGAAGAAGTCCGGCCGCGCCGCCACCGAAGGTCTGGTTCACTCGTACATCCACGGCAGCGGCCGCGTCGGCGTGCTCGTCGAGGTGAACGCCGAGACGGACTTCGTCTCTCGCAACGAGCAGTTCCAGACCTTGGTGAACGACATCGCCCTGCACATCGCCGCCTCGGCGCCGCTCTTCCTCACCAAGGAAGAGGTGCCCGCCGACGTGCTCGCCCGGGAGAGCGCCATCTACCGCCAGCGCGCCCTGGATGAGGGCAAGCCCGAGAAGATCGTCGAGCGTATCGTCGAGTCGGCGCTCAAGAAGTTCTACGAGGACTCCTGCCTGCTTGAGCAGAAGTTCATCAAGGACGACACCAAGACGATCGCCCAGGTGGTCACCGAGGCCGTCTCCACCATCGGTGAGAACATCAAGATCCGTCGCTTCGCTCGTTTTGAGCTCGGCGAGGGCCTTGAGAAGAAGACCGATGACTTCGCCGCTGAAGTCGCCGCGGTCTCGGGCGTGAAGAGCTGAGAGACGTCGCGCGGGGGGCCTAGGCCTCCCGCGCTTCGTTTTGTCTGAGCCGCACAAAACCACCTTGAGAGGTACTCCATGGCCGAGCCCGCGTACAAGAGAATCCTCCTCAAGCTCTCCGGCGAGATGCTCGCTGGCAACGATGGTTTTGGTATCTCCCAGCCCGTGATCGAGCGCTTCGCCGATGAGGTGAAGGCCGTGCACGAGCTCGGGGTTGAGGTCGCCCTGGTGATCGGCGGCGGCAACATCTTCCGGGGCATCGCCGGTGAGTCCAAAGGCATGGACCGCGCCCACGCCGACTACATGGGCATGTTGGCGACGGTGATCAACGCCTTGGCGTTCCAAGACGCCCTTGAGCAGAAGGACGTCAAGACCCGCGTGATGTCGGCGATCCCGATGGAGCGCATCGCCGAGCCCTACATCCGCCGGCGCGCCGAGCGTCACTTAGAGAAGGGCCGGGTGGTGATCTTCGCCGCGGGCACGGGCAACCCCTACTTCTCCACCGACACCGCCGCCGCGCTGCGCGCCGCTGAGATTCACGCCGACGTGATCCTCAAGGCCACCAAGGTCGATGGCGTCTATGACGCCGACCCGATGAAGCACCCCGAGGCCCGGCGCTTCTTGCAGCTTCGCTACATCGACGCCTTGCAGCTTGGCCTCAAGGTGATGGACTCCACCGCCATCTCTCTGTGCATGGAGAACAGCCTCCCCATCGTGGTCTTCGACTTCGGTGTGCCGGGCAACGTCCTCAAGGTGGTGTGTGGCGAAGACCTCGGCACCCGCGTCGGCAACGACGCCCCCTCCGCCTTCGTCGCGAGCTGAGGCAGCCGCGCGCCGCTCGTCTTGAACTCCCAAAAGCCTCGGCCAGAGGCGACTGAGGATGATGATGGTCGACGAATACGTCAACGCGATGACCGATGACATGAAGAAGGCCCTTGAGTCGCTCAAGCAGGCCCTCACCACCGTGCGCACCGGCCGGGCAAGCCCCGCCCTGTTGAACTCGGTGCAGGTCAACGTGAGCACCTACGGCGCGACGATGCCGATCACCCAGCTCGCCACGATCACCGCCCCCGACGCGCGGCTGCTCGTGGTCCAGGCCTGGGACAAGAGCACGCTCTCCGACATCGAGAAGGCCATCGGCTCCGCAGGCCTGGGGCTCAACCCGTCGAGCGACGGCCAGGTCATCCGCGTGCCGATCCCCGCGCTCACCGGCGATCGCCGCAAGCAGCTCACCAAGAACGTCCGCGACTTCGGTGAGGACGCGAAGATCCGCGTTCGTGGTGTGCGCCGCGAGTACAACGACCTCTTCAAAGAGGCCGAGAAAGACAAGGACATCTCTGAAGACGACCTCAAGCGCGCCCTCGCCAAGGTCCAGACGATCACCGATGAGTACGTCGGCCTCGTTGATGGCATGATCGGCGCCAAAGAGAAAGAGATCCTTGAGGTCTGATGGACGCGCCGCTCAAAGTCCCCCGTCACGTCGCGATCATCATGGACGGGAACGGGCGTTGGGCCCAGTCCCGTGGTCTGCCCCGGGTGAAGGGGCACGAGGCGGGCGCGGACTCCGTGCGGGAGATCGTGCGCGCTTGTCGTGAGCTGGGCTGCGAGGCGGTGACCTTGTACTCGTTCTCCACAGAGAACTGGTCACGGCCCCCCCAAGAGGTCGCCGCGCTCATGGCCTTGTTGCGCCGATACCTCGTGCAAGAGCGGCGTGAGCTCGTCGACAACGGCGTTCGGTTCCAGGCCATCGGGCAGCTTCACCGCCTCCCGGCCTATGTGCGGGCGCCGCTTGAGGCGCTCACCATGGAGACGCGGCTGCGCTCCCACCGAATGACGCTCACCTTGGCCTTGTCTTATGGCGGCCGCGCCGAGATCGTAGACGCGGTTCAGCGCATCGCCAAGAAGGTGCAAGAGGGCCGCCTGCGCCCGGACGAGATCGACGACACGCTGCTCAGCCAGCACCTGTTCACCGCGGCGTTGCCCGATCCCGACCTCTTGATCCGCACCTCCGGCGAGATGCGGATCTCCAACTTTATGCTCTGGCAGCTCGCCTACTCCGAGATTTACGTCACGGAGACCGCCTGGCCTGACTTCCGGCGCCCCCAGCTCATCGAGGCGTTCCGCGACTACAGCGCGCGGGAGCGCCGTTTTGGCAAGACCTCTGCCCAGGTGCAGCGAGGAGACGGCGATGCGTGAGCGGATCCTCGCGGCTCTGGTGGGCTTACTCATCATCTTGCCCGCGCTCATCTTCGGCGGGCAGCTCGCCGCGGAGATCGTCGTCGGGCTGGTGCTGCTCATCGGCCTCGACGAGTACGTCGCCATGGCCTTCCCTGAAGAGCGCCGCGGGGCGTTCTTGCTGCTCTCGGCCACGGGCTTGGGCATCTACGCCGCGGCGCTGCACGGCAGCTCGGGGCAGCTCGTCGCGGCGGTGGTGCTCAGCGCCTTTGCGGTGATGGTGCGGGTGCTCTTTCAGGACCTCCCCGTCGAGGGCGCGTCCAACCGCCTCGCCCGCTACACCCTGGGCCTCGTCTGGATCCCCGCGCTGGTGGTGTTTTTGCCGCTGCTTCGTGGCCTTGAGCACGGCATGGCCCTGGTCTTCTTCTCGTTGGGCGTCACCTGGCTGGGCGACACCGGCGGGTACTTCGCCGGGCGCTTCTTCGGCAAACACAAGCTGTATGAGCGCATCTCGCCCAAGAAGACCTGGGAGGGCGTCGTGGGCGGCGTCGTGCTCGCGGTGATCGCCGGTGGCGTCATCCAGAAGCTCGGCCTGCCCCAGCTTGGCTTTGTGGAGTGCCTCGTCTTGGCGTTCGTGCTCGACATCGCCGGGGTGGTCGGAGACCTGGTGGAGTCTATGCTCAAGCGGTCTTTCGGCGTGAAGGACTCGGGCTGGATCATGCCCGGCCACGGCGGGATCCTTGATCGTATCGACGGGGTGCTGTTCACCGCGCCGCTTCTGTACCTCTACGTCGTGGTGGTGCGGGGGCTCTGATCGCGACGGCGCTTGCAACAGCGCCGGTCGTCGGGCAGTAGTGTGAGAGGAAGCGCCGCGCCTCGTGCGCGGGAGGAGGCTCCATCGACGCCGCGCTTGAGCACTTCACCTCGCTCTTCATCGGGCTACGCACGGCCCTGGCCGCTGTGGCCTTCGTGGCGACGCTCATCATCATCCATGAGTTCGGGCACTTCTTCTTCGCCAAGGTCTTTGGTGTCGGGGTGCAGGTCTTCTCTGTGGGCTTCGGGCGGCGGCTGTTCGGCGTCGTGTATGGCGGGACCGACTACCGCCTGAGTCTCCTGCCCTTCGGTGGCTATGTGATGATGGAGGGCGCGGATCCCTTTCAGGACGGCGGGGGAGGGGACAGTGAGCCCGACTCCCCAACGAGCTTCCTCAACAAGCCGGTGTGGCAGCGCCTGATCATCGTGGCCGCGGGCCCGATCTTCAACCTCTTGCTGCCCGTGGTCGTCTTCACTGGCCTGTACATGGGCGGTGAGCCCGACGTGGCGGCGGTCGTGGGTGAGGTTCAGCTCGGCTCACCTGGGTCTACGGCCGGTCTGCAGGTCGGCGACCGCGTGGTGAAGGTCGGCGACCGCGAGGTGCTCTTCTGGACCGACATCTATGACGCCTTAGGCGTCGGCGCGCCGGGCCAGACGATGCCCTTTGAGGTGGAGCGCGGCGGCGAGCGCCTCACGCTGAGCGTCGTGCTGCCCCAGGACATGATCATCTCTGAGGGCTACGGCTTCCCCCACCAGCTCGGCCTGCAAAGCGACTGGGCGAACAACATCATCGGCGTAGACGACCCAAGCTCCCCGGCGGGCCGCGCGGGGCTCAAGACGAACGACCGCATCTCCGCCGTAGACGGCGCGCCCGTGGGCACCTGGGTCGCGCTCTTGGACGCCTTGGAGGCCAAGACCGGCCCGGTGAAGCTCTCCGTGGACCGCCTCAACGCGGACGGGGACCAAGAGTCGCTGAGCCTCACCCTCACCCCCGATCCCACCTGGACCCCCCGGGATGTTGGCGTCGTAGACCCCAACTCAAACCCCTACGGGCTCGGTCCAGCGAACCTGTTCATCAACCAGGTCGTCGAGGGCGGCGCGGCGGCGGAGGCCGGCATTCTCCCGGGGGACCACCTCGTCGGCATCAACGGCCGCGCCTTGGGCTCGTGGAACGAGGTCGTCGCGCGCATCGGGGACGCTCAACAAGGCGAAGGCGACGCGCTGAGCGCCTCGGCGATCTCCGTGACGCTCGTGCGTGAGGGTGGGGTGCGCCAGCTCACCGTGGTGCCCCGGGTTGTGGAGGACACCGACGCGCTCGGCCGTTACCGCAAACGCGCGATGTTGGGCATCGCCACCACCCCCGGCACGACGGTGCAGCCATTCACCGAGGCCCGCCGGTACAGCTTCCCCGAGGCCGTGAAGCAGGCCACCCGGGAGACCTGGGCGGTCTCCGTGCTCGTCGTGGAGCAGGTCGGCAAGCTGCTCACCGGAGAGGCCGCGCCAGAGAAGTCCTTGGGCGGGCCGATTCAGATCTTCCGAGACGCTGGGCAGGCCGCTGAAGAGGGCCTCTTCGCGTGGGCGCGTCGTCTGGGTTTGCTCTCGGTGTCCTTGGGCATCGTGAACTTCTTGCCCGTGCCCGTGCTCGACGGCGGCCAGATCCTCTTCTACTTGGTCGAGGCCGTGCGTGGCCGCCCGCTCTCCGTGGCCATCCGTGAGCGCGCCCAGCAGATCGGCGTGCTCGTGCTCGTGGCGCTGATGTTTATGGTGTTCATCTTCGACATCAACCGGCTGATCTCAGGGTGAGCGCCCCGACCATCCTCGCCATCGACACCGCCACGCCGCTCATCGGCGCGGCGCTCGTCGGCCCCGTCGAGCGCGTTTGGACCGTGCGCGCGGTGAAGGGCTCTGACGCCTTGCTGATGCCCGCGTTGGCGGCGTTGCTCGACGGCATAGACCACCTCGACGCCGTCACCGTCACCGTCGGGCCGGGCTCGTTCACCTCGCTGCGGGTCGGCGTCGCCGCGGCCTTAGGCGTCGCCGTCGCCCGGGGCTGCCCGGTGATCCCGGTCTCCTCCTTGGCCGCTCGGGGCGCACTTCACGCGGGCGGTCCGCCGGTGCTCGTGCTCTTGGATGGCCGCAAAGATCGCGCCTACGTCGGCCTCATCAGCGGGGTCGGTGAGCCTGTGGTCGAGCAAGACCTCCCGCCCGCCGACGCCATCGCGCTGGCCCAGGCGCCCTTCGTCGCCACAGGTGAAGGGGCGGAGATCTGGCGTGGGCTCGTCGAGGCCGCCGGGGGGGTCGTCTCTGAGGATCCCCAGGCGAGCCCCGCCTTGAGCATGGCCCGCAGCGCGCAGGCCCGGCTGCATGAGGCCGTCGCCCCCGAGGCGGTCACCCTTCACTACATCCGCCCGTCCGACGCCGCCCTCCCCGTGGGCTGATGGGTGGTTACGTTCGCCCTCCCTTCGGGTTCCGGGTGAATGATGTCTGAGTCTGGGTTTCAGATCGCCGTCGTCGGCGCGACCGGCGCGATGGGTGAGGAGCTGATCCTCACCTTAGAGCGGGCGAACCTCGCGATCTCGTCGTTTGTGCCCATCGCCAGCCGCGCGAGCTCTCGGCCCTCCGTCGAGTTTCGTGGGCAGAGCTTCCCGGTGAAGCCGCTGGGCCCCGACGCCTTGGAGGGCGTCGAGCTCGCCTTCGCCGTCTTGCCCCAGGGCCCCGGCGACGACCTGCTCATCGAGGCCGCTGAGGCGGGCTGCACCATCGTCGATCTCGCGGGCATCTGGCGGGACGATCCCCAGGTGCCGATGATCGCGCTCGGCATCAACAGCGCGCTGGATTTGGAGCGTGTGCCCAACGTCGGCGTGGTCACCTCGCCGGGCCCCGTCGCCCTGGCCTTGTGCGCCGTCGCCGAGGCGGTCACCAAGATCGGCGACCTCGTCGGAATCACCGCCACGGCGATGTTGCCCGCCGCCTCCGCTGGCCGCAAAGGCATCGAGGAGCTCTCCGGGCAGATCGTCGCCACCTTCAACAGCCGCCCGCCGCCCCGGGCGGTCTTCGCCGATGGCCTCGCCTTCGACCTCATCCCCGCCTGGGGTGACGTCGAGCAAGGTGGCTGGACGGGCCTTGAGCGGCTCACCGCCGAGCAGGTCGGCCAGGTGCTCGGGCTCTCGCCCAACCGCGTCGCGGTGAACATCACCCTCGCGCCCCTGTTCGCGGGCATGGGCATCAGCGTGTTTGTGCGCGGCGACGCGCGGCTGAGCGCGGCGAGCTTACGCGAGGCGCTCCAGGGCTCACGCTCGGTGCAGCTCCATGACCGCGCCGGTCGCCCGCTGATGCCCCGGGCCCAGCTTGAGCGCGCGGTGGTGAGCGTCGGCCGCCTGCGCGACGACCCCAACGGCGACGGCGTCCACCTCTGGATCGCCGCCGACCCCATGCGCCTCGCCTCGGCCAACGCCGTCGCCATCGCTACGGAGCTGGCCACCCGAGGGCTCATCGGCGCCCGCTCCTGAGCCTGATGACAGCTTGTCGGGCTCTATGAACGGGGCGCGCGCCGAGGTGACAGTTTGTCAGGCCTCACCCACCCCGGGCCGCCCGCCGGGCGCCTCCGTACCCTCCGAAACATGGCATACTGCTTGCAATGGCGGGCTCGACAGCCCGCTGATCCAGCACCGGCGCTTCTCCTGGGTGTATGAATGGGACTCATCGTTCTCTTCGGCTTGTTTGGGGCTGGATCAGCCTGGGCTTTCCCTTCACGACTCGCCGCCACCCTCGATGGTGTCAACACCACGGGTGGGCTGACGATCAAGACCTCCCCCGACGGTCAGTACGTCGGTGTGCTCTCCTCCACGGCCCTTGACATCATCGACACCGAGACCTGGGACGTTCAGACCGTGGGCGTGTGTGGGGGCGCCGCGGGCCTCGCCGTGGCTGAGGACGCCGCCTCTGGGGACGTCGTCTTCTACTACGGTTGCGCCGACGGCACCGTGAGCGCCGTGCAGATCACCGACGGCGCCCTCGACGCCTGGGCGGCGGTCACCGTCACCGACAACGCCGTGCAAGGGCTCGCTGTGCAGGGCGACACCCTCTGGGCGCTCGCCGCAGGCGCGGACAGCGGGCTCATCGTCGTGCCCGTGATGACCGCCGACCTCAGCGCCAGCGCCGTGAGCAGCGCCACCCTCGTCACCTCCGGCTTCGAAGACATGGAGAGCATGTCCGGCTACGTGCTCGTGAACCACGGGAGCAACAACATCTCCCGCATCGACGTCAGCACCGGCGCGGCCGCCGTCGCGCCGAACGACGCCTTAGGCTCAGACTTTCAAGACCTCGAGATCTATGGCAACGGCATCTTCCTCGCCGACGCCAACGGCGCGCTCGTGCGGTACCAGAGCTCCGGGGGGGTCAACCCGTTCCAGTACATCCTCGACGATGAGGTTGGGCTGCTGGAGTGTACGGCTCTGGCCATTGACGACGCGGGGGAGTGGCTGGCGTTGGCGGACCTCGGCGCGGAGTCCCTCTTTCTGTTCACCTTCGACAGCACCAGCTACACCGTGGAGAAAGAGCCCCTGGCCACCCTCGACCTCAGCGCCGTCGGCGAGCTCACCGGGCTCAGCGACGCCGGGGATTACCTCCTGGCCACCTCAAGC
>Ga0209467_1001880_pt1 | contig 16421 bp, 18 predicted proteins | sample Higcelwee11metaG_FD_187175 | JGI IMG/M metagenome (GOLD analysis project Ga0209467, IMG submission 187175) | Freshwater pond sediment microbial communities from the University of Edinburgh, under environmental carbon perturbations - High... | ecosystem: Environmental > Aquatic > Freshwater >...
CGCGGCTTCGGGTTCTCGCAACCCGGCCACATCAACGGCCCCGGCCCGGGCAAACGCCCGTACCACACGGTGGTGCCGGCGGCGGTGCTGAAAGACGGCGCCTTCCACGCCGGCCTCGGCGTGGTCGGCGGCGCGATGCAGCCGCAAGGCCATGTGCAGTTGATCACCCGACTGGCCGCCTGGGGCCAACCGCTGCAGGTCGCGATCGATGCCCCGCGCTGGCGCCTGGAGGCCGACCGCGCCCTAGCGCTGGAAACGGGCACGCCACCCGAGGTGGCGGCCGCCCTGCGCGCCGCGGGTTACCACGAGCCACAAGGCCTGGGTGAACTCGGCGGGCGCAGCGACTTCGGCGGCGCCCAGGTGGTGCTGCGCGATCCGGCCGGCCGCCTCATCGGTGGTTCGGACCCACGCAAGGACGGCATGGCGCTGGCCGTCTGACCCCCCCAACTCCCCAACGCACCTGACCATGACACTCAAAATCTACGGCGTGGCCGCCTCCCGGGCCATCCGCCCCCTGTGGGCGGCCGAAGAGCTCGGCATCCCCTACGAACACATTCCCGTTCACTACCAGGACACGGCGGCCCTGAACGCACCGGCCTTCCGCGCCCTGAACCCCAACGGCACCGTGCCAGCGATCGACGACCACGGCCTGGTGCTGTTCGAGTCCCTGGCCATCACCCTGCACCTCGCGCGCACCCGCCCCGAAGGGGGCTTGTGGGCGACGGGCGTTGCGGCGCAGTCGCAGATCCTGCAGTGGACGCTCTGGGCAGCGACCGAAATCGAACCGCTGGCGCGCCAGTGGTTTCACCACACCAGCTTCCTGCCGCCGGAACAGCGGCGACCGGAACTGGCCGAGGCCGCACGGGCCCAGCTGCAGACCCGCCTGCGGTTGCTGGACCAGCAGGTGGAAGAACAGCCCTATCTGCTGGCCGACGGCTTCACGGTGGCCGACCTGAACCTGGCCGCCGTACTGCAGCGGCTGGCCGTGCTCGGCGGTGAGAACTTCCCCCACGCCACGGCCTGGCACCAGCGTTGCCTGGGCCGCCCGGCCGCGCAGCGCGCCATGGCCCTGCGCCAGCTTCAGTGAGGCCCCCGGTGCTGCCAACCCCCACCATTCAAGACATGGACCACCACACCCGCCGCTCCGCGACACCCCATGGGCGCCGTCCGAACCCGACGACGGGTGCCGGCGCCACCGTGGGCGCCAGCCATTCGCCCCTGACCCTGCTGGTGGTGGAGAAGATGCGCGAGCGCATCCTGGACGGCAGCCTGCCGCCGGGCCACCGCCTGGTCGAGGGCCGCGTGTCGGCCGAATTCGACGTCTCGCGCATCCCGGTGCGCGAGGCCCTGCGCCACCTCGCCGCCGAGGGGCTGGTCACCATCGAACCGCGCCGCGGCGCGAGCGTCACCCGCTTCAGCGAGGAGCAGGTGCTCGAACTGGTGGAGGTGCGGGGCAACCTGGAGGCGCTCAACGCCAAACTGGCGGCCCGCCACAAGGACCCCGAACAGATCGCGAAGATGCGCCGCATCTTGGAGGAAGGCAACCGCTTGGCCGATGCCAACGAACTCGAAGCCCTGGCGCAGCTGAACCACGAGTTTCACGACGTGCTGAGCCAGGCCGCCGGCAACTCGGTGCTGCAGGACGTGATGCGCTCGCTGCGCGACCGCACCGTGCTGCTCTTCACCCCGTTCAACCGCCACCGCTGCCGGCAGAACTGGGAAGAACACGCCGCCATCCTGCGCGCCGTGCTCAACGCCGACCCCGAACTGGCGGCCGTGCTCGCCCTGTGCCACGTGCAGAACGCGGCCAACCGCAGCGAACTGGACTGACACCCCCGCCGCGCTGCGCGCGACCCCCTCAAGGGGGCGGCACTGGCGGCCCGGCAAAGCCGGTTCCGCGGTGCCCTTGGGCCAACGGCCCTTCTGAGCGCAGATCACTCATCCGGTGCGAAATGCCTTGTTCCGGGGATGCGGTGGAACCGGCTTCGCCGGGCCACTCGCATCGCCCCCTTGAGGGGGTCGCGCGCAGCGCGGCGGGGGTGTTCCAGCTCTAGGCCACGACGGCCGAATGCAGCATCTTCAGGGCCAGCACGAACAGGAAGCCCGCGAACACGCGCTTGAGCGTGGCCACCGGCAGGCGCGAGGCCAGGCGCGCGCCGACCGGCGCCATCAGCACGCTGGGCACCAGCACGCCAAGCAGGGCCGGCAGGTAGATGAAGCCCAGGCTGCCCGGCGGCAGGCCGGTCACCGTGCGGCCACTGAAGAAGAACGCGACCGTGCCCACGATGGCGATCGGCAGGCCGATGGCGGCCGAGGTGCCGACCGCGCGGTGCATGTTGACGTTGCACCAGGTCATGAACGGCACCGAGAGGAAACCGCCGCCCGCACCCACCAGCTGCGACAGCGTGCTGATGGTTGCGCCCACCCCGATCAGGCCGGCGGTGCCTGGCAGGCTGCGGCTGGGTTTGGGTTTGGCGTTGAGGAACATCTGCACCGCGGAGTAGGTAACGAAAGCCGCGAAGATCAGCGCCAGGGTGGTGGTGCTCAGGTGCTTGGCCAGCAGGCCGCCGATCACCCCGCCGACCAGGATGCCCGGCGTGATGCCGCGCACGATGGACCAGTCCACGTTGCCCTTCGCGTGGTGCGTGCGGGCGCTGGAGATGGAGGTGAACACGATGGTGGTGAGCGAGGTGCCCAGCGCCAGGTGCAGCAGGGTGCTGGAGGCGAAGCCCTGGGCCTCGAACAGCCAGGTCAGCAGGGGCACGTACAACATGCCGCCGCCGATGCCCAGCAGGCCGGCGGCGAAGCCACCCGCGACGCCAAGAGCCAGGTAGGCGGGCAGCCAGGTCAGCAGTTCGGCGCTCAGCATGGGACACCGCCTTGCGTGGCGCGGACCGGCCCCTGGGGGCGGATTTCGGCGGGTTTGTTTGATCCAAACGGCATTCTGTATCCTTGTGAAGAAATAAAATTGAAAAATGGTCGCTTCCCGGCGGCCCGGCCAACCCGAGACCAACACGGCACCCCATGGACACACACATCAAGGCACCGACCCTGGGCGCCAACCACTCGCCGCTGACCGAGCTGGTGGTGAGCGCGCTGCGCGAGCGCATCCTGTCCGGCGGCATGCCGCCCGGTGAGCGGCTGGTCGAAGGCAAGCTGTCCGAGGAACTGGGCGTGTCGCGCATGCCGGTGCGCGAGGCGCTGCGCCAGCTGGCGGCCGAAGGTCTGGTGACCATCGAGCCGCGCCGGGGTGCGTCGGTGACGAGCTTCAGCCCGCAGCAGATGCGCGAACTGGTCGAGGTGCGCGCCACGCTGGAAGGCCTCAACGCCAAACTGGCGGCGCAGCGGCACGACGACCAGCAGATCGCCGAGATGGAGCGCATCCTCGAAGAGGGCACGCGGGTGTCCCAGAGCGGTGCGGACGACGCCGTCATGCTGATGATGAACCAGCGTTTTCACGACGCCCTGGGCAGCATCGCGGCCAACTCGATCCTGCAGGACATCATGCGGTCGCTGCGCGACCGAACCGCCCTGCTGTTCGCGCCCATCAACCGCTCGCGCGGCCCGCAGAACTGGGACGAACACGCCGCCATCCTGCGCGCCGTGATCAACGGCGACGCCGAACTGGCCTCGCTGCTGGCCATGCGCCACGTCTACAACGCGGCGCAGATGGAACCCTGAGAGGCCACGCGACCGCTGGCGCTGTTTCATGCGCCCGCCTGGACACGTTGCCAGGCCAGCCCGGCCAGGGCCACGTCCTCCAGGCCCACGCCCACCGATTTGTAGAGCGTGATCTCGTCGTCGCTCTGGCGGCCGGGCGATGCGCCCGTGACCAGCGCCCCCAGCTCGACCAGCTTCTCGGGCGACACCAGACCGGGCCGGGCCAGCACCAGATCACCGGCTTCGCGCAGGGTCTGGGGCAACCATTCCACCGCGATACGGGCGGCGCGCTCCAGGGCGCGGTCGTCCAGTTCGCGGGTGTGCGGCAGGCTGGAGCCGATGGCCGCCACAAAACAACCCGGCTCAAGCTGGTCGCCCGAAAACAGCGGCGTGGTCGAGCGCGAGGCGGTCACCACGATGTCGGCCCCGGCCACCGTTTCCGCCGCATCGCACAGCCGCACCGGCGTGCCGCACTGGCGCTGCAGGTCCGCCGCCAGGCCCGGCAGGGCGTAGGGATCGCAGACCCGGATTTCTTCGAGGTCAAAGGCTTGTGCCATCTGGATCGCGTGGGCCCGGCCCTGCACACCGGCACCGAACAACGCCATCTGGCGCGCGCCCGGGCGGGCCAGGTGGCGCGCGGCGATCAGGGAGCAGGCGGCGGTGCGCAGGCGGGTGATGGCGCCGGCGTCGAAGGACGCCAGTGCACGGCCGTCCTCGGTGGAGAACAGCACGATCACGAAGGTGAACTGGCCCTGGATCGTGGTGTAGACCTTGGCGCCCGCCACCTTCTGCTCTGGGATGACGGCGCCCAGCGTGGACAGCTTGACGCCCTGGGCCTCGGTCCGGATGCGCTCCTGCATCGCGGCCTGGCCGTGGCCAAAGCTGCGGAAGGCGTCGAGCAGCACCTGCCGGGCGTCTTGCGGGCTCACGGCCGCGTCGATCATGTCGTCGGTGATGTGTTGCATGGTGCGTAGGTCGGGTTGAAAGGATCGGGAGGGGTCAATGGCGGGTCAGTGTCTGCACCAGGATGCCCAGCGCGCCAAAGGCAGCCAGACCCAGCAGCATCGGTCGCAGCGATTGCTGGCGCATCAGAAACTTGATGCGGCCGGAGAGCACGAAGCCCGCCACCATCCAGGGCATGAGCAGGGCGCTGAGCCAGAGCTCGGGTGCGCCCATGCGCCCCACCATCGCCAGCGCCACCAGGGACAGCGCCGCGCCGATGAAGAACACCGCGCCCAGCGTGCCGCGCAGCCGGTTGGCCGGCAGGTGCTGCATGGCGATGGCGAACGGCGGCGCGCCGGCCGAGGTGATGGTGCCCATGAGGCCCGAGGCCATGCCCGCCAGCGTGGTGTTGCGCCCGCTGTGCGCCACCCGCCAGCCCTTGAGGCTCAGGGCCACACCGGTCAGGATCAGCGCCGCGAACAGCAGCGACAGGGTCTGCACCGGCAGCCAGGCCAGGCAGAGCGCGGCCAGCGCGGTGCCCAGCACCCGCCCGGCGATCGCCTGCCCCGCGGTGCGCCACTCGATGGCGTGGAACTCGCGCAGGCCCGTCATCAGGGCCAGCGGGCAGCTCAGGGCCAGCAGCGGACCGGGCACCAGCTCGGGGAACAGCAGCGCGGCAATGGGCGCACAGAACATCGCGAAGCCCAGCCCGCTCACGCCCTGCAGGCAGGCGCCGATCAGCACCATGCCGCCCATGCCGAGGTAGGTCACCCCGGCCAGCCCCGCGGGCAGCAGACCTGTGGCGATGCCGCTCATTGGACTACCCTCCGCGCTGCGCACTGCGGGGCCAAGCGCCTTCGGAACGGCCGGGCGGCGCTCATGGACTTACCAGGACACCGCGATGTCGCCGCGGATGAAGGTCTGGCAGGCCATGCGGTAGCCGTCCGCCAGTTGCTCGTCGTTCAGGTGCTTACGTTCCTTGGCTTTCACCTCGTCGGTGTGCTCAAGGCCGCGTTCGATGCGGCACTTGCAGGTGCCGCACAGGCCGCCACCGCACTTGAACGGGATGCCGCCTTTTTCGCGCAACGAGACCCGCAACAGGTTGCTGTTGTCCGGCGCCTCGACCAGCTTGTTGTCGTTGGAGATGAAGGTGACCTGGATCATGCGGCCACCGGCACAGGGCGGTTGAAGTCGGCCACGTCGCGCGGTACCAGGGTGGTGTCCATATCGCCGAAGGCGCAGAGGTACTGGAGTTCGCGGCGCGCACCTTCGATCTCGCGGAATTTTTCAAGGAACTTCGAGGGCACGTCGTTGACGGTGACCGGCTCGGTTTCGTCGACGATGCGCACGCGGGTCTCACCGCTGATTTCGGCAATCAGGAAGCGCGCGCGCGTGCGCCCGTAGAAAACGTAGTCATAGGCTTCGACGGGTTTCAGGCCAGGCCCGACTTCCGTTCTGAATTGGCCAGGCTTGGTGGTCAGGATCACATACATGGTGGTTCGGCTCCAAGTGGGGTGATGGGGTCGGTGAAGGTGGGTGGTCCGGTGTTGGCGCAGCCAGAGACGCTCAGTCCTGCGCCAGCTCGATGTCGTGCTCCAGCCAGAGCTGGCAGGCCAGCCGGTAGCCCTCGTTCAGGCGCTCCCCCAGCTGCTTCTTTTCTTTCCAGTTCGGTGGCGACAGGTGTTCGGCACCGGCGATCACCCGGGTGGCGCACTTGGCGCACTTGCCCATGCCGCACTCGTACTGGAGGTTGGGATACGGAAACTGCTTGATGCCGGCGCGCACCACGAGGTTGGTGTTGGGCTTGACCTCGTCCTGAAAGGTCTGACCGTGCTTGTGAAGGATGACGACAGGCATGGGTATCTCGCTGTGGTGGGTCTGCTGCGGCGTTTTCGATAAAATGAAGTATACTGTATACCGTCGACAACGATGCGTCAAGTGCCTTCATCCCGGGCTTCAAGACCCTTCCACTCGGGCGCAGGAGCCGAAAAGCCCCGGGGTTTTCTGGAATTTTCAGATCTTTGGTTGACGTCGCATTGTTTTTTGTATATTGTATACCGTGTTGAAGGTCAAAGCACCCGACCCGAAGCGCCCGACATCCCTTTTCCGCCACCCCCATCAAGGAGCCCCCATGAGCACGCCGATGAACCGAGACGAACTGCGCAGCGCCCTGGAGAACGCCATCAAAGGCAAGAGCGCCAACAAATCCCCCTTCAGTCTGGCCTGGGCCGAAGGCAGCCTCAGCCGCGAGCACCTCGCACGCTGGGCCGAGAACCACTACCACTACGTCGGCCCCTTCGCCGACTACCTGGCCTACATCTACGCCCGCACCCCCGACCACATGACCGACGCCAAGGACTTCCTGCTGGCCAACATGTACGAAGAAGAGATCGGCGGGGACCGCCACACCGACCTGCTGATCCGCTTCGCCGAGGCCTGCGGCACCACCCGTGCCCGTGTGATCGATCAGGAGAACATGTCGCCCACCACGCGCGCCCTGCAGAGCTGGTGCTACGCCGTGGCCATGCGCGAAGACCCGGTGGTGGCCGTCGCCGGCCTGGTCGTGGGCCTGGAATCCCAGGTGCCTTCGATCTACCGCAAGCAGACCCCCACGCTGCGCGACAAGTACGGCTTCAGCGATGAAGAGGTCGAGTTCTTCGACCTGCACATCGTCTCCGACGAGATCCACGGCGAGCGCGGTTACCAGATCGTGCTGGAGCACGCCACCACGGTGGAGATGCAGCAGCGCTGCATCAAGATCTGTGAGGTCGGTGCCCAGATGCGCCTGCTCTACACCACCGCGCTCTACAACGACTACGTCGCCCCCGAGCTCGCCCTGGCAGCCTGAAGTGAAACACCCGCGCAGCGCCTGGCGCTGCGCCTTCTCCCGTCGTCTGTCACCTACCCCGGGGACCCGTCCCCGCCCCGCACCATGAGCACCCCTGTCGAAGAGTTCTTCAACCACATCAACGGCGAATGGGTCCGCAGCCGCAGCGGGCGCACGTTCGACAACATCAACCCGGCCGACACCCGTGAGAACCTGGGCCGCTTCCAGGCTTCGGCCTCGGCCGATGCCGAAGCCGCCGTGGGCGCGGCCGCCGCCGCCTTCGAGGGCTGGCGCAAGACCCCCATCAGCCAGCGCGCCAAGGTCCTGAACAAGGCGGCCGATTACCTGGAGGCGAATGCCGATCGTTTTGGCGAGGAGCTCACGCGCGAGGAAGGCAAGTCCAAGGCCCTGGGGCGTGACGAGTTCCTGCGCGCAGCACAGACCTTCCGCTTCTACGCGATGGAGAGCCAGACCTTCGGCGGTGAGACCTACCCGCAGGACGACCCGGAGATGCAGGTCTACAGCCAGCGCGAGCCGCTGGGCGTGGTCACGGTGATCTCGCCCTGGAACTTCCCCGCCTCCATCCCGGCGCGCAAGATCGCCCCGGCCCTGGCCATGGGCAACACGGTGGTCTTCAAGCCTTCGTCGGACGCGCCGCTCTCGGGCCTGCGCCTGACCGAGGCGCTGGTGCAGGCCGGTCTGCCTAAGGGGGTGTTGAACTTCATCACCGGGCGCGCCGGTGACGTGGGCCCGATCATCACGACCTCGCGCGCGATCTGCGCGATCTCCTTCACCGGCTCCACGCAGGCGGGCATGCACATCCAGCGCACGGTGCACCTGACCACGCGGCTGCAGATGGAGCTCGGTGGCAAGAACCCGCTGATCGTGATGGAGGATGCCGATCTGGACCTGGCGGTGGACCTGGCGGTCAAGGGCGGCTTCTCGCTCACCGGCCAGGCCTGCACGGGCACCAGCCGCCTGATCGTGGTGAGCGCGGTCAAGGCGGCCTTCACGCAGAAGCTGCTGGCGCGCGTGCAGCAGCTCAAGATCGGCAGCGGTCTGACGCCGGGCATGGACCTGGGGCCGCTGGCCACCGAGAAGCAGTTGCAGACGGTGCTCTCCTACATCGAGATCGGCCAGGGCGAGGCCACGCTGCTGTGCGGCGGCGAGCGCCTGAGCGGCGGGGTCTACGAGCACGGGTACTACCTCTCGCCGGCGGTGTTTGACGGCGTGAAGCCGGGCATGCGCATTGCCCGCGAGGAGATCTTCGGCCCGGTGCTGGCGATCATCGAGGCGAGCGACTTCACGGACGCGATGGCCAAGGCCAACGACAGCGAGTACGGCCTCTCGGCGGCGATCGCCACGCGCAACCCGAAATACATGCACGACTTCGCGCAGAACATCCAGTCGGGCACGGTCAAGATCAACCGCACCACCACCGGCAACCTGGTCAACGCGCCCTTTGGTGGTGTCAAGAACTCCAGCACCTCCACCTTCCGCGAATCCGGCAGGGTCGGCATGGAGTTCTTCACCCAGACCAAGATCGTCTACCGCGCCGCTTGATCCCCCTTTCTTTCAAATCCCGGAAAAACCCATGAAAACCGCACTCAAACTCCAACTCGACGAAGCCCGCCTGATGGTCCGCGCCGCCCTGGTCAAGGCCCAGGACATCAACGTGCTGGAAACCATCTGCATCACCGACGAAGGCGGTTTTCCGCTGGTGATGGAACGCATGGACGGCGCCCGCGTCACCGGCCCGCAGATCGCCTGGAACAAGGCCTTCACCGCCGCCGGCCACAAGCGCTCAACGCACCTCTTCAACACCGCGCCCAACGGCCCGGCCCTGCCTGGCAACGAGGCCTTCGGCATCCAGTGGAGCTTTGAAGGCAAGTTCGCCGTCTTCGTCGGCGGCTTCCCCATCGTCGTCAACGGCGAAGTGGTGGGCGGCGTGGGCCTGAGCGGTGGCAATGGCGAGCAGGACACCGCGTGTGGCCTGGCCGCCCTGCAGGCGCTGAAAGACGCGCTGGCCGCCAGCGGCCACGAGGTCATGGTCCAGGCCGACATCAAGAAATAAGCCCCCCGCAGTCTTCGACGGAGTCGAGCATGAACCACCGTGTTGTCTGGCTGGAAACCGGCCAGTCTTTTGAAGTTGCTGCTGGCGAGGCGGTGCTGGAGGCCGCGCTGCGCGGCGAGATCGCCTTGCCGCACGAATGCCAGTTCGGCGGCTGTGGCACCTGCCGCATCAAGCTGGTGGAAGGCGCCGTGGGCTACACCAGCGAAGATGGCGAGGCCGGCGAACTGCCCATGGGCCTGAGCTCCGAAGAGGCCGAGGCCGGTTACGCCCTGGCCTGCCAGGCGCGGCCCACCAGCGATCTGGTGATCAGTGTCGCGCCGCCGCTGGCCTGCTCCAGCCCCACCTTGCTGAGCGCAACGGTGGAAGGCGTGCAAGCGCTGACGCCCGACGTGACGCACCTGCGCCTGCGTCTGCCCGCAGACGCCGAGCTGGTCTACCGACCCGGCCAGTACATGAACGTGCAGCTCGGCGACGGCCGCCACCGCAGCTTTTCGATGGCCTCCCGTCCCAACGGCGGCACGGTGGACTTCCACGTGCGCCGCATCCCCGGCGGCACCTTCACCGAGCAACACCTTGCCGCACTGCGCGCAGGCCAGACGCTGGACGTGGAGATGCCGCACGGCAACTTCTGTTTCCACGCCGAGGACTACCGCCCGCTGGTGATGGTCGCCACCGGCACCGGACTCGCGCCCATCAAGAGCATGCTCGAAGCCCTGATGGACGACGAGGACTGCCCTCCGGTAAGCCTCTACTGGGGCATGCGCACCGAGGCCGACCTGTACCTTCACGACGAGATCCAGACCTGGGCCGACCGCCTCTACGAGTTCCAGTACGTGCCGGTGCTCTCGCGCGCCAGCGACAGCTGGACCGGGCGCCGCGGCCATGTGCAGGACGCCGTGCTGGCCGACCTGCCCGACCTGTCGGAGCACGCGATCTACCTGTGTGGCTCGCCCAACATGATCGCCGACGCCAAGGTCGCCTTTGCGGCCCGGGGCGCGAGCATGGACCACCTCTACGCCGACAGCTTCGTGTTCCAGATGGTCTGAGCGGCGCAACGCGGCTCACGGGCGCGGCACCAGCCACGCCCGTGAGCCGGCCGCAATACTGACGAGACGGCAGCCGCACAGCGCCAGCGCGGCCTGAACACCCCACACGGATTCCCCACACAGGTCCCCGCCAACGGCGGTGGATCGGCTCGCGCCCGCGCGCCCCTTCGGTACACCCGAGGACCGGCCTCCCCATGTCCCCAGAACCTGCCCCGCATTTTTTTTCAGATGCGGCTGTAAGGATCGTTCAGACGCGGCGACTACCTCCCTGCAAGCCATTCACGTTGGCTGGCACCCGTCGCTTCCCAACACGTTTTATCTGGAGATCACCATGAGCAACACCATCACCCGCCGCAACGCCGCCCGCATCGCCTCAGGCACCGCCCTGGCTTTCGCCATGGGCGCGGCCCTGACGCTGGCCGCCAGCCCGGCCGCCGCCCAGATGGCCGACAAAGAGAAATGCTTCGGCGTCGCCCTCAAGGGCAAGAACGACTGCGCCGCCGGCCCCGGCACCACCTGCGCCGGCACCTCCAAGATGGACCACCAGGGCAACGCCTGGTCGCTGGTGCCCAAGGGCAGCTGCGAGAAAACCGCGTCGCCCACATCGTCCACCGGCTTTGGCCAGCTCGCCGCCTTCAAGGAAAAAATGTCCTGATCCCAGCGGGCGCGATCGTCGGATACCGGAGACCCCACCATGAGCCCCCACCCCGCATCAACGTTGGGCTCCACGCCGCCGGTCGCGCCCGACCGCTCCCACCCGGCCGGCCGCCTCGCACTGCCCCACCGCGCCGGGCTCGGCCTCAAACCCGAGCACTTCCTGCACATCCATGCGCACCAGCCCGACCTGGGTTTCTTTGAAGTGCATGCAGAGAACTACCTGGTGGCCGGTGGCCCCCTGCACCACCACCTCACCCGCATTCGCGAGCACTACCCCTTGAGCCTGCACGGCGTGGGCCTGTCCATCGGCGGTGAAGAACCGCTGGATGCCGAGCACCTGGCCGCCGTGGCCCGGCTGGTGGATCGTTACCAGCCCGCCGTGTTTTCCGAACACCTGGCCTGGTCCAGCCACGGCGGTGTGTTCTTCAACGACCTGCTGCCCCTGCCCTACAACCTGCCCACGCTGCAGCGAGTGTGCGACCACATTCACCAGGTGCAAAACCGCCTGGGCCGCAGCCTGCTGCTGGAGAACCCCTCCACCTACGTGGCCTTCGCCAGCTCCACCTGGAGCGAGGGCGACTTCCTGCGCGAGGTGGTCCAGCGCACCGGCTGCGGCCTGCTGCTGGACGTCAACAACGTCTATGTGTCGAGCACCAACCACGGCCTCGACCCCCTGCGCAGCCTGTGCGAGCTGCCCTGCCTCGCCACCGGCGAAATCCACCTGGCCGGCTTTGCCGAAGACCTGGACAGCGCGGGTGACCGCCTGCTGATCGACACCCACGGTTCCCCGGTGGCCGAAGCGGTCTGGGCGCTGTACGAAGCCGCCCTGGCCATCACCGGCCCGAAGCCGACCCTGATCGAACGCGACAACGACCTGCCCGCCTTCGAGGTCCTGCTGGGCGAAGCGCGCACGGCCGAACAACGACTGATGGCCACCACCAACGCAGCGTCGAAACACGCCAAGCCCTGCCCACGAACAAAGACCCGTTACGCACCGGCGCAGGAGGCCGCGGCATGAGCGCCGCGCCGGGCCGCTCCCAAGCAAGCTCGCACCGCAGCCCGCAGGGCGAAGGTACTCCAGTGAGCGCCGCCCGGCCGTTCCGAAGGCGCTCAGCCCCGCAGTGCGCAGCACGGAGGGTAGACCGATGACCGCGCAACACACCTGGGCGCAGGCCCTGCTGGACCCGGCGCAGGTCGTGCCCAACGGCCTCGTCACCTGGAACCACAGCGACCCCGAGCGGCGCCTGGCTGTCCACCGCAACAACGTGGTGGTCTCGCTGGTGGACGCGCTGGCCCAGACCTTCCCGGTCACGCAACAGCTGGTGGGTGAAGACTTCTTCCGCGCCATGGCCCAGGTCTTTGTGCGTGCCCACCCGCCCCGCACCCGGGTGCTCAGCCACTACGGCGACGGACTGCCCGGGTTCGTCGCGCGGTTCCCGCCGGCCGCTGGCCTGCCCTACCTGGCCGACGTGGCGCGGATCGAATGGCAACGCCTGCAGGCCCTGCACGCCGCCGATGCGCAGCCCCTTGATGCCACCAGCCTCTCGGCCCTGCTGCAGGACGCCGACGCCCTGCCCTCGCTGCGCTGGCAGTTGGCGCCCAGCCTGCACGGGCTGCGCTCGCCCCACGCGGCCGTGTCGATCTGGGCTGCGCACCAGGAAGACAGCGGCATCGCGCTCGGAGGCGTCGATCTGGCGCAGGCCGAATGTGCCCTGGTCTTTCGCAGCGGGTGGGATGTGATGGTGCTGCAGACCACCCCCGGCATGTCCGCGCTGGTCGAGGGCCTGCTGGAAAACGCCCTCTTTGGCGAGGCCATCGACCAGGCCTTTGTTGCAGAACCCGGATTCGATCTTTCACAGGCGCTGGCCGCCCTGATCCGCCATCAACTGTTGATCGGCGCGGAACTTCCCCATTGAGCCCTCCGCTGTCCTCAGCCACAACCCCCAGGAGCCATGATGAACACGCTCACCACCACCGAAGGCGCTGCGCCTGGCGGCACGATCCCGCGCCTGACCACCCAGCTTCACCGCGTGCACAGCGCGATGGGCCACTTGCCCAACACGCTGCTGGCCTTCATCGCGCGCTTTTCCATCGCCGCCGTGTTCTGGAAATCCGGCCAGACCAAGATCGAAGGCCTGGCCATCGACATCGTCAGTGGCACCTTCATGCTGGGCTGGCCCCGCCTGTCCGACAACGCGGTCTTCCTGTTCAAGGAGGAATACCAGTTGCCCCTGCTGCCGCCTGAGCTGGGCGCCACGATGGCGGCACTGGGTGAACACATCCTGCCCCTCTTCATCCTGCTCGGTCTGGCCACCCGCCTCTCGGCCCTGGGCCTGCTGGGCATGACGATGGTGATCCAGCTCTTCGTCTACCCCGACGCCTACGCCACCCACGGCACCTGGGCCGCCGTGCTGCTCTACCTGATGGCACACGGCCCGGGCCAGCTGTCGATCGACGCCTGGATCGCGAAGCGCCACCCGGCCTGACACCGCCACGGGCCACACCGCCTATCCCGGCGGATTGTTTGCGCGCCAACCTATGATCAACGGGAACAGCCCTACACAGGTTCCCATGCAAGCCTCTGAACAACCCATCCTGCGCGACCTCGTGCTCGTCGGCGGCGGCCACAGCCACGTGGTCGTCTTGCGCATGCTCGCCATGCAGCCCGAGCCCGGCCTGCGCATCACGCTCATCTGCACCGACATCGACACGCCCTACTCCGGCATGTTGCCGGGCTACATCTCGGGCCACTACAGCTTTGACGACGTGCACATCGACCTGGGCCGCCTGGCCTCGTTCGCCGGGGCGCGCTTCATCCACGGCGAAGTGACCGGTCTGGACCGGGCCAACCAGCGCGTGCTGCTGCGCGACCGGCCTTCGGTGCCCTACGACCTGCTGTCCATCAACACCGGCTCCACGCCCAACGTGCGCCAGGTGGACGGCGCGCGGGCGCACACCGTGCCGGTCAAGCCCATCGCCCATTTCAACCAGCGCTGGTTGCAGCTGCTGGACCGCGTGCGCGGGCAGCACAGCCGCTTCACGATCGCCGTGGTGGGCGGTGGCGCGGGCGGTGTGGAGCTGGTGCTGTCGGTGCAGTTCCGGCTGCGCAACGAGCTGCTGAAGCTCGGCCGCAACCCCGACCTGATGCGCTTCGTGCTGCTCACGGCGGGCGACACCATCCTGCCGACACACAACCCCGGGGTGCGCGCGCGCTTTGCCCGCGTGCTCAAAGAACGCCACGTGGCGGTGCACACCCGCGCCGAGGTGACGCAGGTTTCGCCCGGCTGCCTGCACACGCAGGACGGCCGCACCTTCGACGCCGACGAAACCCTGTGGGTCACGCAGGCCGGTGGCCCGGTCTGGCTGCAAAGCACCGGCCTGGCGCTCGATGAACACGGTTTCATCCAGGTCAATCAACAACTGCAGACGCTGGACGACCCGAAGATCTTTGCCGCGGGTGACGTGGCCTCGTTCACGGCCCGCCCGCTGGAGAAGGCCGGTGTGTTCGCGGTGCGCATGGGCCCGCCGCTGGCGAAAAACCTGCGCCTGAGCCTGCGCGGTCAGCCCCTGGTGGCCTACAACCCGCAACAACGCTGGCTGGCGCTCATCTCCACCGGCGACCGCTACGCCGTGGCCTCGCGCGGCGCCCTGGGCTTTGCCGGCGCCTGGGTCTGGACCTGGAAGGACTGGATCGACCGCCGCTTCATGCGCAAGTTCACCGAGCTGCCGGCCATGGCCGATGCCAGCCCGGCAGCGGCTGCGCCCACCAGCAGCCTGGTGCTGAGCGCCGAAGAATCGCGCCAGGCGATCTCGGCGATTGCCATGCGCTGCGGCGGCTGCGGTGCCAAGGTGGGCGCCAGCATCCTGACCCGCGCACTGGGCAGCCTGCAACCGGTCGAGCGCGACGACGTGCTGATCGGCCTGCACGCGCCCGACGACGCCGCCGTGGTGCGCGTGCCCCCGGGCAAGGCCATGGTGCACACCGTGGACTTTTTCCGCAGCTTCATCGACGACCCTTACCTGTTCGGCCAGGTCGCGGCCAACCACGCGCTGGGCGACATCTTCGCCATGGGCGCCGAGCCGCAGTCCGCCACAGCCATCGCCACCGTGCCACCGGGCCTGGAAGCCAAGGTGGAAGACCTGCTGCTGCAGATGATGACCGGCGCGGTCGAGGTGCTCAACGCCGCCGGTTGCGCCCTGGTCGGCGGCCACACCGGCGAGGGGCGCGAGCTGGCGCTGGGCTTCGCCATCAACGGCCTGATCGACGAGAACATGGACAACGTCATGCGCAAGGGCGGCATGTTGCCCGGCGACGTGCTGCTGCTCAGCAAACCCATCGGCACCGGCACCCTGTTCGCCGCCCACGCCCGATACGCCGCCAAAGGCCGCTGGATTGACGCGGCGCTGAAATCGATGGTGGTGTCCAACCAGGCCGGCGCCCAGATCCTGCGCGCGCACGGCGCCACCGCCTGCACCGACCTGACCGGCTTCGGCCTGCTCGGGCACCTGGTCGAGATGACGCGCCCCTCGGGCGTGGACGCCGAGCTGCAACTGAGCGCCCTGCCCTTGCTCGACGGCGCGGTGGAATGCGTGGAGGCGGGCATCGTGAGTTCGCTGCAGCCGGCCAATGTGCGCCTGCGCCGCGCGCTGCGCAACGCCGAAGACTTCGTGAAAGACCCGCGCTACCCGCTGCTGTTCGACCCGCAAACCGCCGGTGGCCTGCTGGCGAGCGTGCCGGCCGATCAGGCCAGCGCCTGCATCCGCGCCCTGAAGGCAGCGGGCTACCCGCAGACCGCTGCCATCGGCCGCATCCGCGGCGCGTCCGACGCACTGGAGCCGGTGGTGCTGACGGCCTGATGGTGTGAGACGGGCCGGCTTCAAGTCCACGCGAATCCGCCGCCGTTGACCATGCGTGTTTCCATCATCGTGCCCATGCTCAACGAGGCGCCTGGCCTGCCCGGCGTGCTGGCGCAGCTGACTGAACTGGAGCGCCAGGGTTGTGAAATCCTGATCGTTGATGGGGGCAGCGACGACGGTTCTGTTTCGCTGGCGGAGCGTGCCGGCTTTCGGGTGCTGGCGTCACAGAAAGGCCGGGCCCGTCAGATGAACCTGGGCGCGGCCCAGGCGACCGGCGACGTGCTGCTGTTCCTGCACGCCGACACCTTGTTGCCCGAAGACGCCCTCACCACCCTGCGCCAGAGCATGCAAAAGACCG
>Ga0209467_1001881_pt1 | contig 16417 bp, 14 predicted proteins | sample Higcelwee11metaG_FD_187175 | JGI IMG/M metagenome (GOLD analysis project Ga0209467, IMG submission 187175) | Freshwater pond sediment microbial communities from the University of Edinburgh, under environmental carbon perturbations - High... | ecosystem: Environmental > Aquatic > Freshwater >...
AACTCATCACTATCGTGCAACACGCTGAGGGGCTCATCTGTACCGATTCCGCTACCGGACACATCGGAGCTGCCGTTGATACTCCGACATTTGTTCTCATGGGACCGAATAATCCGGTTACAGATAGCCCCTATAAAAGTGATACGAATAAGGTTTATCCGTTATCCCTTGCTTTACCATGCTCCCCATGTTACAAAACCGAAACTATGGAACAGTGCCGTGATAACATTTGCATGAAAAACCTTAGCCCTAATAATGTATTTGATACTATCAAATCAACTATAAAATTATTTTAATATTAAGAAAAGCAATGAATTATAATCTTATCTTTAACCGTTTAAGCGCTCTACTTGCATTTGTCATCCCCATTTCCATAGCCGGATATAATTTAGTACTCGGGTTACTTTTAATCACTTGGATTTTAGAAAAAAACTGGAAACATAAATGGGAAATGATTAAAGCTCAACCACTTTTTAAAATAATGTTCCTCTATTTTATTTTTGCATCTATCAGTTTACTATGGACAGAAAATCTATCCGATGGCTTGCGCTATCTGAAACAATATTATATTTTTCTATTTCTCCCTATCTTTTATACCTCTATCGACCGTTCAAAAATTCCGCAATTTTTCTCTGCTTTCTTAGCTGCTATGATTATCAGTGAAATTTTCTCGTATCTCATCTTTTTTGACCTAATGCCCTTCAAACTAAAGGATTCATGGAACGCAGGCGATCCTACTCCATTCATGATGCATAGTATTTACAGTATTTTCCTAGTTTTTGCCATTTTTTTAATGCTAACACGGCTTGCAACGGAAGAAAGAACCCCCAAGCAAACTTTTCTATACTCATTCTTTATCCTTACAATGACCATTAATCTCTTTATAAACTCAGGGCGAACAGGTCAGTTTTCATTGTTGCTTGCCCTTATGGTATTTATCTATCTTCACTTCCAATTGCATTGGTTCAAAACTATTGTAGTAGGGATGATAATATCCAGTACCATTTTTTTAATTGCCTATATGGTGAGCCCAAATTTTAATAAACGAACCCTAGAAACTTTTAACAGCCTACAACACACGGTTCAAGAAAAAGAAGCATTAAACGACAGTACCGGTTTACGCTTTATGATGTGGCAAGTAGCCTCCGATATCATTATAAAAAATCCGCTTATCGGGGTCGGGGTCGGAGATGAACGAGATAGCTACCATTCTACTCTTTTAAATGAATTACCTGATTTACATTCTCACATTCATGGATTTACCGATTTGCACAATACCTATCTTAAAATTTTTGTTTCAACAGGGGTCATAGGATTATCCTTGTTCTTAATGATCTTTTTTACCCTCTATAAAGAGCTTGACTCCTCAGTTGAACTTCATATGGTAGGGGCGATTATGGTAAGTCTTATGCTTCAATATATGTTTATAGGTAATTTGCCGGCATCGTATTTGACCATTTTATTTATTTTTATCATGAGCCTAGCACTAAAACCGATGGAAGACAATGATTTTAGTCATTCTAGTGTAAAATTATCATCATAAATTTATAAATAGGTAAGCCATGAATTTTCCAAATACCTCTATTATAATTTCCGTCTACAAAGATACTGAAGCTCTTGGATTTATTTTGGAGAGTTTAGAAAATCAGACCCGTCTTCCTGATGAAATCATCATCTCCGAAGACGGTAATTCGATTGAAATGGATAATTTTATCACTACTCAAAGGGATCGTTTTCCTAACCTTATCCATCTTACTCAAGCCGACGAGGGGTGGCGCAAAAATATTGCAATGAATAATGCTATAAAAACGGCGAGTAAAGAGTATCTAATATTTATCGACGGTGATTGCGTCCCTTATAGCACCTTTATCCAAGCTCATGTTGATAATGCGCAACACGGTATCGTATTGTGTGGAAAACGGTTCGAACTAGGACCGAAGTTTACCGATAAAGTAAAACGAAATGAGCTCAAAATTTCTGATATCGAAAAAAAGTTTTTTTGGTATCTTCCTGCCATGATCGCCGATGATGCCCGACATCCAGAAGACGGGCTTATCTTCAAGTCCCATTCCTTTATCAGTCGTCAAATCCATAAACGCTACGTTCGCCATATTCTTGGGTGTAACTTTTCATGCTATAAAGACGATTTTCTAAAAATAAATGGCTTTGATGAAACATATCGGCTCCCAGCCGAGGGTGAAGACGTCGATCCAAGCTGGCGTTTTCGCGGTATAGGAATAGAGCTAAAATCGTGCCGAAATAATGCCAATATACTCCATCTTTACCATCCAAAACGTTTTAGTGCAATTGAAGGCGATGTTAATAAAGCCATTATGGAAAAACATCGTAGTGAAAATGCATTTTTCTGTAAAAATGGAATTCATAAAGAGTGATTGTTGCACCTCTCAATGCACAACGTTGGTCTATCCTTTTTACGGTTATATCAATTATCTTAATAGGAATTGTTTTTGGGATCAATTATACAATCGACCCCTACGGAACTCGTGAATGGATTGTGGAAAAGCATTTTAAACCCATCGTGCATGAACGAAGTGAAAAATACAACTATCTTTTTTATCAAAATAATATTGATAAATACGACTGTCTTATACTCGGAAGTTCACGGGTTATGTCTCTTATACCAAAACACTCTGACGAAACACAAAAATGCTACAACTTCGGTGTTCATGTTGCAAATAATCCTGAAAAATTGTTTATTTTGCAAGAGTGGTTAAAACATGCTCCGTTAAAAACACTCTATTTAGGCAATGAACTCTATACCATGCATGCTAAATCCGAACCAATGCATCTTAATAAAAATAAATTTTTGGATGGTTCGGAAGGGAGTTATCTCTCAGTGCAAACCTTTAAAATAAGTATCCGTTCATTGCTCTACAAAATATTTAATGCACCCCAAACCCATTTTAAAGCCGATGGTTCAATTCGTTATCCCCAAGAAGATCAATTGATCCAATCCAACCAATTTAACTATTCCCTACGCTACTTTCAAGAGCTCAGCCATATGACTTTGAACGAGGATTATGTCAAACGCCCTTTTATCTATGAAGCTCATGCCCTTACACCTCTGAAACAAATCAAAGCGCTCAGCGATCATCATCATATAGAATTAAAAGTATTTATCACCCCCACCTACAGCGAATTACATACTTTAATAGCATCTATCCCCCCATTAGCAGAAGCATCTCAGCAATTTCGTTCTGATCTCCTCCGTATTTTTGGGGAAATTTACGATTTTGATGACAACCATTCTCTCAACCGTAATCCTCGCAACTTTTATGATCCTTTACACTATCGCCCTATACTCGGTCAACAAATGATTCGATCCATGCATAGTGATAATCGATTACAACCCTACGGTACTCTCCTCCGTATACCCGAACAAAGAGATTAAATGCTCTTTAACAGCTACGAGTTCATTTTTTTCTTTTTACCGATTACCTTTGTAATCTATTTTTGGCTGAATAAAAAAAAGCTAACGCAAGCATCTAAAGGATGGATAGTATTTGCCTCCTTGTTTTTCTATTCATGGTGGAATGCCATCTATCTCCCTCTTATATTAGGCTCTATTCTCTTTAATTTTACAATTGGCTCCACGATCACTCGAATCGGAAATTCCTCTCATAAAGTCAAAAAAGGAATATCCCGCAAAAGCATTTTAGTTTTTGGCATAGTCTCCAATATCCTTCTACTCGCCTACTTTAAATATATGGATTTCTTTATTTCTAATACAAATATGATAATGGGAACCCATTGGGATCTGATGCATATTATCTTACCTTTGGGGATTAGCTTTTTTACCTTTACCCAAATTGCTTATCTGGTCGATACGTATCGAGATGAAGTCAAAGAGATGGATTATCTTAACTATACTCTCTTTGTCACTTTTTTTCCCCATCTGTTAGCCGGTCCGATTCTTCATCATAAAGAGATGATGCCTCAGTTCGATTCAATCAAGAATAAGGTTATTAATTATCACAATATTGCTGCGGGACTCTTCCTTTTTTCTATCGGTCTCTTTAAAAAGGTCGTTATTGCCGATACATTTGCCGGGTGGGCTAATGCAGGATTTGAAACCTCTGCCGCTCTTAATCTGTTTGAAGCCTGGGCGACCAGCCTCAGTTATACATTTCAACTCTATTTTGATTTTAGTGGGTATACCGACATGGCTTTAGGTGTCGCATTGATGTTTAATATCCGTCTTCCAATCAATTTCAATAGCCCGTATAAAGCTCTGAATATTCAAGATTTTTGGAGACGATGGCATATTACCCTCTCACGTTTCCTACGTGATTATATTTATATTCCTCTCGGTGGAAATCGCAAGGGTGAATTCCGAACGTACTCTAATCTCTTTACCGTCTTTCTTATCGGCGGCCTTTGGCATGGTGCTTCTTGGATGTTTGTAGCGTGGGGAGCTTTGCACGGTAGTGCTATCGTTATCCATCGGGCATGGCAGCAACTTGGACAAAAGATGAATACTTTTTGGTCTTGGTTCATTACCTTTAACTTTATCAATATCACTTGGATATTCTTTCGTGCCAAAGATTGGGAAAATGCTAAAAATATTCTCAATGGTATGATAGGTTTAAACGGTATCGTTCTACCGGAAAAATACGCAAAATATTTTGGAGAGTTCAATAATCACCTAATTCAATTTACTCCGGTATATGAGCATATCAACGGTAAAGAACAAACTACGGTGTATGTGATCTTAGGATTTTTCCTCGTCCTCACACTAAAAAACTCGATACAGCAATGGAATGAGTTCAAACCAACTCGACTCAACTTGGTTTTTACCCTGATACTCTTTTTGGTAGCCGTTTCAATGATGTCGCGCGTTTCTGAATTTTTATATTTTAATTTTTAATTTTCCAATACGCATTACATTTCTCGACAAAGTGTTGTACCGACTGATTTGATTCTTGTTCTTGACGTTCCAGCTTTTCAAGAAATAATTCTCTTGTACTCGTCGCATAGTCAATATCATCGAAGCCGTATGCCATACCGTAACGGTTTTCTTCCGTAGGCTGCCATTCTTCTTTAGAAACTCCCTCTTCAGGAATGATAATAGGGATACATCCGCACATAGCGGCATAAACCGTATACATTGTGTACGTGTCGTAAGAAATACAAAATTCGGTTTGATTAAATACTTTCGCCGTCTCTTCATGAGACATTCCGTCAATCAAAATTGAGTCTGTCACATTATGCACAATTGGTCGTTTATTCCCTTTTCTGAGCAAATAACACGTCCCTTTTCGTTTCTCATTATTGATTATTTTATAAACGTCTTTTCGTTGAGAAATAATATGTAAAAGATTGTCAGGATACGAGTTAAAACGGCTATCATCATATGCTTTATCGTAATAAAAGAAAAGATCATCTTTCCCAAAATCAATCTTTCCGCCATTATTAAATCCAGGTTTATGTAAAAGCCATCGGACAACACGCTTTGCGTTCAAAGGATTACCAACGATAATCTCAGGATAAATGACAATAGAATCTTCCAAATCTTGATTGGCTGCTACAGGGGTTTTTAGTTTAGGATTTAATGCATACCCGTATTTTAAAGTTTTACGAAAATATCTAAAAAAGAGATACAAACTTTTTAAAGGTTGTTTGCTATCAAATACCGGTTTAAAAATCGGCCACAAGAGCCCTTGGTATCCCAATTGGTTCAAACGGTCGCAAAGTTGGTGAAGGACAACAATTCCACCCGAATCATCATCATATCCGGGGGAGAGAATAATGTATTTCATCACTCTGCTCAACGCTTATCGGCAATATAGTGTTTAATTGTATCTATCATATAGCGAATCGGCTTATCCCCCATACCGGGGTAAAGCCCTACCCAAAAACTGTCATTCATTATTTTATCGGTATTGGGAAGATCACTGATAACACGATAATCAATCCCCTCAATCATGCTGTCAAACATCGGATGGCGAAGCATATTTCCGGCAAAAAGGTTACGGGTTTGGATATTTGCATTTTCGAGATGTTCGACGAGTTCGTTGCGGGTAAATTTTACCCCCTCTTTAAGTGTCATCATAAATCCGAACCAACTCGCATCTCCCTTAGGCTGTGTTTCAACCAAGATCAGTTCTTCTACATCTTTAAGTCCGTTATAGAGTTTTTTATAATTCTCTTTACGTTTTTCGACAAATGCAGGAAATTTTTCCAATTGTGCGACGCCGACTGCGGCTTGCATATCGGAAACTTTTAGGTTAAACCCGAAATGACTGTAAACGTATTTATGATCATACCCTTTCGGCAACGTTCCAAAACTTTGTGAAAATCGACAGCCGCAGGTATTGTCAATGCCGCTTTCACACCAACAATCGCGTCCCCAATCACGCATACTAAGCATGATCTTTTTGAGAAGCGGATTATCAGTATAGGTCGCACCCCCTTCTCCCATGGTCATATGGTGGGGCGGATAAAAGCTCGATGTTCCGATATCACCCCATGTTCCCGTTGCTCTCCCCTCATAAGTAGAACCTAACGCATCACAGTTATCTTCGATTAACCAAAGATTATTCTTATCACAAAACTCTTTGACCGCACGAAGATTAAAAGGATTGCCAAGAGTATGGGCTATCATTACCGCTTTAGTTTTTGGGCTGAGTGCTTTTTCAAGCTGCGTCACGTCAATGTTAAAATAGGTCAATTCCATATCCACGAATACGGGAACCGCTCCGTATTGAACGACAGGGGCAACCGTTGTCGGAAATCCTGCAGCCACCGTAATTACTTCATCTCCCCGTTTCACCTGACGCTCTCCAAGTAGCGGCGATGTAAGGGCATAAAAAGCAAGAAGATTGGCCGAACTCCCGCTATTGACGAGAAAAGTCCATCGAACGCCTAAAAATTCAGCAAGTTTTTTCTCAAACGTTTTTGAATACTCACCGTACGTAAGCCAAAAGTCGAGGGAACTGTCCACTAAATTCATCATCTCTTTTTCATCAAATACGCGCCCCGCATAATTTACACGGCTTTTACCCGCGACAAACTCTTTATTTTGTACAGGTTTATGCACCAATTCATAATACTCTTTGGTTTTGGCTAAAATTTCTTGTTTTAGGGCTTCTTGTTGTGTCATTGTTACTCCTCGTTTTTGTTCCAAAATGTAGTGCACAGCTGCAGATAAGGGTCTGCTTCAATCTTCTCTTTATCAATGCTATCTAAAATGGAAGCATAATAGCTTCGCATCTGAATAATCGCTTCGCGATGTGAAGTGAAGGCAAACTCGCCTATTTCATCGATTAATCTCGTATTATCTGAAGTATATTCATGATTTAACCCCACATTAATGACTTTTATTTCAGAGATAAAATCAGCCGTTTCATTGATCAACCCCGCCAATGAAATCAGATCGATTTTTTTTCCACTTGTCACGTTGTATATTTTGTATTTTGTATCATTTTGTAAAAAATAATCGACTATTTTCACTAAATCATTAATATAAATGTAGTCAAAAAAAACATTTTTATTGATCGTGATCGGCAGATGCAAAAGATTTTTAACAATAGCGTTTGAGATAAATTTGAACTCATAGTTCTCATATTCTCCATAACATCCGAAAATTCTCAAGTTTAGATTATTGTCACTTTTCTCGATGAATTTCGAGCAAACAGATTTGTAAAACCCGTATTCATCCAGAGGCATTGCAGTGTCTGCATCCTCTTCTTTGCTATCAACGATAGGTTTGTGTTTGCTGTATTCCGCACCGCTGCCGAAATGGATAATTTTTGACACTTTATTGGAGTGTTTGACGATGTTGAAAAACATGCGGAGATTTTCATGGACGATGTTGCCATTCTCGCTGTCTCGTCTCCCTCCCCGATTGGCACAATTGATAATTACATCCGGCTTCATCGTATCAATGTAACTATCAACCGAGGATTCATCCGCAATATTCAGTATTTTACTATTTGGTATCAAAAGCTCATAAGAACTGTTTTTGATCCAATATTCATGTAAATGTTTCCCTATAAATCCATTGGCACCGATAATAAGAATTTTCACTTACTAATCCAATGGCTTGATAATCATCTGTTGTGTAAATTCATCCCGATCTAAAAATGGATACATATCCTCAATCGGCTTATTGACGATAAGCTTCGGTTCAACGGTCGTCATTGATTCAAGTAATCTAATGTCTAAAATGGCAGGTTCATCATCCAAAAGCATCTCTTCAATCTTCTTGTATATCTCTTCTTTATTTGAAACTGTATTACTTGCTATACCGTATGCTTTACCAATATTCTCAAAATGAGGGACACTGTAATCTTTCTTGGTACCGATGTAATTTTCATCAAAATAGAGCTCTTGGAATTGTCTTACCATCCCCAAATTTGTATTGTTCATAATGAATATTTTAATAGGCAGATGGCGTCTTTTTATAATTTCAAGTTCTTGGATATTCATCTGAAATCCGCCATCCCCGACAATAACGATAGAGCGCTTTCCATTTCCGAGGGCTGAGCCGATTGCCATCGGCAATGCACATCCCATGGCTCCCATTCCACCGGAGAAAAGTACACGCTGATAATCTTTTGTCTCTAACGATTGGGCAACCCACATCTGATGTTGCCCGACATCGACGCAGATTGCATCATACGCATTAAGATGCTGCGAAATTTTATGGATAATTTGATTCGGAGCTTTCTCTTTTTGATCAATCCCAACCGTTGAGGAATATTTCTCTTTATACAAAAGAAGCTTTTCTTGCCACGGTGTAATGGTATTGGAAAAATTACTTTTGTTAAGCTCTTCCAAAAATTCTTTTATATCCGAGTGGATTAAAATATCCGCTTTAATTTTTGAACCCAGTTCATTCAAATCAATATCAACTTGAATAATTTTTGCTTCTCTTGCAAACGTTTTTAGGTCTGTTCCTGTTTGTCTTGTATCCAATCGTGATCCTAGTACAAGAATTAAATCGGCATTTGCCAAAGCCATATTCCCGTATCGGTTACCGTAGGAGCCGATAAGTCCAAGATTATATTGGTAATTATCTTTAATTAGGTCTTTCCCCATAAGTGAGTAAACAAGAGGAAAGTGTGTAGAATTGAGTAATTGACTCAGTGCTTCGCCTGCACCGGAGATACGCGCTCCTCCACCAATAAGGATAATCGGCCTTTTTGCCTGCTTAATCACGTCGATCGCTTCGACTATACTCTTAGTACAATCAGAAACGGAGTGATAGTTTTTATACTCTTCACTTTCAAAAAAAGAAGCTTGTTGCGCGGGATCAAAGTCTGTGCGCTGAATATTCATTGGGATATCGATCAGTACCGGCCCTTTTCTCCCCTCTTGAGAGAGAAAATACCCTTTTTCCAATTCATATTTGAGATTTGCTATATCATCCACCATAACAGCATACTTGGTAATAGGTTTAATAATACTGACAATATCGGTTTCCTGAAATCCTATTTGTCTAACCGGCTGATTGTACTTATACTCATAGGTATTCACTTGCCCCGTAATAAAAAGTGTAGGAACCGAATCAAAAAAACAGCTTCCGATCGGTGTGATCAAATTCGTAGCTCCTGGCCCGCTTGTTGCGGTTGCAACTCCTGTTTTTCCGGTTACTCTAGCATACCCTTCCGCTGCAAAACCTGCACCCTGCTCATGTATAGTATTAACAATTTCAATCTGCTCATTTTTATCCAGTGAATCATAAAAGTGGGCGACTGCTCCCCCAATGTATCCAAAAACTTTATCAATTTTTTGTTCCGCTAGAAACTGAACAATATAATCGGACGCTTTCATAGACATGCCCATGCAAGCTTTTTCTTTTTTGCATCAACAATATATTGATTTAAATTATTAAGGGTATCAATGACTCCCTCTTCATAAAAATGCTTGTACCAAAGCACCGTTTTTTCGAAAGTTGTTTCACTCTCCCACACATCTTTCCAGTGAAGATAAATATGGGCTTTTGAACAGTCCAATTTCAATAAATTCGCTTCATGAGGTTGATTCGGATTACGGGTAAGTTCATAATCAATTGTCTCCCAATGTTTTTTGACATGCTTAACAACCTCTTCAACAGTAATACTTCCCTCATCGCTAGGACCAAAATTCCATGCTTCACCAAATGCTGCTTTTTCTTCTAAAAGCTTTTTTCCAATAGCGAGATAGCCGCTAAGCGGTTCAAGGACATGTTGCCACGGACGGGTAGCATACGGGTTTCGGATACTCACTTTTTTTCCTTGTGAAACAGAGAGCATAATATCCGTTATAAGACGATCTTTTGCCCAATCACCGCCACCGATGACGTTTCCAGCACGACACGATGCCAAGAGAGTATTATGCGTTTTTTTATACTCTTCGGGATTAAAATAGGAGCTTCGATAAGAAGAGGCAAGGATATCGGCACATCCTTTTGAAGAGCTGTAAGGATCATATCCCCCCATAGGATCGTTTTCACGGTATCCCCATACCCACTCACGGTTTTCATACGCTTTGTCGCTCGTAATATTGACTATCGCTTGTACACCGTTGGTTCTACACGCTTCAAACACTTTGAGCGTTCCTATAACATTCGTTTCATAGGTTTCTATTGGATTTTCATAAGAGAGACGCACAAGTGGTTGAGCGGCGAGATGAAAGACAATATCTGGCTTATGAACTGCAAATGTCTTATTCAAAAGTCCTAAATCTCGAATATCTCCTATAATCGAAATAATATCCAGATTCAAAAGAGTGATGTGATTCGGTTCTGTCGGTGCTTCCAATGAATACCCAATGACATTGGCCCCCATTTGGTTTAACCATAACGCCAGCCATGACCCTTTGAACCCGGTATGTCCCGTTATTAAGACAGTTTTTCCCTTATAAATACCGCCGAAAAGATTTTGCATTACCAGTTTTTCCATTTAGCTTTATCATCATGCCACATCTGATTTAATTTTTGATTATCGCGTAACGTGTCCATACATTGCCAAAAACCATGATGTTTAAAAGCAACCAACTTACCATCCTTCGCTAAATTTTGCAGTGGAGCTTGCTCAAAAATACATGATTCATCTGCACTTAAATAGTTGAGGACTTCAGGTTCACAAACAAAAAAACCTCCATTGATCCATCCTCCTTCGGTTTTTGGTTTCTCGATGAAGCTTGTAACACTCATATTTTCTTGAATATCCAAGTTACCGAAACGTGCTTCTGGTTGAATAGCGCTCATGGTCAACACTTTGCCGTGTGCCTTATGAAATGCCACCGTTTCAGTAATATTAATATCAGCGACTCCGTCACCGTAGGTAAGTAAAAATGGCTCATTTCCAATATACTTTTCCGCTCTTTTTATCCGCCCGCCGGTCATCGTATCCAAACCTGTTTCAACAAGGGTTACTTTCCATGGTTCACTCGCATTACTATGTACTTCCATTTTATTGGTTTGCAGATCAATCGTAACGTCACTTTGATGCAAAAAATAGTTGGCAAAATACTCTTTAATATAGTAACTTTTATAACCGAGTAAAATAACAAAATCATTAAACCCGTGAGATGAATACATTTTCATAATATGCCAAAGAATCGGTTTCCCCCCAATTTCTACCATCGGTTTGGGCTTAATATCAGTCTCTTCTGAAATACGGGTTCCGTAACCGCCTGCCAATAGCACGACTTTCATGTGCTCTCCTTAAAGTATAATATTGTAATGAACGTCAAAATAATTTCTTAGAAATAAAAAAAGAGACGCTTTAACCCTTTATAAAAATTCTTATGCGTGTAAATCTGTCTATACCCCATAATCTCAAAAAGATATTTGATAGCTTTGATTTTATCGTACTTTGCGTATTTAGAAAACCAACGCAAATAAATTTCAGGCTTTGCCCTTTCAAATGAAGGATGCTCTTTCCATTGGGCTATTACCATCTCTTCCCATCCCAACATTTTTTGCTCATCATTGCTTGTATTGGAGTCATGTACTCTGTAGTAGGCTAAATGCTCATCAATATAGCAAGCAGGGTATTTGGCAAGGATTTTAAACCAGAGCTGATAATCTTCTAATGGAATTGATTCGTCGTAATATCCAACTTCTTCATAAACAGTAGCAGGTACCATCACTCCGCCGTCGGCAATGTTTGTTTTTCCCATCAGGAGTTCTTCGAAAATATCTCCCTCTTTTTTCGTAGGCTGATTGTAATCAGAAGTGACTTGACTATTTTTATCGATAAAATAGACAGGGGTATGGCAAAGACCGCAATGCGGATTACTCTCCATTTTTGCAACTTGTTTTTCTACTTTATCTAATGCCCAATAATCATCTGAATCAAGAATACAGACATATTTACCTTTGATAATATTTTTTAATGCATAATTTAAAGTCGCAACAAGACCGTGATTGGTACGAAGTTCCAAATAAAACCCGTATTTTTCTTGCAGCTCTTTGAGAATACCTTCCGAATGATCGGTTGAACCGTCATCAATAACAATCAATTCGATATTCTCATAAGTTTGATGCACTGCACTTTCGATGGCTTCCGTGATATATGCAGCATGATTGTAGCTCGACATCACAATACTGACTTTAGGGTGTTGCGTATTCACTTAGCGTGTCCTGATTTCATATGTTGATCTAACCCGTTCAAACAATAAGGAGTATCGTCTTTACTTGCCATAAGTGCTGTTGTTTGAGCCGAAATCTCAGGGTTAAAATTTTTCGGATGATCCAGATGAACCATATTGGCAGCATTACGGCATGATTTCATCTGAATATTCAAAAGACGCATACGACGTTCAATATCACTGTCTTCACCGGTCGTCGGCATTGTAAAATCTTCATCAAATCCGTTGATACGTACCATATCGCTTTTATAACAGGAGAAATTACATCCGACAATGTGACTGTTTTTTCGCGAGACCCTGTGAATAAAGTGAAACAGCGGATGATGGGATCCGAAGTAAATTCCCTCTTCATAATGTTTAACACGATCACGTTTAAGGGCAAAAAAGTTAAGTAAATAGGTAGATTCATACCGTTTTAAAGAGATGCTTTTCGTTCGAAGTAATGTACTGAAATACTGACCCGGTTCCGATCGACGACCGCATAAAGCATGATTAGGCTCTTCTAATTTTAAATGCTCTTCGATAAATTCAGGATAAGGGATACAGTCACCGTCTATGAAAATAAGATATTCCGCTTCACTCGCAGCAATAGCACGATTAAGCGCCCTATTTTTTCTCCATCCGCTATCGGGCTGTGTCAAATGAAGAAGATTCGGGAAACGGTTGATCTGAGTTTTAATAAATTGTCTCATTTCTTCCGAATCGCCGTCTTCAGAAATAATGATTTGATCAGGAGCTAAAGTTTGATTCAAAAGAGAGTCTAAAATCAAACCAAGTGCTTCGGTATCTTTATAAACTGAAATAATGATAGCTGATGAACGATAAAGCATTTAGACTCCTAACATACGAAGTGATATCTTATACAATTTTTGCTGATAAAAACGATTCCTTTATCCCCATTCATAAAAAAATATGACCCTAAATTTTTGTAATCAAATTATGTAATGATTGAAGTATCGTCGCCCAAGAATAAGATTCTATCGCCCTTTTTGCTGCAATCTCCCCTACTTTTTGCAATTGTTCCGCATCCTGCATTAACGCATTAAGATTATGGTTTAATGCCTCTTCATCTTTTACAATCATTCCGGCTTGCTGCAAATTTGTAATTTCACTCGCACTTGAAATCGAAGTCGTGATTACATAATCAGCATACGTCATTGCCTCGATTAATACAAATCCGAAACTCTCCTCGATTGAGGTAAAACAAAATATTTTACTTCGCGCATACCATTCAAATAATGTTTTTCGATCATAAATAGCTCCAGTAAACACAACTTTTTCTTTAAGGTGCGGATTTTTTTGATAAAACATGTCAATAATCGCTTCAAAGTGTTTTTCAATTGGCCCGACGATAATAACCTTCCAATCTCCAAGATCTAATTTTTCAATAACTGATAAAAACATCTCATTATTCTTTTCCGGAGCACCGATTCTCCCTACCGTTAGAATAATGTTCTCTTTCTCTTCAAATTTCCGCAGTGGTGCTAATGAATACATTCGCTCAAAGTTAATACCATTAGGCATAAAAAAGAATTTCTTAATATATTCAGGATATCGGGTACATAAATAGTTATAAGCATCTTCTGTTTCAATCGAAACAATATCTAACATTGGGAAAACTCTATCAAATAACCATTGTCTCACTCTATATTTCGGACGTTTTTTTGGGACTAATCCATTGTGCTTTTGCAAACTGTCAAATCCCATATCCGATTTTAAAAAGGCAATACCGTTTGGATTACGCCATTTGTACATCAAAAAATTGAGATATGTTTTTTCGCGATGATGAAAAAGATGCAAAATATCAATTTTCTTTGCATTAAAAAAAAGATAGAATAATGCCGAAAGTGAATACCGTTCTAATTTTATTTTTGGAATAAATTTTAATTTTAGCCCTTTTACCTCATCTTCCAAATAAGAGTAGCTATCACTATTTTTATATGTCACAATCATGGAGTCGTACCCGAAATAATGATGCATTAAATAGGGGATTTGACCGACATCTTTGATCAAATGAAAATTTTCAGTTTTCTCAAATAAGGTGACAAAATGCTTCATTTAATCTTCCAATATTGATCGTATTTACTCATAGTTTCTAATTTAACAAATTTAATAGATAATAATATACAGTATAATTACTAAAGAACTAATAGTACTAAAATTAAATTATAAAGACTGTGAATCCTAGATGGCTTACCTTTTTTCTTTTCGAAATAAAAAACAAAATTTAATAGTTTTAGCAAACTACTTTTTAATTGCATATGCTTTTTTCGCCCCAATATCAAATAAAACATCCGGCTCCATATTAATAATAATTTCCCTTCTCTTACTTTTCACATCCCAGATGAAAGAGCGTTTCCTCTTCGTTATAAAAGATAAAGTCATACAATCTTTTATTCTTTTTTATTTGCTCTATCTGATATGGATGATAGGCAGTGAAAACACGGATATGGCACTCTTTAGATTACATGACTACAAATTCATTTTTGGAATAATCATTATTGCTATGACCGTTCAAAAAGAGTTCATCGGAAAAATTTTAACCGGATTTATGCTGGGAATGTTTATTAGTGAACTTCTATCGTATGCAATGAGTTTTCAACTCACAATACCTATTGTAAAGCTAACAGAAGGGATGGGAAGCGTCCCTTTTATGGAATCGTATACTGATTATGCAACGGCACTTTCGATTGCTTTAGGCGTTATCTTTTATAACTTATTATCCAAATATACACTCACGATTTACCAAAAAAGTTTCTATCTTTTTTTCTTTTTTACCGCTTCACTCAATATTTTTATTGTCGCATCAAGAATTGGCTATCTTTTATATGCAGTAGCTATTTTATCCGTTTTGATTTTTATGTATAAAAAACAGTTTGTAAAGATTTTAATCGCCGGAACACTGTTAATCACCTTTGGGTATACCCTCGCCTATAACGTCAGTGACCTCTTCAAGCACAGGACTAATGAGCTATATCTCGATGCAACCTTATTATCAAATAATGATTTTTCTACCTCGGCAGGAACACGTGCAGGGTATTATTATTACAGCATGGAGATTATAAAAAACAACTTTTTATTCGGTGTAGGTGCCGGCGATCATATTCCTGAAATCAAACAAATCATTCTTGATCAAGATCCGAGCCAAGCCAATATCGATAATTTGTTTTTTAATATCCGAAACGGAGTCAATGCTTCATTGCACAGCGAACTTTTGGATGATATTACGCAGTTTGGGATCATTGGCTTGCTGGTTTTTCTGAATATCTTTTATCAGTTACTAACGTATAAACAACCGGATAGGGATCGAAAAAATTTACAGATTGTATTGGTAGCAACTATTTTTATTCTCTCAACTGCCACTAATATTTTCAACAGTGACTTTATTGCAAGAATATTTCTATTTTTATCCGCCCTCTCACTGATGACTTTTGAAGAACATAAAATAATAATGCAAAACAAATCTATTTAATTTAGATTTCTCCTACCAATTTATCTTTTAATACCTCAAATTGTTTTTCACTCTCAAATTTCTCCAGAGCTTTTACTCTTCCCGCTTCTGCAAACATCTGCCGCATATTACTATTTTGGTACAGAGATATCAATTTTTCGGCTAAATCAAGGGCATCAAACGTTTTAAAGAGTAATCCGTTGAGTTCATCATCGATAATTTCGAGCGGCCCGCCGCTGCGACTGGCAACGACACACACACCACACATCATCGCTTCGATCAGAACCAAACCGAATGTCTCATTCTCGGTTGCCAATACCAACACATCACATAACTGCATCATGGTTTGCGCTTCGTTAGTAA
>Ga0209467_1001883_pt1 | contig 16405 bp, 13 predicted proteins | sample Higcelwee11metaG_FD_187175 | JGI IMG/M metagenome (GOLD analysis project Ga0209467, IMG submission 187175) | Freshwater pond sediment microbial communities from the University of Edinburgh, under environmental carbon perturbations - High... | ecosystem: Environmental > Aquatic > Freshwater >...
AAGCCGTCGACTTTTACACACTCAGTTCAATCGAGTACTCTGAGTGGCAGAATGATACGGTCGAGTGCGTCGCGGCTCTGCTCAGTGCGGCCGTGCGCATGCAGCTCGAAAACGATGTCGACAACCTCTCGCTTGAGCTTCTGAAATCGCGAAACGGTCCCGTGTGGAAGAGCACCCGCGACACCTCGGCCGCGCTCATCGCCCTGGCAGAGGCATCAGTATACAAAAATAAACAATACGCTCCGGTCGGCACGAAGGTTCTGCTCAACAACGCCCCCATCGCGACGGAGGAGCAGAGCTCGATCTATCAGCGCTCCGGTAAAGCAATCGAGATCGATGCGTCAGCGCTGCAGCAGAGCAACACCGTCACCTTCGAAAAGAGCGCAGCCGACAGAGTCGTCGCCTCGGTCATGATTTCGTATTATGATCAGAGCAAAAACACAAACGCCGCCCCGCGCGGAGTCGAGCTGAGCCGCACATTTTACAAATTGTCCGCAAACGGAAACGAGCTGGCACCCGTCAAATCTGAGCTGTTTGCCCGCGGCGATCTGGTGATGGCTGATCTGACACTAAAAATTGCCGATTACAGGAACGCCTATATCCTTCTCGAGGATCAGCTGCCGGCCGGATTCTCGGTTGTCAGAACAGAAGAGTATTACTCTTCATCGCTGAAGAAAGAGTTCGACCGGGCCTATCACTACGACGCCAAATCTGTTTTTCTGCTGGCTCCCGCATCAGAGGAGATTCATGTACGCTATTTTCTGCACGCCGATCTGCCGGGCAGTTACGATGTGCCGCCGGCAAGGGCTTCTTTCATGTACTACCCCGGGACAGGCGGCACGAGTGCATATAACGCGCTCGAGGTGAAGTGATTCAACTATTGCGCTTTGCGGAGTAATTAAAACATTTTTGTACTGTGAAAGCATGAAAAATAAAGCAAAACTGCCGCAAAGGCTTCCTGAACGAATCGTGAAGTGCTCGTTGCGAATGCGCAACATTGCCGCGCATTTCGGCGCGTTATGCGCGGCAATGCTGTACTGCACGGGATCGTTATGCGCCGGGCCTTTTCTGTCAGAGGCGAAGGCTGAGGCTCTTGCGGCAAAACACGGCCCTTGCGCGATCGTGATTCTCGACGCGAAGGACTGCGACATTCTTTATTTATACAACCCCGCGGCGGCCGTGGCGGGGCTGTATCCCCCCGGATCATCGATCAAACCCTTCAGCGCGGCACTGATTTACGACAACAAAAACCGCTACGGCGACATTCTGCAGTACGTTACCTGCAATGGAAAAGCGCGTGTCGGCACCGAAGGCCACCCCGTCTACAATATCCGCAAAGATGCGGGGGGATACTATGTGCGCTGCAGTCTGGCGCAGGGGCACGGGCGCATGGACATGCACGGGGCGATCGTCCACTCGTGCAACGCATGGTTTCTCGCACAGGTAAAGGATGCGCCCGAGGAATTCTGTGAAGAGCTCTGCCGCTCGTGGGGACTGAATCGGGACTTCGCGAGGGCCTACCGCGGAGTACCCTCCCGCGCGGCGGCCGCTTTACCGCACCTGCCTCGGACCGCGGCGCAGCTGAGCGTCATCGGTGAGGGGGGAGCCGTGCGCGTTTCGCCGCTTAAACTTGCACAGATGTACGCATCGCTGTTTACCGGAAAACCCATGATCGTACCCCACGAAGAGGACACCATAATGCAGGAGTCCCCTCTGCCCGCCTCGTCCGCCGCGCAAAACCGCATCTACGCCGCGCTCGCCGAAACCGTGACCCGGGGAACGCTGAAAACCCTGCGTCCAGCCGGTGCTAACCGGCTGCAGATTCTCGCGGGAAAGACCGGAAGCGCGACGAAGTATATGCAGAAATACAAAACTCACGGATGGTGCGCACTTCATCTGAAGGACAGAAACGGCGAGTACGTGCTCGTCGTGTTTCTCGAAGACGGAAACGGGCAGAAGGCGGCAAAACTGGCGGGTGATATCATTGAAGCGCTGTAAGTGTGAAGCCGCCGCGGGGACTCACCTGTTCACTATTTTAATTTTTACAATACTGACAACAGCCTGTACCGGTTCTCAGAGAGAAGAGCCGCTTATAGCACCCCAGGCGAAAAACGCGAGGGTTCTGGTTCTGTCGAAGTATGCACCCCGCGAGGTGACACTCAGTGCGAAAACGCCCCTCACTCTTATCGCGGGCAGAAGTCTGCGCAGTGCCGATTCGCTTCATCTTGTTATCGGGCAGGACAAAATATCGGCGGTAAATCTGGCGGATAAAATATCGGCCGAATATTTCGCGGTGAACTGCGATTCTCCCGTAACAATTACCGTCGAGGGTGCAAAGGGTACCCTCTCACGAACCTATCCGGGCACCCTCGATTTTTTCTGCAGCAACGGCTCGATCGGAATCGTCACACAGATTGATATTAATCTGTACGCACGAGCAGCCGCGAGGGCCGAGTCACAGGGTCTTGAAGCGTACTGCGGCGGGCACTTTGATGAACTTCTGCGTGCGATGGAGATCGTTATCAGATCGTATATTCTCGCGGAGGGCGACCGGCACGACTCTGAGCTTTACGATTTCTGCGATTTGACCCACTGCTTTGTTTTTACCGGCATACAGGAGGGCGACGTGCCCCTTGCGCCGGATGGAGTCTTAGTATACAAAAAAGAAATAATTGCCGGCTACTTTCACGCAAGCTGCGGGGGATCGCTTATACCGCCGCATGAATTCTGGCCCCGTCACCGCACCGGCCTGCCCTACCGGACGGGAGGCGATACGCTCAACTTTAAAAAAGTTTGCGCCGGCGCGCCAAATTTTTCATGGCGCTCGCTTCTGACGTATGACGAGGCCCAGGCGCTCTTCGGCTATCTGCCCGACGAAATCGCTGCCGATTACGGAGGCTCGCTTCTGCGCAGAGGCAAGGTGATCAGAATTTCCGCCGTTCATGAAGGGCTTAAAGAGGAGTGGGCTATCAGCGATTTTCTCTCGCTCGCCGGAAGGCACCTCGGCTGGGCGAAGATCAAGAGTCCCGATTTTGCGGTAACGCGAATCGCGCAGGGGTGGCAGATCGAGGGGCACGGCCTCGGCCACGGGGTCGGGCTGTGTCAGTACGGGGCGGCCGAGCTCGCAAGGCGGGGTTTCCCGGCCGAAAAGATTCTCAGGCACTATTTCGGTACGGCGCAGATCTACCGCGTAGAGCGGTGAATTAAGCCGCAGCGCACGCAGGAGCTTCCCCCCGTCAGCGCCGCGGCACCCTGATACACATCGCCGAGAACATGTTCACCAGCGCGATGCACGCCCCGATGATGAAGACATACTCGTACCCGAACTTAAGCCAGACGACGCCGCTGACAAGCGCGATCGAGATTGAAAAAAAGTGGTCGATCGAGACGCCCATGGTGAGGGTCTGCGACACCTCAGATGGCGAGAGCGCGATCTTTCGTAAATATGTCGCGCGCGCCATCGATACCGCCATCAGCATGTAGTCGACGAGATAACACACGGCGGTCACCAGAAAGGCGATGTCGAGCGGAAAAAGCCGCTTGGCAAAGGCGTAGAGCAGACATACAAATATGAGCATTACCGCCTCGCCGACCAGCACGAAGCGCTCGCCTCTTTTATCTATCAGACGGCCCAGAAGCGGCTTGAATATGATGCCGGCCACGCCGCCTATCGCCAGAAGCGTCGCAACCGTCTGCGTCGGCTGATTGAACTCTCTCACGAGAACCCACGGACCGAAGGTGATGAACAGCTGCTTTCGCGTGCCGTAGAGGATGTTGAGCCAGTAAAACAGGCCGTACTCTTTTCTGAGAAGAAATTTTTCCCGGGGCGGCGCGACTTCGCCCTTCTTCATGAAGAATATAAACGCGGAGCTTGCGCAGAATCCGATTGCGGCGACGGTAAAGACCGTCGCGAACGAGAAGTTTAGAAAGCGGAACCCGATAAAGACCAGGATACTGCCGCCGATGGCCGCGATGTTCTGCACACCGTTGAGCCGGCCGAGCACGCTGCCCGCGTTTTTTTCATCCGCAAGTTCCATCGCGATGCCCGGATAGAGGGGCAGAAAGAGGTGCTGCCCGATACTGAGCACAAAAAGCCACAGCAGCATGACGCCGAAATTCGGAGCGGCGAAGGCGATCATCACAAGGCCGAAGGCCATGATCACGTTGGCAAGCGCCGCGAGTCGGCGGGGGCAGAGAAAGAACAGCAGCGCCGAAAATACGATCACCAGCAGTCCGGGAAGTTCTCGGGGAAGCTCGAGAAAGCCTCTGTTGGCGCTGGTGATGGCAAATCGCTCGTTGAGGAAATTATTGAAGGTCGCATCGTACATGCTCTGAGCGAAACCGAAGCAGCAGATCGCCAGAAAAAAGAGCAGATAATTTCTGTCGGCAAAGGTCGAAAGGAGCGGATTTTTTTTCAGCATACAGATCTCCCGGGGCTTAACTTCGGTAGATGTAAAAAAAAGCGGGGGGGGATTTTGTCAACGGGAATAAGGGTGAGGCCGGATTGCCGGCAGAGCGGGTGCCGCTTTCAGGGGGCGCTCCGGGGCAGCGAATTAAGCCACAGGGGAAAATCAGCGGCAAAAATTTTTGCCGCGTAGTACTCGTTGACCCTGAGCCGCATCTGGTCATCCTCGGAGGGATCATCGGAGCGGAAATATGACTTTTCTTCAAGGGCCCGCTTGTCGCAGGAGGGCTCGCCCGATGCATGCGATGAGTAGTCGGCATTGCCGCCGTCGGCTGCGGTAAGCCGCATGCGAAACGACGCGCTCGGATACATCGAGAAACTCCACCCCTGAAAGATATCCATCTTCTGCACGCATGTTTTGAAGCCGAACTCAAGGTCGAGGGCGTTGGCCGGACTCTTTCCCGAACTCCAGAAGTAGTTGCCCAGAATGTTCTTGAGAAATTTCTCCTGGGTGCGCGCGAGCTCAAAATCAGCGGTGTCGAGATCTATGTTCTGTCTGCTGAAATGGGTGCGAAGTTTCGCGAGGGGAAGCGAGCGCAGCGAGGCCTCAAACTGTTCATATGAGGGCTTGTCCACACGAACGCCGCCCTCATCGACGAAGTAGAGAATGCGCACCGAGCGCAGAACAAAGGGCCTGCGCTCGTCAGGCGGATTCTGTGCGACGCCGAGCGCGCAGGCCGCCGCGCAGAAGAGCAGAAGAACAACAACGCGTTTCATGTCAGTGATCCCCCCGCCGAATATCGCATTTCTTAAAAATGGATCATAATCACCGCGGCCGGTTTTGTCACCTAATTTTTATCAGAAAAATGAAAGCGAAGCACTCCGGGGTGAAGCACAGCGGCGAAATATTTTGTTGACACCCTCCGGCGCCCCTCGTGTATCTGATTGAAGAAATTATGCCGCAAAGGAGATATTAATGAATCTGATTGACACACTCAAAGGCATGGAAAAAAACAATTCCGTGTTTGAAACAGAAATTCGTAAACTGCCCATACCGACCTGCAGCGCATTCGGAAAAACCGAGGTAAAACCGGTGGCCTTCGAAAACTCATCCGAGACGCTCACCTCGAAGGACACCGCGAAAGTGAACGAAGCTTTCCCCAATACTTCAAAAGCCTCTGAAAACCGCGTTCTCAAAGCCGCGGGAAGCAATCCCTCACCCGCGAAAGGCAAGCGCGTCGCGGTGCTCTTCTCGGGCGGTCCGGCGGCCGGCGGTCACAACGTCGTCTACGGTCTGAAAAAAATTCTCGGCAAAGACAACACCCTTCTCGGCGTCAAGGCCGGCCCCAAGGGCCTTCTCGAAGGCAATCTCTTCGAGATTACCGACGAGAGCGTGGCTAAGATTATCAATACGGGGGGATTCGATTTTCTCGGCAGCGACCGTACCAAGATCAAGACCGACGAGCAGTTTCTGCAGGTCAAGAAGACCTGCGTCGAGAACAGGCTCGACGCCATCGTCATCATCGGCGGCGACGACTCGAACACCAACGCGGCTATCCTTGCGGAATACCTCTTCAAAGGCATCAAGGCTGACGGATCAGGCGTGCAGGTAATCGGCGTTCCCAAGACAATCGACGGCGACCTTCAGATCGGAGACATCCTTCCCATCTCTTTCGGATTCGACACCGCGACAAAAATTTACGCGGAGATGGCGGGCAACATCCTTCAGGATACCCCCTCCTCACGCAAATACTGGCACTTCATCAAGCTTATGGGCCGCTCCGCATCGCACGTGACCCTTGAGGTGGCTCTTCAGGTGAAACCCGCGATCACCCTTATCTCGGAAGAGATCGCCGAGAAAAAGACTCCTCTGTCTGAGATCATCGATCAGATCGCAAAGGTTGTTGTAGCCCGCTCGAAAAACGGCATCAACCACGGCGTCGTGCTTATCCCCGAGGGCATCATCGAGTTTATCCCCGAGATGAACGCGCTTATCGCTGAGCTCAACGAGAAGATCGCAATGTACGAGAAAGAGCTTCATAATCTTGCCGGCGGCGAAAAACGCGACTTTATCTACAACAAGCTTACCCCCGCGCACGCGCAGCTCATGGCTTCGCTTCCCGACTACATCGAGGACATGCTTCTTGCCGAGCGCGACTCGCACGGAAATCTTCAGGTGTCGCTGATCCCGACCGAGCGTCTGCTCATCGACATGACCAAGCGCCGCATCAAAGAGCTTGACCCGTCGGTGCCCTTCTCTACACAGAATCACTTCTTCGGCTACGAGGGACGCTGCGGCGCGCCGACACTCTTCGACGCGGCCTACACCTATAACCTCGGTCTCACCGCCGGTTCGCTCATACTCGCAAATAAGACCGGCTATATGGCCAGCATCGCCGATCTTACCACCGGCGGACGCCCCATCGCGATCCCCCTGTCGGGACTTCTCAACGTCGAGCGGCGCCACGGCAAGGACGAATTCGTCATCGAGAAGGCGCTGGCGCAGACCGGCTCCGAGGCTATGAAATATTTTATTTCGCGCCGCCAGGATTGGGCAGCCGGGGACCGTTTCGCATCATCGGGTCCGCGCCAGCTGTGGGGCCCCGCATCGCGCCAGATTCCGATGACGGTGGCTCTGAACCGCAAATGCGATTCGCTCAACTTCACCATCGGCGAATAATTTTATTTCAGCGGCGATTGCCGATGACAACTCTGACAGACAAAAAAACCCGCCGCGAGGCGGGTTTTTTTGCGCTTACAGTCCGTGCTCAGAACGTCCCATATTGGATTGACTTTTGAGTTTTAAGAAGCTATCATATGTACATCGGCGCCTGGCATAGTCCGGTAACTGACACGGACGGCAGGATCCGGAATCCGAGGTGCGGCAGTGAGTTCTTTTTTTTCTTTGCGAAAACGGCCAGGCAGCAGAAGCGCAGGAGCGGCATTCGCGATAGCGGCGGTGCTTCTGGTACTGACCGGCTGTGCAAAACCGGCCAGAGTATATCGCGTGGGGATTCTAGTCGGAGCCGAAACGATGAGCGAAATCAGCGATGGTTTTAAAGCTGAAATGACCCGGCTGGGGTACATCGAGGGAAGCAGCATATCTTATGATATTCAGAAACTGGATAACGACCCCTCGAAAGACAAAACCATATCCCTGAAATTTGTGGAAGATAAAGTCGATCTGATATTCGTCTTTCCCGGGCAGCCTGCGCTGAGCGCAAAACAGATTGCGAGGGGCAGCGGCATTCCCGTTGTTTTCGCAAACGCTTTAGTCGAAGGGACCGGCTTGATCGATTCGGTGCAGAATCCCGGCGACAACATTACCGGGGTCCGAAACCCTGGAAACACCATGGCAATAAAGAGTCTTGAGTTTCTGCTCGAGTTTGAACCGGCCCCCTCCCGGGTTATGGTCGTCTACGTGCCGTCGTATCCGACCAATCCGGCAATACTGAAAGATCTGCACCGCTATGTATCTTCGGCGGGCATCACCCTTATCGAAGTTCCCGTCGACAAAGCGACTGATATTGAAAAAGCGCTGAAGGGGATGGAAGGAGTCGTCGATGTGGATGCCGTCATGCTGATGCCGGACACCATCCCCCGGACGAAAGAGGCGACAAGAGTAATACTCGATTACGCCGATCGTCACCATATACCCGTTATCGGCGGCCCGGTTCCTCTTCTTGCCGAAGGAACCCTTCTCACAATCAACGCCGATTACCGCAGACAGGGCGAGCTTGCCGCATCGCTCGCGGAGCGGATCTTCAAGGGTGTCCCTGCAGGAACAATTCCCGTTATCACCCCCGAAGAGAAGCTGTTCATCAATTACCGAAAATCCCGTGAACTCGGTCTGAAAGCCTCACGAGGGCTGCTGCGGCAGGCAAAAGAGATCATCAGATAGTCCGCTGTTGACTTAGAGCGGTTTGCGAATTGTTTAGAACACTCCTGTTGATATTTTGTTTGTTCATATGCTTTCACCGCATATAAGCTTTTTAATCGTTTCGCAAACCGCTATAACCGAAGGAAACTATGACGATATCCCAAAAAAACCGAACCGCATTGAGCCTGAGAGCCACGCTGACCATCGCCTTTCTGGCAATCGGGATCATCACTCCGCTTTTTTCGGGCGGTCTGTTGTTGTTTTCACAGATTAAGATGCAGCGTACCGTCATTTACGGCAGTCAGCATCTGATTGCGCGGGAGGCTGCCGGAAATGTTGTCGAATACATCGAAAGCAAATTCAGGACTCTTGACACCGCGTTGTGGCTCACCGACATTGATAACATATCTTCTGAATCGATGGAACTGCTCCTCAAAAGTCTGCTTGGTTTTGAAAGATCTTATGCAAATATTGCATATCTGGATGCGCGCGGAAATCCGAAAGCAAGTGTAAGCCGTCTGCCCTCTATCTCATCGGACAATTTCATCGCTTCACTGGACGATAATGTTAAATCCTATATCCAGAATGGAAAAAGAAGCATCAGCTCCGTATATATCAATCCCTCTTCCGGCGAACCGATGATCGTTCTGGCGGTGCCGGCATTCAACGTATTCGGCGATTACACGGGATGCATGATCGCCGAAGTAAACCTCAAGTACATCTGGGATCTGGTCGGCAGCCTGAAGGTCGGCAAAAACGGCCTTGCGTATGTAGTGAACGAAAAGGGCGATCTGATCGCTTTCAAAGATACCGCCCGTGTCCTTAAGGGTGAGAACATGGCGGAGCTGGAACCGGTCCATGATTTCATCACTGCCGCCGGGGCCGACCGCACGGGCGAAGTCCGCACCTACCGGGGGATCGACGGCACTCTCGTCGTCGGGACATACGTTCCACTCGGCACTCCCGACTGGGCCGTGGTGACCGAAACCCCTCTAGCAGAGGCTTACCGCGTCGTCATCGCAAACGTACTGACCACGCTGATGATCACTCTCGTCGTAGCCTTTGCCGCGGGCATAATGGGAATCTATCTTGCCCGGTGGATATCGGTTCCGCTCTCCCATCTGACACAGACAGCGGCCCGGATAGCATCGGGTGACAGAACGCTGCGCGCGGTGGTGGAACGCCCCAAAGAGGCGGCATCTCTGGCTGATGCGTTCAACAGCATGACATCGCAGCTGCGGCAAATCCTCGAAAATCTGGAGCAGCAGGTGATCGACACCGGCAAGGCCGAAAGTGCTCTCAGAAGGGTGAATGAAACACTTCAGGGGGTGATCGACAATTCCCCCCTCGCCATCGTGATGCTCGACATCGAAAAGGGGGTCATGCTCTGGAACAGTGCAGCCGAAACGATGTACGGCTGGAGCGCGGCGGAAATTATCGGAAAACAGTTACCCCTGTTTAACGGGGAAAGCAATAGTGAATTCAGCGCGCTGCGCGAGCGTGTCATGCGCGGCGAGGTGCTTACCGGCCTGGAAACAGAACATCATCGTAAGGACGGATCGGCGATCAGCGTCTCGGCATCACTCTCACCCGTACGCGGCTCGGGCGGCGAAATATACGCGCTCATGATCATAGCAGCCGATATCACCGAACGCAAACTCGCAGACGAAGAAAAAAAGAGACTCGAATCACAGCTCGTGCAGGCCCAGAAGATGGAGTCGATCGGGCGCCTTGCCGGCGGAGTCGCGCACGATATCAACAACATGCTCAGTGTAATTCTGGGTTATTCAGAACTGATAAAATCGCAGCTCGACACAGATAGTCCGTTATTCCCGCACATCAGTAATATCGAGAAAGCGGGGCTGCACTCGCGGGATATCACCCGCCAGCTCCTCGCGTTTTCGCGAAAGCAGCTGATCGATCCGAAACAGGTCAATCTCAACGAGATAATCGCGGACACAACCTCGACGCTGTCGCGTCTGATGGGAGAGGATATCGAGCTCAGTTTTGTTCCCGAAAAGGATCTTTGGAGGGTAAAGCTCGATCCGGCGCAGATCAGCCAGATACTCGTCAACCTGGCCGCCAACGCGCGTGACGCGATGCCGATGGGCGGCAGGCTGATAATCAAAACCGGCAATCTGGTGATCGATGAGAGCTATCCCCGGCAGCACTACGAAATCAAAACCGGCCCGCATGTCATGCTCGAGGTGAGCGACACCGGAACGGGCATGGACGGTGAAACGGCCGCGCATATCTTCGAGCCTTTTTTCACTACCAAGGAAACGGGAAAGGGAACCGGGCTTGGACTTGCCACCGTGTACGGCATCGCGAAACAGAACAGCGGTTTCATAAGCCTCTATAGTGAACCGGGACAGGGAACGACATTCAGGATTTATTTCCCCAGTTCAGAGGAGACCGATAGCCAAAAGGGCGAAGAAAGAACAGCGGGCCCGGTTCCGGGAGCGGGTAAGATTCTGCTCGTCGAAGACGATGCGATGGTGCGCGAGCTGACTGCGAAAATGCTCGAGAAAATCGGATACACGGTAACAATTGCCGGGACGCCGGCAGAGGCCTTGAATATCTGCGAAAATGCCGCCGCGCACTTTGATCTTCTGATTACCGACGTGATCATGCCGCAGATGAGCGGTTCCGAGCTGCGCGACAAGATCAGGGCGGTGCGCCGCGATATGAAGGTGCTGTTCATATCGGGATACACCTCGGATATCATCGCGCACCACGGCGTTCTCGAAAAAGGTGTACAGCTTCTTCAAAAACCCTTCGGCCTGGCCGATCTGGCGCAGAAAATCAGCCAGATAATCGAAAACGGCCAGGCACCGGTTGGTTAGCCCTGCTGGCTGATTCTTTAATGAATACGATCCCGGTGTCCGGCAGAAAACAGTATTGCTCGCGAATTTGTTCCGTGGTGATTAGTATAAATTCTACCCGACTGATCCTTATTCGGGCTCGCGGATTTTCTTCGGGTCTACGATGATCTTCGCGTTGCGATAGTCGTACGCGACAGCGTTTGCGTGATGCTGATACGCGCTGCCGGTCGCACCGCCCGACAGTATCAACGTTCCGCATTCGCGAATATCGAGAAGGTACGCCGGGTCGCACGGATCGCCGTGCCCGAGGTACATGACGCGGAATTCCCTCATGCGCGCTATCAGGCGATCGAGGCTTCTCATGGATGTCTCAAGCGGACGCGATTCGCCGAGGAACAGCCACACCTGGCCGTTGTTGTTGTCTCCCGTGAACAGCATCCTGTTCGCGCCGTCAAGGAGCACTATGCTTCCCGCCGTATGCCCCGGGGTTTCGATGACGGACAGCGAGCGGCCGCCGAGGTCAAATGTATAGCCCTCCGTGACAGGCATGAATCGCGGCTTTCCGCCCATGTACCATTGCACCGCGCCCATCAGTTTCTTGCAGTTACAAAGAAGCCCGGATATACTTCTGTTGTTCATTCGGGAATTTCCTCAGAGACCGACTGAACACAAAAACGGTCCGCAGGCGGGCTGCCAATCGCGACTACGGCAGATAGCAAGCTCATTGAGGATCCGCATTGCATGACAGAATGTCACTTATGGCCGCAAACACTGCTGTCCCATAAAAACAGGGTAGAAAAGAAAAATGCTATTAACTTCCTGAGCGCTGTATAGATTGGAGTTGCTGGAAACCAGTAAAACAAAGGGTTCCGGCGAATAAATAGTGTGAATACTACAAGAAACATCATCAATGAATTGCAAACATTTATTCCGAGGTATGATTTTCAAAGGCCCCGCAAAAGAGGAAACGACCGGGATAAAGCCCGAATTAATTACGAAAAATTTTGATCTTAAAGCTGGAGAAGTAGCCGCGGTATACAAGGCACAGCGGGATATCGAATTGTTCTTAAAGCATATCACACAGAATTTGAAGACAACTCGATTTTGCGGAAGAAGCGCAAATGATGTTCGGACTCAGATTTGGAATTGATTTTAGCAATCAACACGACGGCGAACATCCTGGCTTTCAAAGGTAAAACAATGGGGCATCATTACTATGAGAATACTCAAAAAGTATTTTACGATTTTTTTGGCACATTCTAATAAAAGGGTAACAAATTGAAACTTTTGAAACGGGTCTGTATTGTATTTTTACTATCGGTAATCTCCGGATGCATGAAAGTGCCGGACATACCGGAAATCAATAGTGACGCCTTATCGGAAAACCAAAGAGCGACATTAGCGAGCGTAAAGCGGCTAGATGCGTTTCCCTTTTTATCCATGGACTACTACGGGGATGCCGATGCGGATCACTTGAAAATGATAAAGGACTCCATCGGGATACAATCGAATGCATGCTCCTCATTTACCGCTTATAACGAAAAAAACGAGGCGCTATTTTCAAGAAATCACGATTGGCCCGAGAGCCCGGTATTGGTTTTATTCACACATCCAAAAAGCAAACTATCCTCAATCTCCCTTGTCGACCTTTCCCTGTTAGGATACACGAAAGAAAGCGGATTCACGTCATTGAAGGAGCGTTCTAAATTATTGTACTCGATTTTCCTGCCAATGGATGGCATGAACGAGAAGGGCCTGGCGATTGGCGCCATGGGCTGTTTGGGAATCGGCTCCGATAACGACAAACCGATAGCATTTTCGACCGAGATAATCAGACTCGTTCTCGATAATGCGGAAAACATCGATCAGGCCGTCAGTATATTCAATAACCATAGCATTTACAACGTGATAGTGCCGTTGCATTATCTGGTTTCAGATTCTTCCGGTAATTCGGCAATCATCGAATATATCAACGGGAAAGTCCAGGTACAGGAATTGAACAGGGATAGCAAGGCATTAACCAATTTCAGGTACTACGGCAGCGCGGATAATATTGCGAAAAAGAGTGATGAGTATTTTTTGACCGGCAAGGTCTCGAACGATGTTTATGGAGACAGCTATCTTCGTTATATAAAGATAAGGCAGCGCCAGGTTGCCTCAAACGGGATATTGCACGAGACCGAAGCGATGAAATTGTTGGAATCCGTCTCAATGAGGCAGAAGACGATATATGGCGATTTCTTTACTGTATGGTCCGTCGTGTATAATTTGCCCGAGAAAAAGGCAACTGTATCGATCGGGAGAAGTTACGAAAAAACATATGCCTTCGATTTACGGCAGAACATGAACCGGGGCACCTCCCCCCTGTCCCGACAAAGGTGAATGACAAAATTAATGGTTGCAATTCACCGGTTATGTGTCATCAACTAATCGAATTTTCAAAGTATCTGATAATCGACTGGTAGCAAATCTGAAAAAATGCGGAGCAGCTGCATCGCAGTATCAGTCAGGATGCATGTTAAAATTCTGTTTGTCGGCTGCCCCCCGAACCCGGAAAAACCCCGGTTTGGCAGCCGTCTGCTAGATTTTTAATATTTTTTGCTGAACAATAAATTCCGGCGGAGGTCTCTTACATGAGCGTTCTCGGTCTTCTCGACTGGATATATCTCGTCTGCATCATAATCGGCTCATCGCTGCTTCTGGCCAGAATTGTGCTGCAGCTGGTCGGCGCCGCGCACAGCGGCGATATCGACGCCCCCTCCCACGGAGGCGATTTTCACCCGGCCGATTCCGCCCCTTCGGGACACGACTTTTCGGCGGATCACCCCGGCGCGGATCACGACGCCGGTTCTCACGATGTCAATTCAAATGAAGGCCTGAAAATTTTCACACTGCAGGGGCTGATGTGATTTTTTCTCACCTTCGGTCTTATGGGCTTTCTCTCGCATTTCCTCGCGAAGGTGAACGGGCTCATCTCTATCACACTCGCCCTTATCATCGGCGCGCTGACTCTCTATCTGAGCGCGAAACTCTTCTCTACGCTCATGCACCTCGAGTCCGACGGCACCATCGATATCCGCAACTCTATCGGCAAAGAGGGCACCGTCTATCAGCGCATACTCGCGGGGGGAACGGGGAAAGTCCAGATCGTTATTCAGGGCCGCCTTGTGGAATACGAGGCCGAATCAGCCAGAAATATCGAGCTTAAAACCGGTGACACCGTCATGGTCACCTACTATAAGGGAAATGTTCTGATCGTAGACAAAATTTAATGGAGGCTTCCATGCTGGGTATCAGTATCGCCGTGGTCGTACTTGTTCTTGTCGGAATTCTCGTATTGTTCGCCATGTTCTGGGCATCGCGCTACAAGCGCTGTCCCTCGGATCAGATTCTGGTCATCTACGGACGCGTCGGCAAGGGACAGTCAGCGAAGTGTATTCACGGCGGCGGCGCGTTCATCTGGCCGCTGATTCAGGGGTGCTCGTTCATGTCGCTCACGCCCATGACGATCAGCATCCCCCTGCAGAACGCCCTCTCGCTGCAGAATATCCGCATCAACGTCCCGAGCACCTTCACCGTCGGCATCAGCACCGACTCGTCGATCATGAATAACGCCGCCGTCCGGCTTCTGGGACTCTCGATCGACCGCATCGAAGAGATGTCGCGCGAGATAATCTTCGGACAGCTGCGCCTGACCGTCGCATCTCTCACCATCGAGCAGATCAACCAGGACAGAGAGAGTTTTCTCGAGTCGATCCGCAAAAACGTGGAGCCCGAACTCAACAAGATCGGCCTCTACCTTATCAACGTGAATATCACCGACATCACCGACGAATCCACCTATATCGAAAGCATCGGTAAAAAATCTGCGGCCGAGGCGATCAACCGCGCGCGCATCGACGTGGCCGAGCAGGAAAAAATCGGCGCCATCGGCAAGTCGCTCGCGACAAAAGAGATGGACGTTCACGTCGCCGAAAACGCCGCCGAGGCCGAGAAGGGCAAAAAGAAGGCCGAGGCCGACCAGCGCATATTTGTACAGCAGCAGGAGTCATCCGCCATGATCGGAGAGTCCGAGGCCAGCAAGCTGCAGACCATCCGCATCGCCGAAAATGACGCCGAAGCGGTCAAGGGCAAGAAGAAGGCCGAGGCCGACCAGCGAATCTACCTCTCACAGCAGGAGGCCGAGGCGGTCCAGGGTGAAAACCTTTCGAAGGCGGCGATTGCCGCTACCAACGCGGAGCTTGCGATCAAACAGGCGCAGGCGCTCAGGACCAGTGAGGTTGCCAAACGTGAAGCCGAAGTCGAGATTCAGAAGGTGCAGTACCTTGCAGAAGTGCAGCGCCTCAATGCGGTTGAGGTCGTTCAGGAAGAGGTTCTGAAAAAGAAGACGGAGATCGCCGCCGAAGCCGAAGCGGAAAAAATACGCCGCGAGGCGAAGGGTCAGGCCGACGCGATCCTGATGAAATACGAGGCTGAGGCAAAGGGCATACGTCAGGTGCTCGAGGCGAAGGCGAAGGGATACGAGTTTCTGCTGCAGAGCTGCAGCGGTGATTCGAAGGCTGCCTCAACACTTCTTCTGATCGAAAAACTCGAACAGATCGTTCACCTTCAGGTCGAGGCTATCAAGAATATCAAGATCGACAAGGTGACCGTCTGGGATTCGGGCGAAAAGGGGGGATCCACCGCCAATTTTCTCTCAGGAATAGTAAAAAGCCTTCCTCCGCTGCAGGATGTGGCGAAGATGGCGGGTATACAACTGCCCGATTATCTCGGCGAAATGATCGACGAGAAGAACGACGCGCAGACAAAACATAATAAAGATAAGGCGCAGTAAATTTGCGGGAGAGGTTGTAAAATGAGGACGTCCGGGAAGATGCGCTTAAAAAAATCACTGATTCTTGCGGCGATATTCGGAACGGGTGTGGCTCTCGTGTTTCCCCTTGTTGATGATATGCCATGGAATCCCGCATATATTCCCGCGACATTTCTGATCGGCTTCGTTCCTGTTATTACGGTTCTTTTTATCGATATATTCGTAATATCCAAATATTTCAAAAGAATGCACGGTATTCTTTATGTGCTTCTGAGTACCGTAATTAATTTGACTCTTATCACCGCAATGCTGCTGCTCGTAATCATAACAATGAATCTTTCTCCCGACTACCACAGCGGAGAGAGTGATGTTCTCGAAGTTCTTACACACCCCGACACGCAGATTTCGATCTGGTCCATCGGAGTGACAATTCTGCTCATACAGATGTACTCGCTGCTCAACTCGTTTCTCGGCAAGGGGAT